>ERZ1643249.4453-NODE-4453-length-11715-cov-4.058834_pt1 | contig 11715 bp, 12 predicted proteins | sample MGYA00579263_ERZ1643249 | MGnify/ENA primary metagenome ERZ1643249 (study PRJEB29033, sample SAMEA4952264) | chicken gut metagenome | biome: Broiler Chicken; feature: Gastrointestinal Tract; material: Caecum | place: Ireland | collected 2018 | study: Broiler...
CAAGAACGGTGTGGACAGCAGTTGGGATGAGTATGTGGAGAAGGTGCAGTCCTTTGACACGGACTCTGTCTGCGCGATCTACCAGAAATATGTAGACGAGGCTCACGGAAAGTAAGAGAAGGCATAAACGCAGGACCCCGGCATATATATGTTCTGAGAGGATGACCGGAGGGAATCTGTGAATAGAAATTTATGGACAAAGAGAAGGAGTGCAGAATCTTTCTGCCTCCTTCTGTTGTTATTGCTGCTGGCATTCGGCGCGGCATTTCTGCTGCGTCACGTCGGCAGCTTTTTTCGTGAGGACGCGGCGTCAGCCTTCGGGGAGAAGGGTTATATCACATGGGCGGATTTCGACGTGAGCCTTGAGGCGCTGGAGGCGGCCTATCAGTGGGACGTGGACAGCTATGGGGAGAAAGACCATGTGGGATGGGTGGAACTTCTGGCTTATCTTGGGGCGGAATACGGCGGAGATTTCAGTGATTTCCGGGCGTCCGACCTGAAAAAGGCCGCAGAACAGGTGCGAAGGAAAGGCACGGAGAAGCTGCGGAAGGATAAGAAGAATTTTCGTTATTATTACGAGGCATACTCTGCGGCGCTCGCCGGGATGGTGGGAGAGTACGAGATCGCGGAGGAGAAAAAGTACGGCTTAAAGGCTTTCAGTCCTATTGCGAAGGGATTCTCTTACACGGCTTACGATGACTTCGGCGCCTCCCGAAGTTACGGAGGCGAGCGGCAGCATCTGGGGCATGATATGATGGCGGAGGCGGGGACGCCCATCGTGGCCATAGAATCCGGCGAAGTGACAGCGCTGGGCTGGAATCAGTATGGAGGCTGGAGGGTCGGCATCAGCAGTTTCGATGGAAAGCGGTACTACTATTACGCTCACATGCGAAAGGATCGTCCCTATGCCGAGGGCCTGAAGCAGGGGGATATCGTAACGGCGGGGGATGTGATCGGCTATGTGGGACGGACCGGTTACAGCGCCACGGAAAATGTCAACAATATTGAAGTTTACCACCTGCATGTCGGCATGCAGTTGATCTTTGACGAATCTCAGCGGGAGGGAGACAACGAGATCTGGATCGACATGTATGCCCTGACACAGTTTCTGGACCGGCACCGGTCGGAGGTGGTTCGGAATGCCGAAACGAAGGAGTGGACCAGAAGATATCCCATGAAAGACCCGCTGACGGAGGCTTTGAAATGAAGACGTCGGCAAACCGGGAAACCGGCAAATATGGTAGCGTCAGTCATTTCTCGACCGTATTGTCCCTTTGTACACTGACGCTATGGCCATTTGACGGGAAAATGCTAGGAAAGGGTCAGGCATGCGGTCGTGCTTGGAAAAAGGGGAAATATGAAAAATGCAAAAGGGTTTCGTTTTTGGAAACCCCTTTGCAGACTGTATGGTCAGTCCTCCGGTTTTGCCTTTGGCGGCTTCTTCTGGCAGCCATCCAGAATCGGCGTGATCAGATCCAGTTTGGTTTTCAACACGATTTCCAGGCTGGTCAGTTTGTCGACCGTATCCTGGACAGATTTGTTGACCTCCAGGATGTCCTTGCAGTCACAGTTGTGCATCTCCAGCACCTTCTGGATTTTTTCGCCCTCCGCGTTGAGAATATGGGAAATGGCGGTCTCCTCCAGAGCTATGGACTGAAGAAGGGAAGAGGCGGCGCAGCATTTGTCAATATTGGGACATTCGATTTTTGGCATACTCATAATGATAAACTCCTTTTTTCTTTACCATATGCAAAGATGAGAGATTCTGTGTATTTGAGGGGCAAAGTGTGGTAGAATACAAAGGAAAGGTAAAGGAAGAGAGGGTATACGGATGGTAAAAATCATTTCGGACAGCACTTGTGATCTGTCCAGGGAACTGTTGGAGAAACATGATATCACGATATTGCCTCTGCATATCGTGCTGGGAGATAAGGAATATCTGGACGGCGTCAATATTACGCCGGACGAAATCTATCAGTGGTCGGATGCCAACAAGACCACGCCGAAGACGTCAGCCGCCTCCATGGAGGATGTGACGGCAGCTTTCGCGCCTTATGTGAAGGAACAGCGGGAAATTGTGTGCTTTTGCATTTCCGGGGAGATGTCTGTCACAGCCAATGTGATGCGGATGGCTGCCCGGGAACTGGAGGCGGAGGATCTGATCCATGTGATCGATTCCAGAAATCTTTCCACCGGCATCGGTCTTCAGGTGCTGGAGGCTGCGGAGATGGCGGAAGCCGGAAAGAGCGGGCAGGAGATTGAGGAGGCGATTCTTGCTCTTCAGCCGAAGGTTCGGGCAAGCTTTGTGGTGGACACGCTGACTTATCTCTACCGTGGCGGCAGATGCAGCGGGCTGGAGGCCATGGCCGGCGGCATGTTGAAACTGCACCCGAAGATCGAGGTAAAGGACGGCGTGATGGGAAGCTCCAAGAAGTATCGGGGCAAGATCGACAAGGTCATCCTCTCCTACGCCAGGGACATGGAGGAGGATCTGAAAAATGCCCGGGCCAAGAGAGTGTTCATTACCCACTCCGGCTGTGATCAGGCGGTGCTGGATCAGGTGCGGGAGTATGTGGAAGGCCTGCATCATTTTGACGAGATTCTGATGACCCGGGCGGGAAGCGTGATCTCCAGCCACTGCGGCCCCGGAACGCTTGGGGTTCTGTTTATCGCGGAGTAGGGGCAGCGCGGCCCTATGGCTGAACAGGAGATAAGATACCAGTCGGCAGAACCGGCGGATGGGAGGAAATATGGGAGAGCGGATAAGGGATTTTTCGGTAAGACACACGATTCTGTTCTGCATCGCTGTGGAGATCGCAGGATTGGCGGCGCTTATCATATTTGGCGGGATAATCGTCCTTGCGCTGCCGGAGGCGGACTACTACATACAGATGCTTTTGCAGGAGACAGCGGCAGCGGCCCTTGCCTGGTGGATGATGAAAGTGTGCGGCATGGGGGATGTGGTAAAGAAAAAAGGGTACGGCTTCGCCAGCGGGCTGCTGGCGGGGATGTACTTTCTCGTCATTGGCATCTACTCTCTGGTGGTCTTTCTTTTTCTGGGACTGTTTACCGTGGCCGTCTATCCGGCAAGCGTCTCGGTCCGCCCCTGGTACCTGATTCTTCCCTATGTGCTGTGTATGATGATGGTGGGCGTCTTCGAGGAGTTCCTGTTTCGGGGGATCATAGCGGGGAAGTTGCTGCGGCATTTTGGAGCAACGTCCCGCGGCGTGTGGAAGGCGGTTATTCTTTCAGGTGTCCTCTTCGGCTGTGCCCATCTGATCAATCTCCGGGGCAGCTCTGTCACGGGCGTGCTGGTGCAGTGCGCGGTAACTGTGATGATGGGTATGGCTTTTACTGCGGTTTATTTCCGGTCCGGCTGTATCTGGGCGCCGGCGTTCCTCCACGGTTTTGTGGATGTGGCGGCGGGAAGTCTGACAGGAGTTTTTGATACGGGAACTACCATCGCCGGGACCGTTTCCGCCTATACCCCCATTCAGCTTCTGGGGGCGATTCCCTATATCATTGCCCTGCTGGTTATTCTGCGGCCGGCTATGATGGCGGAAGTGCTTGCCCTGTGGAACCGAAGGGAACACATCGGGCCGGCAGGAGAAGAGAAAAGGGAGAAGGCGGCGGGGAAAACAGGAAGAGAGGAATAAGATACCCATGAGAAACGAGAATTTCAGAGAGTTTGCCAAATACGCGTCCCTCAACACCCTGGGGATGGTTGGGCTGTCCCTGTATATTCTGGCGGACACTTTTTTCATATCCAAGGGACTGGGCGCCAACGGGCTGACGGCGCTGAATCTGGCCCTTCCCATTTACAACCTGGTGCACGGCGCCGGACTGATGCTGGGTATGGGCGGAGCCACCCGGTATTCCATTGTCGTCAGCAGAGGCGACAGGGAACGGGGCAATGAAGCTTTTACCGCCACCATGATGCTGATGGCGGCTTTTTCGTTGGTTTTTATGGCGTTGGGACTGTTTTTTTCCGGACAGATCACGACACTGCTGGGGGCGGACCCGGAAGTCTACGAGATGACCCGGACGTATCTGAAGGTCATCCTTCTGTTCTCGCCGGCTTTTATCTCCAACGAGATTTTTCTGGGGTTTGTGCGCAACGACGGCAATCCCCGCCTTGCCACGATCTGTATGCTGATGGGAAGCCTTTTCAACATTGTGTTTGACTATATTTTTATTTTCCCGCTGGGGATGGGAATCTTCGGCGCGGTGCTTGCCACAGGCATCTCCCCGGTGGTCAGTATCTCGCTGATCATGACTTTCTACTGTGGGCGTGGAAAACAGGGATTCCACTTCCGCCGCGGGATACCGGACGGAAAGACTTTCGGACGGATTTCCTCTCTTGGGGTGCCGTCTCTGATCACGGAAGTCTGCACCGGTCTGGTCATTCTGGTGTTTAATATGCTGATGCTGCGGCTGGAGGGCAATGTGGGCGTCGCCGCCTACGGCGTAGTGGTCAATATTTCCTATGTGATGGTGGCCATGTACACCGGCCTGGCCCAGGGAACCCAGCCCCTTTTGAGCCGTGCCTATGGCCGTGGGCAGTTCGGGGAGATGCGTCAGTTTCTGCGCTACGCCCTGGGGGCGGCGGCACTGATCTCCGCGGCGATCTATGTAGTCATCGGATTCTTCGCGGATCCGGTGGCGGGTATTTTCAACAGTGAAAACAATGTTACCATGCAGTCGTTCGCGTTGCCCGGGGAGCGTCTGTATTTCTCGGCGGCTTTCTTTGTGGGATGCAATGTGCTTCTGGCGGTTTATTTTACCGCCGTCAACCGGCCGGTTCCGGCTCAGGTCATCTCTCTGCTGCGGGGAATTGTGATTCTGGTTCCGATGGCTGCCCTCATGTCCGGTATCTGGGGCGTCACGGGGCTGTGGCTGTCCTACCCGGTTACCGAGGGACTGGTGTTTGTGTTTGCGGTCATCTGCTACCTGCTTTCCGTGAAGGGGAGCGGACACGGCCGCGGTAAAAGAAAGGGAGGAAATGGCGGAAATGTTTCGTGAGATGAGAAGAAAACGGCAGGAATTGGAGGAGCGGGATTGTATAGAGATTCTGAAAAAGGGGCAGACCGGCGTTCTGGCGGTGGCGGGGAGCGACGGCTATCCCTATGCGGTGCCGCTGAATTATGTCTATGATGAGAGGGAGAAAAAGATCTTTTTTCACAGCGCCCGCTCGGGACACAAGCTGGATGCCATCCGCGAAAACGAGAAGGTTTCTTTCTGCGTCATCGGAAAGGATCAGCTGGTGCCGGAGGAGTACACCACCTATTTTTCCAGTGTGATTGTCTTTGGCCGGGCTCGCGTTCTCTCGGACGACAGCCAGAAGCGGCGGACACTGCGGCTTCTGGCTGACAAGTACGTGGGGGATCCGTTGGAGAAGGTGGACGCGGAGATTGACCGGTTTTATGACACGGTAATCATGGTGGAGATTTCCGTGGAGCATATGACGGGAAAGCAGGCCATTGAACTGGTGCGCTGACGGCGCCGGCGGTATGCTTCCGGCATCGGAGACCGGGAAAGGCGGCTGTTTGGGAGTAAAAAGGAGGCTTTGACATGAAGTATGATGTGATTATTATCGGGGCCGGACCGGGAGGCATTTTTTCGGCCTATGAGCTGATGAAGAAACGGCCGGATCTGACGGTGGCGGTATTCGAGGAGGGACACAGGCTTGAGGAGCGGCACTGCCCCATTGACGGAGAGCGGGTAAAGAGCTGCGTCAACTGCCCGACCTGCGCCATCATGAACGGGTTTGGAGGCGCAGGGGCTTTTTCCGACGGCAAATACAATATTACCAACGACTTCGGCGGCACTCTCTACGAGTACATCGGCCGGAAGGAGGCGCTGGAACTGATGCGCTATGTGGACGGGATCAATGTGTCCCACGGCGGAGAGGGGACGAAGATGTATTCAACCGCGGGGACGAATCTGAAGAAGATCTGCATGCAGAATAAACTCAAACTGCTGGACGCCTCCGTCCGCCATCTGGGCACCGACATCAACTATGTGGTGCTGGGCAATCTCTACCGGGAACTGAAGGAGCATATAGAGTTTCATTTTGACACGTCGGTGGAGCATCTGGAAGTGACAGACCAGGGCTACCGTGTGATCTGCGGCGACCGGTCCTACGAGTGTGAAAACTGTATTGTGTCGGTGGGGCGCAGCGGGAGCAAGTGGATGGAAAAAATCTGCGGGGAGATGGAGATTCCCACAAAGTCCAACCGGGTGGACATCGGTGTGCGGGTGGAACTGCCTGCGGTCATCTTTTCCCATCTGACCGATGAGCTCTACGAGAGCAAGATTGTCTACCGCACAGAAAAATTTGAGGACAATGTGCGGACTTTCTGTATGAATCCCTACGGCATCGTGGTCAACGAGAACACCAACGGGATCGTGACCGTCAACGGCCACAGCTACGAGGATCCCGAGAAGCGGACCGAGAACACGAACTTCGCCCTGCTGGTGTCAAAGCATTTCTCCGAGCCCTTCAAGGACAGCAACGGGTACGGGGAGAGCATCGCGCGGCTCTCCAATATGCTGGGCGGCGGCGTGCTGCTGCAGCGGTTCGGCGATCTGGTAAGGGGCCGCAGAAGCACGGTCAAGCGGATCGAGGAGGGAATGGTAACGCCCACACTGCAGGCCACCCCGGGGGATCTGTCTCTGGTGCTGCCAAAGCGGATCCTGGACGGCATCATCGAGATGATCTACGCGCTGGATAAGATCGCGCCGGGGACGGCCAACGACGACACCCTACTCTACGGGGTGGAGGTCAAGTTCTACAACATGGAGGTGGAGCTGAGCAAAGACCTCGAGACGAAATATCCGGGACTTTACATTATCGGCGACGGCAGCGGCGTAACCCACTCCCTCTCCCACGCCTCCGCCAGCGGCGTCTATGTGGCGCGGAAAATCGCACAGAAAGCGGGAAAGTGATGGGATGGCGGCAGAATCGTGGGCCGCAGAGCCATAATTTTTAAAAAAATTTGCCAGAGTAGGGCGGAAAGGGAAGACAGATACTAAACAGGGACGATCATGTCCCGCGGTATCTGTCTTTTTTTTTGTGGGGGAACGGCAGAGGTTCTCCCCGGGAACAGTGACCGCGAAAAGATGGATTGAAAAAGAAAAATAAAAGGAGAGGAGAGGATAGAATGAGTGAACTTGCGATTGCCTCGGTAAAACCCCAGGAGTGGGAACAGCCCTTTGAGATTCCCACAGCCTTTCGGAATGGGAACCTTTTTCCGGAGCTTCAGAAGCCCTTCTTTGTCGAGGAGGAGGATTCTCTGGAGGTCATGCCGAAAAGCGGCCGGGAGGATATGCTGCTTCAGATTCAGCAGATCAGCTTCGCGCTGACAGACATCACGCTGTTTCTGGACACCCATCCCGGACACCCGGAGGCGGAGAAGATGAAGGGTCAGATGCAGGAGAAGCGGAAAAAACTGATGCGGGATTTTGCGGTGGAGTATTTCCCGCTGACTATGGACTGTGTGGGCGACCGTGAGAGGGAGACCGTTCCCTGGGAAGGAGGAGAACATCATGTGGATCTATGAGAAACGGCTGGAATATCCGGTCAACATTACGAAGACCTGTCCGAAGACGGCACAGCTGATCATCAGCCAGTACGGAGGACCTGACGGGGAACTGTCGGCCTCCATGCGGTATCTGGCTCAGCGCTATACCATGCCGGACAAGCGGGCGGGGGATCTTTTGACGGACATCGGCACGGAGGAGCTGGCCCATATGGAGATCATCTGCGCCATGGTCTACCAGCTCACGAAAAATCTGACGCCGGAGGAGGCGAAGACGGCGGGATTTGACGCCTACTATATCGATCACACCACGGCGCTCTGGCCCCAGGCCGCGGCGGGGCTGCCCTTTTCGGCCATTGAGTTTCAGTCCAAAGGGGATCCGATCACAGATCTGACGGAGAACCTGGCGGCGGAGCAGAAGGCCCGGACTGTCTATGACAATCTGCTCCGGGTTATCAGGGAGCCGGAAGTGAGAGATCCGCTGAAATTTCTCCGGGAGCGGGAGATTGTGCATTTCCAACGGTTCGGCGAGGCGCTGGAACGGACAAAGGAGCGGCTGGATTCACAGAATTATTACTATTTCAACCCGGAATTTGACAAACAGTTTCTGAAGGGAAACTGCGGCTGCGGGAAAAAGTAAAGAGTGGCGGCAGGGCTGCACAAGAGCGGCAGCCCGTCGAAAAGAGGAGAGCCCGGCGCGCAGTCTGCGCCGGGTTTTCAGTTGTCCGGCAGTGGGAATTGTGGTATAAATAAAATCGGATAGCGGCGTCGGAGCGCATCGCCGATGCCGGGAGCAGTGTATGAGAAAGGATATGACATGAAAAAGGGAAGAACGAGGAGTGTGCTGACCGGGCTGTTTGCCGGGATTCTGATTCTGGGGCTGCTGCTTGGCGGCTCCTATCTGTGGAGGGAATACCAGCAGAAGCAGAAACAGGAAGATCTTAAGGAAAAAGTCGTAGACCAGGAAGCGCTGGAGGAGCCGAAAGAGAGCAATCCCATTGACTTTGCCAGCCTGTGGAATCTGAACCCGGATGTCTACGCCTGGATTGATGTGCCGGGGACGGAGATTTCCTATCCGGTGCTGCAGAGCGCGGAGGACAACTCCTATTATCTCGAGCATACGATTGAGGGGGAGAAGACGCTGCCGGGGGCTATTTACTCCGAGAATTACAACAGCAAGGATTTCTCCGACTACAATACGATTCTCTACGGTCACAATATGCGAAACGGCACCATGTTTGCCGGCCTCCACGATTTTGAGGACCCGGAGTTTGTGCAGCAGAACCGGCAGATTATCATTTACCTGCCGGACCGGCGGCTGACCTATCAGATCATCGCGGTGTCGATTGTGGACGACAGCCATCTGCTCTACAAATACAATAATTTCAACGCGGAGGGGCAGGAGGCATTCTGGCAGGAACTCCAGGATACGGATGAGGCGGGAGAGTATTTTGACACCTCCTATCAGAGAACCGGCAACGAACATCTCATTACCCTGTCCACCTGTATCGGCAGCAGGCCCAATAACCGCCTGATCGTGGTGGGGGCGCTGGTGGACGAGACGGAGCTGGCAACTTCAGTTGGTTCTTTACCATAGGTTGAAAAAATGATAAGATAGAATAATAATCAGAAAAAGTGAAGAGGAAGGATGTTACCATGAGACAATTAATGTTAGGCAACCAGGCTTTCGCCCGGGGGCTCTACGAGGCGGGATGCTGCGTCGCGTCCAGCTATCCGGGAACGCCCAGCACGGAAGTCACGGAGGAAGCGGCAAAGTACGATGAGATTTACTGCGAGTGGGCGCCCAATGAGAAGGTGGCCATGGAAGTGGCTTTTGGAGCTTCCCTGGCGGGAAAACGCAGCTTCTGCGGTATGAAGCACGTGGGACTGAATGTGGCGGCGGATCCGCTGTACACCTGTTCCTACACCGGAGTGAACGCGGGGATGGTCATCTGCGTGGCGGACGACGCGGGGATGCACTCCTCCCAGAATGAGCAGGATTCCCGTCATCACGCCATCGCGGCAAAGGTTCCGATGCTGGAGCCGTCGGATTCCGCTGAGGCGTACCATTTCGTAAAAAGGGCTTTTGAGCTTTCCGAGGAATTTGACACACCCTTTATCGTGAAGATGTGCACGCGTGTGTCCCACTCCCAGAGTATCGTGGACACCGGCGAGCGGGTTATGCCGGAACCGAAGAAATATGAAAAAAACATCGCGAAGTATGTGATGATGCCCGGAAACGCCATCCGCAGACATCCGATCGTGGAGGAGCGCACCAGAAAACTGACCGCGTTCGCGGAGCATTGCGAGTTTAACCGGGTGGAGATGGGAGATACCTCCATCGGCATCATTACCTCCTCCACCTGCTATCAGTATGTGAAGGAAGTTTTCGGGGACAAGGCAAGCGTTCTGAAGCTTGGCATGATCAACCCGCTGCCCGAGAAACTGATTCTGGACTTCGCGTCGAAGGTCGACAAGCTGGTTATCGTGGAGGAGCTGGATCCGATCATCGAGAATCACTGCAGACAGCTGGGCCTTGAGGTCAGCGGCAAAGACCTGTTCCCGCTGGAGGGAGAGATTTCCCAGAATATGGTGGCCCAGAAGCTTGGCGTCGCCTTAAATGAGAAGAAGAAGCTGGATGAGGCGCTTCCGGCGCGGCCGCCCGTGATGTGTGCGGGCTGTCCCCACAGAGGACTGTTCTATACCCTCTCCAAGAATAAGTGTACCGTGCTCGGCGATATCGGATGCTATACCCTGGGAGCGGTTGCACCTCTGTCCGCCATGGAGATGACTCTGTGTATGGGGGCGTCCGTAAGCTCCATCCACGGGTTCAACAAGGCACTGGGCGAGGAGAGTGAAGGAAAGACCGTCGCGGTTATCGGCGATTCCACCTTTATGCATTCCGGAATGACCGGCCTTGCGAACATTGCCTACAATCAGAGCAACTCAACGGTTATTATCCTGGACAATTCCATTACCGGAATGACCGGCCATCAGCAGAATCCCACGACCGGATACAATATCAAGGGCGATCCCGCCGGCAAGATTGACCTGGAATCTCTCTGCCGCGCCATGGGATTTGAGCGGGTTGTGGTTGTGGATCCCTACGATCTGGAAGAATGCGACCGGGTACTGAAGGAAGAGCTGGCCGCGAAGGAACCCTCCGTGATTATCAGCCGGCGCCCCTGCGCTCTGCTGAAGTATGTAAAACACAAAAAACCGTTGCTTGTGGACAAGGACAAGTGTGTGGGATGCAAGTCCTGCATGCGCCTGGGATGTCCGGCCATCAGCATTAAGGGCGGAAAGGCAGCCATAGACGTGACCCTCTGTGTGGGATGCGGCGTCTGTCAGCAGCTGTGTAAATTCGACGCATTACAGTCACAGGAGGTAGAGTGAGATGACGAAAAATATTATGATTGTCGGCGTGGGCGGACAGGGTTCCCTGCTGGCCAGCAAACTTTTGGGACATCTGCTTCTGACAGAGGGCTATGATGTGAAGGTGTCGGAAGTGCATGGTATGAGCCAGAGAGGCGGAAGCGTTGTTACCTATGTGCGGTTTGGAGACAAGGTGTACTCCCCGATTATCGACAAGGGACAGGCGGATTTTATCGTTTCCTTCGAAAAGCTGGAGGCGGCCAGATATGTGGAATATCTGAAGCCCGACGGACGGATTGTGACCAACACCCAGGAAGTGGATCCGATGCCGGTTATTACCGGTGCCATGGAGTATCCGTCGGATCTGGTGGAGAAGATGGAAGATCTCGGCATTGCGGTGGATGCTATGGATTGCCTTTCCCTGGCAGATCAGGCGGGATCTTCCAAGGCGGTAAACATTGTGCTTATGGGAAGGCTTTCCCGGTACTTTGACATTCCCGAGGAGAAATGGCAGCAGGCGATCCGGGAGTGTGTTCCGGAAAAATTTGTGGATGTGAATCTGAAGGCATTTGCCCTGGGAAGAGGCCAGGTGTAGGAAGCTTGTCAGCGGATCTGCGGCAGGACGGGAATATTCCGTCTCTGCCGGGAGACCGCAGTGACAGACAGAAGAGAAAAAAACAAGGAGAGGAAAAGAGATGGGGAACTATTATCAACCGGAAATTGAGACCATGCCGCTGGAGCAGCTGCAGCTACTGCAGAGTGAGCGGTTGGTGGAGCAGGTAAAGCATGTATACAAAAA
>ERZ1643249.4455-NODE-4455-length-11712-cov-23.278030_pt1 | contig 11712 bp, 19 predicted proteins | sample MGYA00579263_ERZ1643249 | MGnify/ENA primary metagenome ERZ1643249 (study PRJEB29033, sample SAMEA4952264) | chicken gut metagenome | biome: Broiler Chicken; feature: Gastrointestinal Tract; material: Caecum | place: Ireland | collected 2018 | study: Broiler...
TCTTCTTTTTCAGTCTCATTGTTATCAATCCCTTAATACAAATAAAACATCATTTGTTTTTATAATATAACTGCTGTTATGGTTTTCTTCAACATTTTTGTTTGTAATTTCTATACACTTTTTTCGCTTTTGATTAAATACAGTTATTTAATATATTATGTGTACATAAATAGCATTTATTTTTTGATGATGGTATTAAAAAAGAGAACCTCGTTTTCGAAGTTCTCTTTTAACTTATTTCAAAATAATGTCGGTTGGCTTAATATCCTTTCCAAAGTATGGTGCAAGTTCTGTTTGATAATCTTTTACAAAGAAGCCTTCCTGAGTTAACTTAGTTATTTCTTGATTGGTCCATTTTAATAATGAGAGATTGCCCTCCTTTACAGCTGGAGACACATACTGGCGTGACCCAATACTTTTAATGCCGACTACATACTTCGGATTTTTCTTAACCCAAGCATAAAGATATGAATTATCATCAGCTAAGGCTGCACCACGGCCATTTTTTAGCGCGTTGAACTGCTGCGTCTTAGAGTCAAATTTTAATAAGTTAACACCAGATTGTTTAGCAAAATAGTTTTCGGCTGTCGTACCCTTAGTGACAATCAATTTTTTACCCTTTAATTCTTGGGCACTTTTGATTGGCGCGTTTTTAGGCGAAATTACACCCACTGACACCTTCATATAAGGCTTGGCAAAATCAACTACATCCTTACGTTCAGGCGTTACTGTAAAGTTAGCTAAAACTATATCCGCTTTGTTTGAATTCAAAGTATCTACACGATTATTGGCATTTACTTGAATAAAACGAATTTTAACGTTTAAATCTTTAGCTATTCTACGCGCTAAGTAAACATCATACCCTACTCTTTTGCCTTGGTCATTTACCCAACCGTATGGTGGTAAGTCTCCAAAAACTGCAACTCTGATATAGCCACGGCGTTTAATTTCTGAAATACCGTTTTCATTGCTCCAACGGCTGCCAGCAGTACCGCTATTTAAATTAGGTTGTGTGAAGCCAAAATAAGCAGCACTCACTACCACTATCAGAGCAACGATGCCCATAATAATATTAAAAATATTTTTCTTTTTCATTGGCTTTATCCTTAATAATCCATACTGTCTAGGAAATCTTTTGCTCTTTGCGTTTGAGGATGATTAAAGAATTCTTTTCCTGGTGTATCTTCTAAAATATGGCCATCTTCCAAAAAGAGTACTTCATCTGCAATTCGGGAAGCAAAATTCATTTGGTGAGTAACGATAATCATTGTCATGTGATCACGTTTAGAAAGGCGCTCAACGATTTCCTCAATTCCGCGTACCATTTCGGGATCGAGGGATGCGGTGATTTCATCCAAAAGCATGATTTCAGGTTTCATTGCCAATGCACGAACTATGGCTACTCGTTGTTTTTGACCACCTGATAATTCTCTAGGATAAGCATTTAGATATTGCTCTAATCCAACTTGCTTTAGTAATTTAATTGCTTCTTCTTTAACTTCATTTTCATCACGTTTTTGTACTTTTACTGGAGCAAGTAAGACGTTTTCTATCACGGTTAGATTTGGAAAGAGATCGTAACTTTGGAAAACCATACCGATTTTTTGTCGCAAGATTTGCCATTCTTTAGGACTAGGATCAATCTTCTTCTCGTGGAAATAGATTGATCCATTTTTATAATCTTCTAATCCATTCAAAGTTCTAAGTAAGGTACTTTTACCAGAACCAGATGGTCCAAGTAATGTTAATACTTCACCCTTTTTCAGTGAAAAATTAATGTTATGTAAAACTTGTCGTTCATCATAAAACTTATTTAAATGCTCAACTTTTAAAATTTCTTCAGTCATAATAGTCACCTATTTTCTTTCATTAGTTAATTTCTTAGCCCAAGCTGATAATGGGTAATCGAGAACGAAATATAAAATAAAGATCAAACCGTAAACCCAGAAAACTCCAGTTGGATATTGTTGGTTATTTGCTTCGATAATTTGCTGGGCAACATTGATTACTTCCATAATGCTGATAACCAGTAAAAGTGAAGTTGTCTTAATTACTCTCGTTGCTAAATTAATCGTAGCGGGTAGTTCAAGTTTAATTGCCTGAGGAAGCAGAACATATCTAAACAGCTGAATTTTACTTAAACCTAGTGCTAAACCAGATTCTCGTTGACTCTTAGGAACTGATTCAATTGCTCCGCGAACAATATCGCTAAATTCGGCAGCTACCCATAGTGAAAATGCTAAAACTGCCATCCAGGTTGCTGGCCAATTAACATGAAAAGTTCGCGGCAAAATATAGTAAACCAGGTAAAGTAAAACGATCGTAGGTACTATTCGGAAGAATTCTAGATAAACTCGCAGAATAAAACGAATGAATTTATTAGATAAAGTTCGCAGAATACCGAAAATAATACCAATTGCTAAACCGATTATTAATGAAATAGCTGCGATCCAAATTGAGGTCCAAAGACCAGCCATTAAACGGGCGAAGTTACTTCCTTCAAATAAAACATTAATTCCCGAATGCACCATAACGAACTCTCCTTTCAAGCCAAGTTAATAAAAGAATTACTGGGATCAAGATAATTGCGTATGCAATAACCAGCATTAATAAATATTCATTAGAACGGTAATACATTCCAATTAAATCTAAGGCCGTGTTGGTTAATTCAGGAATCGCAATTACTGAGAAAATTGATGTTTCTTTAATTAAAAAGATAATATTAGCTGTTAAGGCAGGCATGCTTAAGGCAAAGCCTTGCGGAAAAACAACATAGCGAGCTAATTGAAAACGACTCATCCCCAATGCTTTTCCGCTATTAATTTGACTCGTAGAAAATTCCATTAAAGCCACCAGTAAATCCCTCAGCCATGTATGCTCCACCTAAGAAAATTAAACCGATAATGCCGCAAACTTCTGCGGACATTTTTATTCCGATAACTGGAAAAGCGTAGTACAGGAAAAATAATTGAATTAAAAGTGGTGTGTTTCGTGCTAGTTCAACATATGCTGTCATGACTTGACTGAGTACTGGTACTTTAAAATATTGCGTCAGGCTAGCAATTATTCCAACAATAATTGAACCTATTATTCCAATTAGCGATAGCCAAATTGTGAGTCCAAATGCATGGACAAATACTGGCAACGCTTGTTGCATGATTGACCAATTCATAAGATCTTACCCTCCCAAAGACCAAACAAAAAAGGATCCACGAACCAATTCAGTTCGTAGATCCTTAAAATAGCTAAATTAAAAAACCAAGTTAACTATAAATATATCGAAGTACGTCATGCTGAATTAGCGTATGCAAAAAAGTATTGTCTTTTGGACAACATACACAGTTATGACATATAGCTTGTAAATTCAACATGTTGGTACTCCTTTCTTACTTTTAGTAACTTCCATTGACTATTAGTGTAAACTCATGCTTATTTATTGTCAATTGATTTTTTAAATAATAGTTGGATTTGTCTCAATTTTCTTTTTAAGACTCCTCGTTTTTTGAGTAAAATAAATTTACGGGATAAAGTTTCTGGTGTAGTTCCTAAATAAAGTGCTAAATCTTTCATTTTTAATGGTAGTATAAATGATTTATGTCCTACTTTTTTGGCATAAGTCTGCAAATAATTAAGTAGTCTATCCTCTACTTTAGGAAGACTTAATAATTGTATTTGTTTCTGCAAGGCACGTACTTTAATGATGTTTTGTTCTAGGAGCTTTATGCTTAATTCCGGTTGTTTTTTCATCAAAGCTAAAAAGTCATTGCGATTCAGTAAACAAATTTCACTATCTTCTGTGGCTTCAACGTAGGTATTGGTATTAGCCTCACCAAATAACCAATTTTCACCAGCATAATCTCCAGTTTTCAAGACTTGAATAACATTCTCATGTCCCTCTTTGTTCAAGGTATAAAGACGAGCGCTACCATGAGCAAGAATTATTAAATTACTATTTGAAGTGGGATCCAAGACTAACTCATTTTTTCGATAATTTTGGTGATGAACTAGCTCTTCTATTTGCATTTGTTCATCTATAGGCAATGCATTAAATAGTGGGACTAACTGAACACATAACTCTGCCATTTAAAGACTTCCTTTATTTAAAAATCGTCATCATCATCGTCTTCTTCAGTATACAATCCTTCACGCAAATCGTGATTCAAAAAGTTTTGTGATTGGCGAATTTGTTCTTTAATCCATGATAATAATTCTACTAAGTTCGCACTTAATTCTGGCCAATTTTCATTTTGGGCTAGAGTAATAGCCTTAGTAATAAAAAGAATTTGCGTATCAAAGTCTTTTACTAATGTAAATAATTGATCGTTACCCTTTTCGTATTTTGTAGCTCCATTTTCTTCGAGCATAGTATATTCTTTAAATTGGTCGGTGGTTGTAGGAATACTTTCGCCATTATTTACCAAAATTTGGTTTAATTTGTTGAACTCTGTTTGTTCGTATTCAATCCATTTAGGAGCATATTGACATAAAAATAAACTAGCATTACCTTTGGTAAAGAATTTAGCTTGGCTAATTTTTAAGGAGTGAATTAATAAGTTAGCAATGATATGACCAACCATTGCTCCGACCGTGGGAGTGTGATGGTCTATTTAACTTTGCTTTAGTTCTGATTGGTATGCTTCTTCTGAATTCATTTAATTAATCTCCTTTTCTTTAATGTCCATAACTTCATAACCCATTTTTTCGATAGCATTCTTCACATCATCTGTGTTGGTCTTGTTTGAATCCATTACAAACTTTAATTTGCCAGCGTTGAACAAAACCTTAATTTGATCAGTGCCATTAACGTTTTCAACAGCTTTTTCAATTTTGGTTAAACAAGATGGACAAGTCATGCCACCTAACTTCATCATTACTTTTTGCATAAATATCTTCCTTTCATCATTACATATTAAATTCTAAATCTTTTTTCTTCTTAGAAACTTGACGGTCATCAAGTTTTTAATAATTTTTAATTAAGCGCATCCCATTTAAGATAACGACTAAAATACTAAATTCATGGATAAACATGCCACTAGCCATTTCAACATAACCCGCAAACAATCCAACGAACAATAGCAGTACGGTTAATAATGCAATTGCAATGTTTTCATTCATGTTCAAGACAGTTCGCTTAGAAATTGCTAAGGCATAGTCAATTTTACGTAAGTCATTTTTCACCAAAACAATATCTGCCACGTCAATTGCTACATCGGTACCACTACCGATAGCAATAGCAACGTCAGCATTAGCTAGGGCAGGACTATCATTGACTCCGTCACCAATAAAAGCTATATGATGACCATTTGCTTGTTCGTTTTTAATAAATTGCGCTTTATCTGCAGGTAACATTTGTCCATGTACTTCATCAATTGGCAACTCTGCCGCAATTTGTTTTGCTGTTTCTTGATTATCGCCTAAGAGCATCACTAGTTTTTTAATCCCAAGTTGTTTTAATTTAAGCAATGCAGCTTTAGATTCTGGTCGAAGTCGGTCCTTAATGCCAAAGACTGCTAACATACTTTGATCAGTGTTAGAAAAAATGACAATAGAGTTACCTAAATTGCTTAATTTATTAACTACTTTAGTTAGTTTTGCATTAACAAAAGTATGCTCTTCAATTAATGCTAAATTACCTAAATAGTATTTATCGTTTTCTAAAGTAGTAGAAATTCCTTTTCCTTTAATTGTATTAGTAGTAATATGATCTATCTTTTCATCAGCTAATTTAGCAATTGCTTTTGCTAATGGGTGGTTACTTCGAGCTTCAATACTTACAGCTAAATTAATAATTTCTCTTCTATCACCATTTAGAATATGAATTTCATGTTTTCCTCCTATTCCAGCTTAAGCCCAGCGCTTTCAACGGCCTTTTGTAAAACTTGCATTACTTCGTCACTATGGTTGAGCATTTTTTTGCATTTGGACATGTCATGTTTTTCTATCATCCGGTTAAATTCTTTAAACTCCTCAAACATTCGATGAGGATATACTTTCTTATCAATATGTTGTAGTTTTTCACTGTTATGGTAAATATCAAATGAATCCATGACATTAGCTGGTCCATTAACTACAATTGTTTCATTTTCTCCTTCGATAGTTGAAGTTACAGGTGCTCCTGAATCTTTTGCTGCAATTGATAAAATCACCATAATCCAGTAGCAAAATACCAGATGTATCAACATCACGTTGAATATTGGCTAAATATTCAACTGATTTTGGCACCCCGAAAAGTCCCACTATAAAGTGGATATTATAAATGTTCAGATCCATCAGAGCACCACCACCCTTTTTAGGGTCAAATACTGGTAAAATTTTTCCCTCTTTAAAAGCTTTGTAACGGTGAGAATTATTGTGAGTAATTCATGGACACAATTCTAATTAGACCTAGAATCAGGCAATTTATCTTTTAATCCTTGATAGTTTGTTAAATATTGATTGGTAATTGCTTCAGCTAGAATTAGATCTTTTTCTAATGCCAACTGTTTTAATTTCTTAAATTCATCGTATTTAACAGTGAATGGCTTTTCACAAATCACATTTTTATTAGCTAATAATGCTTGTTTGACAAATGAGTAGTGCAGGAAGTTAGGTACGGCTACATATACTGTATCAGCATTTGTTTCCCTTAAAGCAGTTGCATAATCAGTATAAATATTTTGAATATTATATTGTTTAGCTAATTCTTTCATAGTAGTTAAATCGTTTTCTGTACCAGCAATTCCAGTTAATTCCACTTTTGACAAATCCTTAGTTATTTGAAGCCAATCTTGTACAATAAAGCCGGCACCAGCAATTAAAAGTTTCATTTTTAGTATGATCAATATTCAAAAATTAAGCAAACAAAAAACTACAGAACCTATCTGCATAAGTCTGTAGTTCTATTATTTTAAAGCATATTATGTTTTTTCATTCTTTCCTCGAAAATGCCGTTAACAAGTTTAGTCATTTTTTGCTTTTGTTCATCACTAGGTTCCTTTTCAAAAGCAGCATATAAATCAGGATATTCTTTAGCGATTAATTTACAAGTATTATTAGTTGCATGTTTACGAAAAATAGCAGGAATTTTTTTCAAGTATTCAGGTTTCACTAAAGTAATGATTTTTTCGTTAGTTGTCATTTCTTTCAACTCCTATAATTTAACTAAAGCTATTTTAGCTGAAGAAATTAGCTTTTACAAACTTACTAAAAGTTAGTTTACATAATTTTAAATATTATTAGTTCTTGTAATCTTCACCATAGATATATCGATGCAATTTTAAATATTGCTCACTTAGTCTTTTTTCATTGGCGTTATCTTTAGGATAGTAATATCTTTTTCCTTCCAAACCTTGAGGCATGTAATTTTGCTTTGCAATCTGATGTGGTTCAGCAAATGGGCTTTTAATCAAACCACCACCGGTAATTTCTTCAGAATGCTTATAATGCATGTCACGTAACCCTCGAGGCATGGGGTGTTGACTAGGATGTTCAGTGTCTTTGTCTAACTTATCCCAAATTTCATCAAAAGAACCAGATTTTGGTGAAATGCACATCAACATAGTGGCAAATATCAAAGGATACTTCGCTTTAGGCATCCCCACCTTTTCCGCCTGATTAGCAGCCGTAACTATTTGAGTAACCTGTTGCGGATTGGCCAAACCAATATAAGTATATGGAATTTCTCTTAACCGGCGGACAACAGATGGCAAGTCTCCATTTTTCAATAAAACTGCTAAATAATAAAGTGCAGCATCTGTATCTGAACCAGCCATAGAGTCTGAATAGGCAGCTAAATAGTCGTAATGTTTAGTTGCCTTTTTGTCATAGCTAAAATTCTGTCCTTTAGCAAAGTTTTTAACATCTTGAACAGTTAATTCTTCAGGATTAATTGCATGAACTGTTTCTAATATATTTAACGCAACACGTAGATCACCATCTGCTGCAATAGCTATTAATTTCAATGCATCTGTTTCAATCTGTTCATCTTTCAATTTGAGAACTTCTGTTGCGGCACGTTTTAAAACTATCTCAATATCTTGATCGCTTAATGCTTTAAATTCAAAAATCTGACAACGAGAACGTACAGCTGGAACTATTGACATAATCGGATTTTCAGTTGTTGCACCGACAAGCAGAATATGACCATTTTCCAAATATGGCAAAAGAAAATCTTGTAGGTTTTTAGTCATTCGATGAATCTCGTCAATAAGCAAAACAAAGGGCTGATAAGGATAAGTTTTGATAAATTGATCTAATTTAGCTTTATTGTCGATTGAGGCATTAAATTTTGCTAAAGGATAATCAAATTGCTTAGCTATGATTTGGGCTAAACTAGATTTTCCAGTACCTGGTGGTCCCCATAAAATTAGAGAAATATTGACTTTTTGTTCAATAATTCGACGAAGAGGTTTTCCTTTACCAAGAAAATCTTGTTGGCCTACCATATCATTCAGTGTTTGCGGTCGCATTTTATCTGCCAGAGGTGTTCTGAAAGACATTATTTCCACCACAATTTAATTAAAGCTTGTGTGCCATCATTACCTAGTTTTTTGTCATCAACTAAAACTTCATATAAATGTTTTGCCTCTTTGGTTGAAGGTAAGTCTAAGTTCATCTTTTCTGCTTCTTCGAGAGCAATACGTAAGTCTTTCAAAAAATGTTTGGCAAAAAAGCCAGGGGTATAGTCACCTTTTAGTATACGTGGACCATAAGATCCTAGACTAAAGTTTTCTGCAGCACCAGATTGTAGTGTTTGACAAACCTGTTCCAAGTTAAGTCCAGCAGCTTTTGCATAAACAAGCATCTCCGTCATACCAGTCATAGTTCCGGCAATCATAATTTGGTTAGCCATCTTAGCATGTTGACCGCTACCGTAGGGACCGAAGTAATTCAATTTACTTGAAAAGGTCATGAAGATATCACGTAATTGATCAAGATCTTCTTCATGTCCACCAATCATGACTGTTAATGTCCCCTTTTTGGCGCCAATATCACCACCAGAAACAGGTGCATCAAAAATATGAATCCTCTTATCTTCACCAGTTTGACCAATCTTTTGGGCTAAGCTTGGTTTACTAGTGGTCATGTCAATGATGTACTGCCCTGCTTGGGCTGTTTCGAAGATCCCATTTTCTCCAAAATAAATGTTCTCAACATCTTGTGGAAAGCCTACCATCGTGAATAAAACATCTACCTGCTTAGTTAATTCGGCAGGATTGTCTGCCCACTTGGCTCCATTATCCAAGACAGGTTGAGCGTGAGCCTTAGTTCTGTTGTAAACTGTGACGTCATAATTATTCTTTAGCAAATTATTAATAATGCCAGTCCCCATTACGCCAGTACCAATAAATCCAATTTTCATTACTGTATTCTCCTTTAATTTTTATAATAATTAACTAACCAAATAATGAAATTAATAATAATCGTTAATATCCAAATTGATGATAAAACTGCTCCAATAATAATTAAAACAAAGGCCAATTGCTCATTTCCGTTTTTGGAATATAGAATAACTCCCCAAGCTGAAAAAGCCACACTAGCAATAATTATGATCCATTCAAGAATATGATACGATGTAGAATCTGTCTTCATCTGGACATAATCATCACGTTCATCATCATCGTCAATAGTACCAATATCTTTCATTAGATAGTAATTACCCAAGGTTACCAAAATCAAAATTACTAACCAAACTAAATCTTTGATAGTGTGACCTCGCCCATTAAAAATATCATTATATAAATCAACCATGTCTATAATAGTTATGATCAGAAAGAATACTGTACTTATAGCGTATTTAATTTTTCTCTTTTTATCATTCTTCTTCATTTTCAACAAACTCCTTCAAGCAAAATAAAGTTTCAATATCTGTCCCAAATAATTTAGCTAGTTTATAAGCTAAAACAATGGAAGGCTTATATTTCCCTTTCTCCACTGAAATAATTGTGCGCTCTGTCACGCGCACCTTTTCGGCAACCTCCCGTTGTGTCATTTTATTTTCTTTTCGATATTGTTTAACTAGATTTGGAATTTTGATCACTCCCTAAAACATGAAACATACTTCATGTAGTTTACTTCACATTGTAACAATTTTTGCCCAATTTGCAATAAAATAGAAGTAACGAAATGAGGTTTTATGATGAAAAAAATTAATTTAAATCAGCTTTATGACATTATGTATGATCATCTTGATCCCAATGGTTGGTGGCCGGGACGTTCTGATTGGCAGGTAATTTGGTCAACAGTCTTGATCCAAAACACTAACTGGAAAAATGTAGATAATGCTTTAGACTCCTTATATCAAGCGACTGGCTTCTTACCTGCTAACATTTTGGACATGAGTGATGAAAAATTGCAGCAAGTAATTGCCCCCGCTGGTTCTTATACTCGTAAAGCACAAACAATTAAAAACATTGCGCTATACTTTAGAGATCGTTTTAATTATGATCTTGAACTAGCTCAACAGCAGAATAAACAAGACTTGCGTAAAGAAATCTTGGCTATTAAAGGAATTGGACCAGAGACAGCAGACGTAATCTTAATGTATGGTTTGCGTAAAGGTGAATTTGTAGTTGATCAGTATTCGCGTAGACTTTTTGCATGCCTGGGTTGGCGAGATGTCCCACCTTATGAGAAAGCAAAAAAGATCATTGAAGAAAATTTAACTGATTTTACTCTGCGTAATTATCAAAATTTTCATGCAATGATCGATATGTTTGGACAAAAATATAAGTTGCCAAAGCAGTTTAATGAATCATTTTTGAAAGATTATTATTTAATGACACCTAATCAAGGTAAATAATATGCAGACGATTTTTATATACCACTCACCCTTGGGCAAAATATTATTAGCTAGTGATGAACGAGGATTAATTGGCTTGTGGTTTGCAACTAGCAAGTACTATGCAGATATTCTAAACGATGAGGTAAAAGTGGGTTCTGATGAATACATCAAATCTGCTCAAAAGTGGCTTGATCAATACTTTACTGGACAAAAGCCTGATTTTATTCCTCACTTACATTTAATTGGGACTACCTTTCAAAAGGGAGTTTGGCAAACTCTTCTACAGATTCCTTATGGACAAACTTTCACATATAAACAAGTTGCGCAATCGGTCGCAAAAGATCCACATCATTTACCTATTCGCGCAGTAGGCGGTGCTATAGGTAGAAATCATATTTCTCTAATGGTTCCCTGCCATCGTGTAATTGGATCAAATGGCAACCTAACGGGTTATAGTGCAGGAATAGATAAAAAAGTAGAATTATTAAAATTAGAAAACATACTATAATCTAAATTATGTAAAAAAGGGCGAGACAAGATGTCTCGCCTTTTTATTCATCTTCAAATAATTTATGTGGACCATCATTAAGAGAAACTTTTGGAAATTCTGTTTCTTGTGACTTAACTTGATCCTCATCTGCTAATTCAGCTTTCATTAACTCATCTTTTGCTTTGTTAGGGGTACTTTCTAAAAATAAAGTTTTGTTTTCTGTATCCTTTTCAGCTTCACGCCTTTTATGATCTCTTTTATAGAAATAAATAGAGCTTGCAACCATAGCACTTATGGCACCAATACCTGCACAAATCCAACCTAGTTTACATTTCATCATAATATCACCTTTTTCTATAAAAACCATCACTTTTATATTAATAATTATATCTGATACTGTAATTAAACTCATTTTTTATGCTTACGACCGATTATTTCAATTTTATACCGAATAATTTAA
>ERZ1643249.4458-NODE-4458-length-11699-cov-4.857008_pt1 | contig 11699 bp, 11 predicted proteins | sample MGYA00579263_ERZ1643249 | MGnify/ENA primary metagenome ERZ1643249 (study PRJEB29033, sample SAMEA4952264) | chicken gut metagenome | biome: Broiler Chicken; feature: Gastrointestinal Tract; material: Caecum | place: Ireland | collected 2018 | study: Broiler...
ATTTTTATTTTACTTCATATTTTTTCTTTTTTCAATACTTTTTATGTTATATTATATATATTTGTTTTTATTATGTATTTCGTTATCTTTGCTTTACCTGACTTTTCTTACTTTTATTATTTCTATATTTTTCTTTTTTATTCTTTCTTTTTCTATTTTTTATTACAATTTTAAATAGAAGTATAATAATAACAATATTTTTTAAAACTAAAATTCTATACAATAGCTATCACTACAAAAATTTACAAAATAATATAAAAAATGAGCCTATGTTATTATATAACACAAGCTCATTTTATTTTTTATGTGTAAAGCCATTTTGATGTAGTAAAATTAATCATCATTCTAACGCTTAACGCTAAATCCTCATCAATATCAGGAAGTGTTTCTTTAAAATCTTTAAGTAATTTTTCTTTTTTTATTCCAGTTATGTTTTCTAGTTCTTCAATAGTCATTATTTTACTTAAAAAAATTCTTGCATTTTTTACAATTTGTTCTTCCATTTTTTCCTTTTTTTCTTCTTTTGTACTCATAATCATCATACAAAACACCTCCAATAAATTTTTTAGATATTTATATTTCTTTTCTATAGATTATACATCTATTTTTGTTTTAATAAATCTTTTTGACAAAAGTATATTTTTTCCGACATTTTTAGTCATTATCTTTTTTTAATGTTACGCATATTATCTGAGGTAAATTAAATAACCTTATTTTAAGAGAACTTCCTCCAAGACCTCTACTTACAATTAATTTTCCATTTTCTCCATTATATAATCCTGCTGAATATTTTGGAAATAATTTTCTTCTTGGTGAGAAAATTCCTACTCCAAATAACCTTATAACTCCACCATGTACATGTCCTGAAAAAACCAAATCATATTTTAATTTATCATACAATAAATAATTTAACGGGTCATGAGTAAGTAATATATTAAATCTATTTTCATCTACTACTCCTATTGCTCTTTTTACAATTCTTTCATATTTTTTATTAAGAATATTTGAAATATTTTTAGGTTCCATATTAAATTTAAAATCAAGTCCATATAATCTAACACTTTCATCTAAATCTATATATGTATCACTAAGAAGAATTACTCCTATTTCTTCTAATTTACTTTTTAAGCGCTTTAAATCGTTATAATTTTGCCTTAACTCATGATTCCCTAAAATATAATATATTTTATATCTGCTACTTAGCTCTTTTGCTAAATTTAATAAATTATTATAATTATTACTATGTTTATATACCATATCTCCAGTCATTACTACTATATCTGGTTTTATTTTATCTACTTTTTTTATCAAACGTTTATTATTCTTTCCAAATACTTTTTTATGAAGATCTGATAATTGAACAATTTTATACCCATCCATTTTTAATGATATTTTCTTTGATTTTACTATATAATGTGTTGTTTTCAATATATTCTCATTTAAATATATAAATACTATAACAAATATAATTAAAGTAATAATTATTAAAAATTCCATTTTTTCACCTATTTAATATACAGTTTTATTTTATGTTGCTAAGTAGAAATAATACATATAAATTAAACTTAAAATTAACAATAATTTATTTATTTTTACTTCTTTCTAGCTTATATATATTACCATAAATATGCGTATTTTTCAATATTTTTTTACTTAATTACCTATTAAATTAAAATCCAGTTTTTGGCAATTCTTTTTTCTCTAAGCTTTTATTATATACTGTTATTACCTCTTCTTGAGATGGATACTTTATTTCTACTTTATATGTTTTTTCATCTAATATATAAAATTTTGGCGCTTCTTTTTCTTTTATATAATAAATTCCTTTTTTTAAATTTTCAATACACGCCTTACCATTTTCATCTGTACTTATACTTGTTATTAAATTCATATTACTATCATAAATATCAAAAATCACATCTTTTAATGGTGTATTTGAAGGTAAATTTGTATAATGATTGTACTCTTTACTTTTCTTTATAATTTCTATTTTTCCACTTATCTTTTCATTTTCAAATAATACATTATTTTCACCCTCAAATTTTATATTAATATATTTTACATTATTTTTGGTATCTAAATAATAGTCTTTTGGTACTTCTATTTCTTCAATTTTTAATTTATCATTATTTTTTATATTATATTTTAATACATCAATTGTTATTAATCCTTCCTTATTAGTTACAAATGTTCCTAGTAGTTTATTATCTTCTACTTTTGAAATTTTAAACTTTACTCCCTCTATTTTTAAATTTTTATTATTTTTATCAACCTTTTTTATATTTAATAACACTGGTTTATATTCTAAGTTTGTCTCCACTACAACATTTTTTGTTTCTACAGGTTTTGAAAGTAATGCTAAATTTTGCATCCCTTCTATTTTTGCATTTCCAAACATAACTACTGTATTTTTAGTTAAATATTCAAATTCCATTTTTAGTTTTTTACTTTCTTTTATATCTTCTCTTTTAACTAATAATTTTATATTTTTTCTTCCTGTTATACTATCTATTTTTTTATTATTTTCATCAGTAATTTCTATATTTTCTATTCCTTGTAATTTCAAACTTATTTCTTTTATATTATCGTTATAACTAAGTTCTAAACTACATGAATAATAATTTTTATCTAAATTATCTATTTTAAAATTACCTACATTTACATTTAAAAGATTATCTAAATTAGAATTTGAATTAATACCATTAGTATAAATATTCTTTATACAATTAACTACTCTTTGATATTGGGGTGCTGACGCTTCAATTTTATTTATATCCAAGTTTGAAAGATATGTCCATAATGCAAATTGTGTAGAATATTTTGCTTCTTGCTCTGTTAATACTCCTAATGTTTCAATATCCTTATATGGGTATCCATTAAATAATATGTTAATTGCAGTCTTATCTTCTAACTTATTTTTTACTTCAACATAATATTCATCCATTGTTTCTGGTCCATCTACACCCAGATTAATACAATAAGCTGGCATTTTGTTCCCATTTTCATCTAAATAATAATACTCATAATTTTGTTGTAAAACACCATTATATCTAATATAATGAATGGGATCTTTATATGAATATATCCTGTAGCTTTGCTGTGTTAACTCATTACTTAAAGTTATCGCATTTATATTATTACAAAAAATATTTATTAGTATAACTAAAATTAAAAGAATAATTTTTATTTTTTTAAATTCAAACACTCTATATCTCCTCCATTTCTTTTGCTTGTACACATAATCTTTTATTTGGCATATTATCTACACATGTTATTAAGGTAATTACATTAAAATTAGTATTTTCTAATTTACTCCAATCATAACTATCTATTATTTCTATGCTATTTACTATATAATTTCTCTTTATTTTATCGTTTTCATAAATTATTAAATCCCCATTTTTTAATTTATTAATATTTTCAAAATAATTTTTAGTATATCCTCTATTATGAGCTGCAAGCCCAATATTTCCTTTATCATATGAAGTAGTTTCAAAATGACCTATATAATTTTCTAGTATTTGATTGCTTGTTCCTTGCTTTATAGGAGCATTTATTAAATTTATTTTGGGAATAGTTAAAAAAGATTTTTTATTTAAATTTACAAAACTTACATTATTAATTTTGGATATATTAAACTTTGTTTTTGTGTATGGAATTACATTTGAAGTTTTAATATTAATTAAATTTGAGAAAATATAATAAAAGAATATAATAAATACAAAAATAAAAATAAAAAAGAAAATTTTAAGATATAATTTTAAATATTTGATTTTTCTCTCCCCCTTTTAATAGATATTTACTACATGTTTAATAAAAAAATTGTAATCTACTTTTATGGGGAAAATTTAGATTAATAACTAATGGATAAAATTATATAAAAATTGAAAGGAATTGCTAAAAACATGTAGTAAATATAATTTGATTATATCTACCATATTTTAAAAAGTCAAGAAAAATCGTTCGACATAAAATTACAAAAATAGCTGATATGTAATGCTTTTTAATAATTTTACATATCAGCTATTATATATTATTTGCTACTATCTTTTGATGATTTTGAGCTTTTTTTAGCTAAATCTTTAGCATATATTTCTTTAGCAAGTTCTGTATTAAGATTTTCATTTAATTTTTTCTCTTTTTTTGATTTTTTACTTACATCCTTCATTTTTATCACCCACAAATATTATGTGATAAAATAATTTTTAATATACATTTAATTTAAAATTAAAGAATTTTTTTCATTATAAATTTTATTTAAATTTTTGTATACTTCAAATGTAATTTCACAATCTCTAAGAGATCTATGTGCACCATTATAACTAATATTAAAATACTTTTGCTAAAGTTCCAAGTTTATAATTAGGTACATCTTTTAAAATTTGCTTTGAAATATAAAGTGTATCTAAACATTTATTGTTAAATTCTGAATTAAAACATTTCTTTCTATAATTATTTAAAAATCCCATATCAAACTTAGCATTGTGAAAAACTAAAGGATAATCTTTAGCAAAATCCATAAATACAGCTAGTCCTTCTTTTACAGATATTGCATCTTTTAACATTTCATTTGTTATACCAGTTATATTTGTTATAACATAACTTACAGGTATTTCAGGTTTTATAAACATATCTACTTTATCAACTATCTTATTTTTTTCAACTCTAATTGCTCCTATTTCTATTATTTCATTTTTAAGTGGAGATAATCCAGTTGTTTCTAAATCTGCTATCACAAAACTTTCTTCAAACATAATTTTTCCTTCCTTATATCAAAAAATTTTGGGTAAAAATATAATAAATCCAATTAATGCAGAAAATATCGCAGGAATTAATACTGCAGCTGCTGCAATATCTTTAGCAAGTTTTGCTCTTTTATCTTCTTCTTTTGTGATCATATCTACTATTGTTTCAATTGCAGTATTGAATAATTCTGCAGATATCACAATTGCAAATAATATAAAGCAAATAATCCATTCAATTTTACTTATATTAAATATAAAACCTGCTATAATGACAAGTAACATTATGGCTATATGTACTTTCATATTTCTTTCTGTTTTAAAAGAAGATATAAATCCTTGATATGCGTATTTAAAACTATTTAAAAATTTCTTTGTCTTTTCTAAATTCATATAATTTCCACCTTTTCTTATTTTACTATACTATTGTATTAAAATCAATAAAACTTTTATATAAAGACCAATTATTAAATTATTTTTAATTTTTACAAATTTTTATTTACATTATTAAAATTTAATGATAGAATATAAATAGAAGTAACAGTTTATATGAAAATCTACAAGCATATTGAACGGGAATCAGGAATATTATAACTGGTGTTGAATGCTCTTTAATTTATTAAAGAGAATCCTAATAGTTATAACAAGATGCCCACCTTTAACAAAAGGGTTTTATCATCATACTGTTACTTCTTTTTTTAGTATAAAAGAGTATGAACAACATGGCTTTTCATACTCTTTTATATATAATTTTTATTTTTCATTCATAACTTCATTTATTTTTTCTTTTGCATCTTCTACACTTTGAGAATTTGGCAGCATAACATATAACTTTTGGTTACCACAAGAATATGTTACATTATAGCTTCCAGTTCCAATCAATGTATTAGTAGAAATATTCCAAGATGGCATATTTTCTAATTGCTCTTTTACTAATATACTAATATCATCTTGCTCTATATTTGTCTGAAAATTTCCTGATAAAGAATTTAAAATATTAGAATATTGTGTAAGCAAAGTAGTGCTACTAGTAAGTTTTGATATTATCGCATTTATTACTTTTTGTTGATTTTTAGCCCTTTGTACATCACCATCAGCAAAACTATGTCTTTCTCTACTAAAAGCTAATGCTTTACTTCCATTTAGATGATTTGTTCCCTTTTTGAAACTATATCCTAAAGCGTTGAATGCATAATCTGAGTTTACGTCAATTCCACCTATTGCATCTACTAATTTTACAACAGTTGTAAAGTTAACTCTTACATAATAATTTATGTCTATTCCTAATAAATCTTCTACTGTATTTACTGTTTCATTAATTCCGTATATTCCTGAATGTGTTAATTTATCCTTTGCATTTTTACTATGAAGAGTTACGTAATAATCACGTGGTATTGAAGTAAGTAATATTTCATTTGTCTTAGTATTTACAGTAACAACAATATTAGCATCGCTTCTTGACACATTTCTTATATTACCTGAAGTATCAATTCCACTTATATATACATTAAATATTCCATTTTCTATTTGATGTTTACTAGTTTCATCTTTTACATTTTCTGCTTCTTTTTCTATTTCTTGTGTTATAGTATAAATTATTTTTGTTTCATCTTTAAATTCTTCATTATCTTCCAATATTATTGAGTATTGAGATGAACTTATTAATATTATATCTATTTTTTCATTTAATAAGTTAGTAGCTAAAGTATCTAAATTATCTATATCTTTAAAATTTACATTTACTTTTTCATTTACTTTTTCTTCTACCTTATCAATATTTTCTGTTACTTCAAGTGTATATATATCCTCATCTTTTAAATCTTCTATTTTCTCATATGTACTATCTGCTCTTACAATAACGTAAAACTCCTCAACTTCTGTATTTAAAGATGAATCTGATATTGTATCAATAAAATCAAATGCCTGATATAAATATTTATACACAAAACCATAGCCTACTACTAAGAAGCATGCAAATATTATTCCTATAACATTTGGAAATCTACTTCCTTTTTTCTTGAATATAAGTAGTGAAATAATAAGAGTTATTAGAAATATTACACCACCTAATATACTTAAATATTTAATAGGTAACATGTCTATAGAGATTATATACCCTAAAAATAATATACTAAGTAATATAAAAATAACACCTACTACTTTAAAGAATTTCATTCCTTTTTTACCATTTTCTACATATGCACTTCTCATTTATTTTCACCTCCCGATATTACTTTTAATATTTTATTAAATTGTTGTTTAATTAATTTATTATCATATACTGTGTTTTTTATTTTAAATTTTTCATCTACAATACTAAAATTTAGCATATCTTGCTTTATAACACTTATATAATCTAGTGTATTTAACCATTCATATACTCCACTTACTTTTCCGCTTAAATTGTCAAAAGCAATACATGGTGTACCAGTTATGGCTGCAAATATCATTCCATGCAACCTATCTGTAATTACCAGTTTAGAAGTCTTAAATTCTTCCAACTTCTGATTTAAAAAGTAATTTCTTTTGCTTAGTGAAATTCTTTTATTTATTACTGTAGTAGTATATTTTATCGCTATATTTTTATTATTAAAATACTCTACAAGCTTATTTATAGTATCATCTGGTATTACTTTTTCCTTATCTTCTCTTAAACAAAAAAGAATACCATCCCTTTTTTGCTCTGGATATTGATAGTTTAAAAAAGTAACAATATCCGGAACAAATTGTATACTTTTTGCATTATAGAATTCTTTTTTACAAAACTCAAATGATCTTTTATCTCTTAAAAATATATTTAAATCCTTATGTTTATTAAATATTTGTTTTGATATGCTTAATTCTTGATTCCCATAAGTTGAATTTTCAAAAAATACAGTTTGAGGCATTATTATTATTTTATTATTAGGAAAACTTTTAATTATATCTCTTACCATATCTTCTTCATTTTTCCAAAGTGTACCTAAAAAGCCTCCACCAGTTATAACAATTATATCATTATTTTTAATTTTTTTATATATCTTATTTTTAAAATTATTATAATATTCTCCTGGTATCTCTACAATATTTTTATTTGTTTTCTTTAACAATTCAATTTGGGCTATTGATATAGCATGATCACCTATATTACCATGTAAAGGTGAACCTATAAGTATAATATCTTGATTTTTACTACACCTTTTTAATATACTATATAAATTTGGTGTATAATATATTTTTTTAAGAATTTATATACTATCTTTACTTTATTTTTTAACATTTAATTTTCTCACAACTTTCTTTAAAAATACTCTTGGAATTTCTTCTACTTCTTTTATTCATATATTTATTTCTTTCTTTTTTTGGCAATAAATAAAACATCCCTACAACTATTGCATATTCATATTTTACAAAATTAAGAAGATCATTCTTTAAATTTTCATCTAAGTTATTTTCATTTACATATTTATACCAATTTTCTATAAAATGAAAATTGTCTAAAACCCTTTTTAAAGATATCTTATTAGTAGCTGAACCTCTTCTATTTTTTCTATATCCATATATTATTCTATTTAAATATACTATTTTATTTGAATTTAATAATAATTTTAAAGTACAATCTATATCTTCAGTATATTTTAGTTTTTCGTTTATTTTAATATTATTTTTTCTAAACAAATCACTTTTAAATATATTTCCCCATAATGCGGGCACAAATATATCATTTTTTAAAATTACATTTTTTGAAATAAAACTTGCATTAAAATTTTTACTATCTATATTCAGTTTATTTAATTCTTCATTAAAACAAAAATTTAAACTTTTTCCAATAATAACATCTGGATAATTGAGACTACTTACCACTTCTTTTAATATATTAATCGAAAATGGTAATATTATATCATCACCATCTACGAACCATATATACTCACCAGAGGAAACATCTAGCCCAGTATTTCTTGCAGAAGCTACTCCCTTATTTTCTTGATATATACATTTTATATTTTTATATTTTTTTTCATAATCTTTACATATTTTTTCACTATTATCAACTGAACCATCATTTACCAATATAATTTCTACATCATCCATATTATTATTGTTTAAAATATACTTTAAACAACATTCAATATAATCTTGTAAATTATATATAGGTATAATTATTGATAAAAAAAATTTATTCATAATTTCTTCCTTTATAAATCGTATATTTTTTTCATTTTTTCTATTATATTTTTCAATTCATATTTTTGCATCATATGAAAGTTTTTTTCTCCCATAGAATTCAATTTTTCTTTATCCTGCATCAATTCTTCAATTTTTAATTTCATATTATCGTCATCATCAATCTTAACAATATATCCATTTTCTCCATTTTTTATTAAATCTCTGTTTCCTCTACAATCAGTTGCCACTTCTGCCTTTCTTGCCATTCCAGCCTCAATTAAATTAACTGGTAATCCTTCTCTTTTAGAACAAGAAATCGATAAATCTGATATAGCAAATAACTTAGGAATATCCTTTCTATATCCCATAATGTTTACAAATTTTTCTAGCCCTAAGTTTTTAACATATTCTTTTACTCTCCCTTTTGAAGAATCAATACCAGGTAATAACAGCTTTATGTTTTCAAAACCATCATTTATAATATTTTTTAAAGTTCTAATAATCATATATTGATTTTTCCCATTATTTAATTCAGCTACATAAATAATGACAAAATCCTTAGATGCTATATCTAACTCTTTTTTCATAGTTCTTATTTCTTCTTCTGATAAGGTATTATTAAATTTTAAAGCATCAACTCCTACTCCTGGTACATAATGAATATTCTTACAATTTAATTTTTTCTGCGCAAAGTCATAATCTTCTAAATTAATTGTAATTATATCATCTGTTATATAAGAAAGTATTTTTTCTACTGGATAATACAAAAGCCAGTTTTTTAATGGTGCACCTTTAAAAAAATGAAAACCATGTGCTGTATAAATTACTCTTGTTTGATATTTTTTCCTTACATTTTTGGCTGATAGCCTTGTAACAACAGCCCCCATAGGAGTATGAGTATGTATAATATCATATTTTTCTTTTTCTATAACATTTTTTAATTTACTTACTGCTCTTAAATTATTAATCTTAAAAGGTGACCTTTCAAATGGAATTATATATTTTCTATCACAATATGGTATATTTTTATCACCATTTGTAGCGACATGTACTTCATATCCATTTTCTTTAAAAAGCTTTAAATATGGTAAATGAAATTGTAATATATGTGAATCAACAGTTGCACTAAATAACACTTTTTTCATAACTATATAAAATATTTAATAATTAAATATTTCTCCTTTCTTATATTTTATCCTATTCTTTCTTGTAAATTTTGTTCATCTACTAAATTTTCATAATACAATTTTTCTAATTCTTTTAACTCTTCTTGTATTCCTGTTTCACTTATTGAAGCACCAGTTCTTTTTATTACTATTTTTACAGTTTTAAAGAAAATTTTTAAATCTGTTATAAATGATATATTATCAACATACCAAATATCTGCATTTATTTTTTCTTTTATACCCATTCCATTTCTTCCATTAACTTGAGCATATCCAGAAATCCCAGGTAATACATTCCATCTTCTTTTATCTTCATTACTGAAAAATTTACTATATTCTTCAATCCAAGGTCTAGGTCCTATGAAACTCATATCTCCTTTTATAATATTTACAAATTGAGGTAACTCATCAATACTTGTAGCCCTTAAAAACTTTCCAACTTTAGTTACTTTATTTTCTCCATTTTTATCTTTTGCCATTGTTCTTAATTTATATATATAAAAACACTTTCCATCTTTTCCTACTCTTTTTTGCTTGAAAATTAGTTTTCCTTTGCTATCAATTTTTATAGCAATACCGCTAATTAACAATATTGGAGAAGATAATACTAATAATATAAAGGCCATAATAATATCAATACTTCTTTTTAAAAATTTTTGATACATTCCTATACCCTCCTATAACTTATTACATAATTTATAAGAGATATATAATACAAAAAATATTTTTTCAATAAAAAATGAGAAAAATGTCGTATTTTGCTTGATTTAGATTAAATTTGGAATTTTATGTAATTTATTAGCTAGAAAAAAAGTAATTGTTTAAATAATTGCCTCTTAATCATAGTATATTATATAAGGAACACAATTTTTATTAACTTAATTTTACTTAATAAAAAAATAAAAGCATAAGATATTTTCTCATATCTTACACTTTTATATTTTATTGTTCGTACTTTATATATTTTTTTAATTTATTTTGAACTTTTGTTTCAATTCTAGATACATAAGAACGTGAAATTTTAAGTTCATCTGCTATTTGCTGTTGTGTTTTTTGATTTTTTCCATTTATACCATATCTTAACTCCATAATATATTTTTCTCTTTCAGGAAGTTTAGTATTAATATAATCAACTACTTGTTTTGCTACAACTTTATTGTATATTGTGTCTATTGCATCTTTTGATGTAGCATCTAAAGTTTCAGCAAGTTCCATATCATTACCATCTTTATCCGTTCCTATTATTGTATTCATTGAAACTTCTGATTTTATCTTTTTAGAGCTTCTTAAATACATTAAAACTTCATTTTCTATACATTTAGATGCATAAGTGGATATCTTAAAATTTTTATCAGGACTAAAACTATTTATCGCTTTTATAAGCCCTATTGTACCTATTGATATTAAATCTTCTAATTCCTGTTCAGTATTTGCATATCTTTTGGAAATATGTGCAACTAACCTTAAATTATGCTCTATAAGTTTATTTTTTGCATCTTTATCTCCTTCAAAATACTTTTTTAAATAATATTCTTCCTCAGTTTTTGAAAGTGGCTCTGGAAACAAACTATTATTTGAGATATATCCAAAAAGAAATAAAATATGAGATAAAATATTAGTTAAAAAATTCATAAACATACAATAT
>ERZ1643249.4461-NODE-4461-length-11688-cov-3.733431_pt1 | contig 11688 bp, 8 predicted proteins | sample MGYA00579263_ERZ1643249 | MGnify/ENA primary metagenome ERZ1643249 (study PRJEB29033, sample SAMEA4952264) | chicken gut metagenome | biome: Broiler Chicken; feature: Gastrointestinal Tract; material: Caecum | place: Ireland | collected 2018 | study: Broiler...
TAAGACATCCTAGCAGAAGTAAAAAATTAAGAGACTATATGGGATAAAAAATATAATAACTAGAGGTGAAAAAATGCAACAAATAAACGATTTTATAAACTCAATTACAGCAGAAATTGTATTAGATATAGTCATAGCAATTGTAATTATAATAATATTTAGAATACTTAGTGGTCCAATATCATACTTAATAGTAAAATTATTTAAAATAAAGGAAAAAAATCCTAAAGAAATAAAAGAAAGTGCATTTTATAGTCCAATAAAGATATTTATAACAATATTAGGAATATATGTAGCATTTCTATTTTTAAAGCAACCACTACAAATTAGTAGTGAAATAACACAATTAATAACAGTAGTATTTAAAGTAATTAGTGTTATAGCCTTCTCTATTGGATTAGCAAAAAGTTTTGTATTAGATTCAATGTTAATCAAAAAAATGAGAGAAAAAAGCAAAAGAGATTTAGAAGATTCATCATTAAACTTTATCTTAAAAATAATAAGAGTAGTAATATATATAGTAGCAGTAATAATAGTTCTTGCTATATTAGGAGTAAACTTAAGTGGTGTAATAGCAGGATTAGGTCTTGGAGGTGTAATAGTAACACTTGCAGCACAAGACACAGCAAAAAATTTATTTGGTGGATTTGTAATTTTTATTGATAAACCATTCGCAGTAGGTGACTGGATTCAAATAGACTCATATGAGGGAACAGTAGAAGATATAACATTTAGAAGTACAAGAATAAGAACATTTGAAAATTCAGTTTTAAATATACCAAACTCAAAAATATCAGACTCATCAGTAATAAATTGGAGTAAGATGGAAAGTAGAAGATATAGATTCACATTAACACTTGCACTAGACACTCCACTAGAAAGATTACAATCAGCACAAGAAAAAATTTCTAAAATGTTAAAAAAATATGATGCAATCTTAGATGATAGTATAATAGTAAAATTTGATACAATATCAGAAAATGGAATAAATTTACTAATATGTAGTTATACAGATTCAGTAGACTATAATAGCTATCTAGAAGAAAAAGAAAAAATAAATTATAAAATCATGCAAATTCTAAAAGAAGAAAGAATCGAACTGGCATATGACGTAAAAAGAGTGCTTATAAAATAAGAAATTTATAAAATTATAATATAGAGGAGGTTTAAAATTTATTTGTTAATTTTAAACCTTCTCTATATGAATTTTTCACAATATAGACATATTTGTAGGTTATAATATATAATGAATTTAAGGGAGATTAATAAAAATATATTATAAAAAAGCGTAAGAATATGCTAAAAATTATATAAGAAAGGAAGATAAATATGAACAATGAATGCATTTTAGTTGTAGATGATGAAGCAAGAATGAGAAAATTAATAAAAGACTTTTTATCAGTAAAAGGTTATTCAATTCTAGAAGCAGAAGATGGTGAAAAAGCATTAAAAATCTTTGCAGAAAACTCATCAAAAATAAATCTTATTCTATTAGATGTCATGATGCCAAAATTAGATGGTTGGTCTGTATTAAGACAAATAAGACAAGATTCAAAAGTACCAATAATAATGTTAACAGCAAGAGGAGAAGAACAAGACGAACTTTTTGGATTTGAATTAGGAGTAGATGAATACATATCAAAACCATTTAGCCCAAAAATATTAGCAGCAAGAGTAGAAGCAATATTAAAAAGAACAGAAGGAGAGAAAAAAGAAATCACAGGCTGTGGAGGTATAGAAATAGATAAAGATGGAAGAACAGTAAGTGTAGATGGAAAAGAAATAGAACTAAGCCTAAGAGAATATGAATTATTAGTATATTTAGTAGAAAACAAAAATATTGCATTATCAAGAGATAAAATATTAAACAATGTATGGAATTATGACTATTATGGAGACTCAAGAACCATAGACAGCCATGTTAAAAAAATAAGACATAAACTAGGTAAAAAAGGAAAATATATAAAAACAATAAGAGGAGTAGGATATAAATTCGAAATCCCAGAATAAAAAGGAAGATTAAAATGAATTTAAAAAATAAAATAAAAGGAGCTAAAGAATATTTTAGTTCGGTAAAAATAAGGCTATTTTTAACACTAGCATTAACAACTTTAGCCATTATAGCATTTTTAATTTGTATGAATAGTTTTGCACTAGAAAAATTTTATCTATATAGTAAGCAAAACACATTAGAAGAAGTATACAATCAATTAAATGATTACTATAATGGAAACGACCATGAACTTGACCTAGAAAAAGAAATGGAAAGAATCGCAATTAGAAACAATTTTGATATACTAATAAAAGACGAAGACAATATAAATATATACAGTACAAGTGCAGATTTCTATTATGTAATAGATTCTATAATAGGAGCAGGGACAAGTAAAAGGTCAAAAGAATTAGAAACAAACGATAAATTTACAATAGATTTACAAAAAGACTTTAAAAATGGCTTAAACTATGTAATGCTTTCTGGAATACTAGACAATGGATATCATGTATTCATAAGAGTTCCAGTAACAGCAATACAAGATAGTGTAGCAATATCAAATAAGTTTTTAATATTAATGGCAGGAGTCATGCTTTTAATTTCAGCGGTTATGCTTTCATTTATATCAAAAAAATTTACAGAACCAATATTAGAATTAAACAAAATAGCAAAAAACATGTCAAACCTAGATTTCAGCCATAAATATAAAATAAAAGATGTTGACGATGAAATTAATAACCTAGGAAAAAGCATTAATACAATGTCAGATAAATTAGAGAGTACAATAAAACAATTAAGAAATACAAATATAGAACTAGAAAGAGATATAGAAGAAAAATCAAAAATAGATGAAATGAGAAAAACCTTTATATCAGACGTATCACATGAACTAAAAACACCAATCGCATTAATACAAGGATATAGTGAAGGTCTTCTAGAAAATGTTAATACAGACGAAGAAAGTAGAAAATTCTATGCAGAAGTAATATTAGACGAAACAAATAAAATGAATAGATTGGTACAACAGTTATTAGAATTAATGAAACTAGAATATGGAAAAAGAGAATTTAATAACACAAATTTTGATATAGTAGAAGCAGAAAAAGAAATAGTAAGAAAATCAAAAGTTATGTTAGAAGAACATAATGTTGATGTAAAAATTGAAGGATTAGAAAGCATGACAGTATTTGCTGACGACTTTTATGTAGAACAAATCATTACAAATTATTTAACAAATGCAATAAAAAATGTAAAAGAAATAAACGGAGAAAAATACATAAGTATAGAAAACTCAATAAACGAAAAGAATGGAAAAGCAAGAATAGAAGTATTTAACACAGGAGAAAATATTAAAGAGGAAGATTTAAACAGAATATGGAATCGTTTTTACAAAGTAGATAAATCAAGAAATAGGCAATCAGGAGGAACTGGAATAGGACTTGCATTTGTAAAAGCAATAATGACAAATTATGAAAATGACTATGGTGTAATAAACTGTGAAAATGGAGTAAAATTTTATTTTGAATTAGACCGTTAAAAGAATTTAATTAAATAATGTTGCAAAATTCGACAAATCGCTTTTATGATTACAGTTCAGACAGAAGTACTTAAAGCCCGCGTCAGCAATTGATTTCAAAAAAATTGGTGGATATCCTTAATAAGGGGGACCAATTTTTTTGAAATCAATTGCGGTTAAACAGGGCTATCTATTCTTAAAGTCTAAACTGTAATCATAAAAGCGATTTGTCGAATTTTGCGATGAAAAGTTCTTTACAATTACAAAAATCTATGTTATATTTTATTCATAAGATATTTAACTCAATAAAGTTTTAATCTTAAAAAATTTTTTCGAAAAAATTAAAATCCAAAAAAACAATTTAAAAATGGTAGGTGATGTGTATATGCATATTTTTTTATACTAGAAGATATGTAAATACTATCAGTTTAATTATTTCCTGTATAATATTTATCATCATAAATATATTATTAAAATTTGATTTCAAAATACCCCCTATCTTTGAAATTTTTAACCCCAATATTATAACAGTAGAAATAAAATCAGATAGTATTAAGAGAGAAACAGAAGAAAAAAATAGTAAAAACATAACAAATGAACTATATCAAAATAATCCTATTAATAAATCAAAAGAAGAAACTGGTTTGTTATGGAAAATTTCTATTCCAGCAATAAATTTGGAAGCAAATATCGCTGAAGGAACAGAAAAATCCACAATGGATTCATATGTTGGGCATTTTTCGGAAACAAGTAAGACAAATGGAAATATAGGACTAGCAGCTCACAATAGAGGATATCCTGTTAATTATTTCGAAAACTTAAAAAAATTAAAAGAAAATGATGAAATTGTTTATCAATATATGGATTTTAAAGAAAGATATGTAGTTAAAAGTAATATCATAATAAAAGATACAGATTGGAGTTATTTAGAAAAAACTGATAGAAATACAATTACATTAATTACATGTGTAGAAAATGAACCAGAATATAGAAGATGTGTATATGGAATTAAGAAAGAATAAAATTCTTAATTCCATAATTTAATAAAAATAATTTAAGAAAAATAATTTAAGAAAAATAATTTAAGAAAAATAATAAAAAAACAATAATTAAAGAATAATAAAAATTATAAATAAAGAATGGAGAGTGAAAAATTGAAAAAATTTATAAAAATATCTTTTATAATAATAAGTATATTAATATTAAATTTTCTGCTAATAATAAACTCTGTAACAGCAGCAAACTTAAAAAACACAAATATGATTTATGGTGGAGATTGTGGTAGTTTACTAAGATATAAAGGAATAATAGTCAAAGTACCATATGTTGAATATCAGGCAGAAGATAAAAAATATCCAGCATATTGCTTAGATAAAACAAAACAGGGAATTGATGAAAATATTAGATACACAGTATCAATAAATGACACCATCAAAGATGTAAAATTATGGAGATATATAATAAATGGTTATCCATATAAAACAATAGAAGAATTAGGATGTGCAAATAAAGAAGAAGCATACACAGCAACAAAACAAGCAATATATTGTTATATTCATGGGAATAAAGTAGAAGATTATGAACCAATAGGAGAAGCGGGAATAAGAACTTTAAATGCATTAAAAAGTATAGTAAACAATGGAAATAATTCTCAAGAAGAAATGATATCAAATAAAATAACAGTAAAAAAAGAAGAAAAATTATTTAAACAAGACAGCAAAGAACTAGAATATGTATCAAAAACATACAGTATATCAACAATTGGACAAATCGAAGATTATATAGTTTCAATACAAAACGGAAATAATGAACTAATTGAAGGAATAAAAATAACAGATACAAATAATAATGAAAGAAATGAATTCAAACAAAATGAAAAATTTAAAATATTAATTCCCATAAAATATTTGAACAGATCAGGTGATTTTAAAATACATATACAAACAAAAATAAAAACAAAGCCAATATTATATGCAACTGCAGAAAGTGCAAGCTATCAAGATTATGCATTAACAGCAGCAACATATGAAGAAAGTATAGAAGACATTTATGATGAATATTCTGAAAATTACACGAAAATAAAAATCATAAAACAAGATAAAGAAACAGGAGAAAAATTAAGTGATGTAGGGTTTCAATTGCTAAACGAAAAAAAGGAAATAATATATGCAAACTTAGTAACCAATGAAAAAGGAGAAATAGAAATAAATCATTTGTTACCAGGAATTTATTATCTCAAAGAAACAAAAGTAAAAAATGGTTATTTAGAAAATAATGAATTGATAAAAATTGATATAAAATATAATGAAACATTAACAGTAAAAATAAATAATCTAAAAGAAGAAGAACCAGAAATAGAAACATCAGAAAATGAAATTTCAAATACAATTGAACAAAAAGAAATAAAAAAATTACCAGTAACAGGAATGTAAACATATAAAAAGATAGTTAATTCTTTAAATAGTATGTATAAAACACTCTAAAAATAATTTGAAATTAATTGCGGTTAAACAGAGCTCATGAATTTTAAGGATGATTTAAATAGAAAAAGGAGCAAGCACATTAAAATATACAAATATTTTATAACAAAGTATATTCACAATTACAAAATTATGGTATAATAAAAACTGTATAAAAAAACAAAATATATTATAGGAAGCGAGCGGATATAAAATAATGTTAGGTCAAATTTTTATACTGGTAATATTAATACTTATAAATGCATTTTTTGCAGCAAGCGAAATAGCTTTTATTTCACTAAATGATGCTAAAATAGAAAAAAGAGCTAAAGAGGGAGATAAAAAAGCAAAACAAATAGAAAAAATGTTAAAAGCTCCAAGTAAATTCTTAGCAACAATTCAAATAGGAATAACATTAGCAGGATTTTTATCAAGTGCTTTTGCATCAGACGCTTTTGCAGATGTTTTAGCACCAATATTTCATAACTTAATACCTGCAATTAGTGTAGAAGTATGGAAAGGAATATCAATTGTTGTTATAACAATAATATTATCATTCTTTACACTTATATTTGGAGAATTAGTACCAAAAAGAATAGGAATGAAAAATTCAGAAAAAGTTTCTTACTTTTCAATAGGAATAATAAGAGCAATATCTATTATTGCAGCACCATTTGTAAAACTTCTAACAGTTGTCACAAACGGAATTTCAAAAATCTTTGGAATAGGAGAAAATGAAGAGCAAACTGTAACAGAAGAAGAAATAAGAATGATGCTAGACCAAGGTGAAGAAAAAGGAACAATAGAAGATGCAGAAAAAGAACTAATAAACAATGTATTTGAATTTAATGACATAACAGTATCAGAAATAATGACACATAGAAAAGACATATTTGCAGTAGATAAAAATATTCAATTGCAAGAACTACTTGAAGAAATAGCAGAAGTAGATTATAGATATAGCAGAATACCAATTTATGACGAAACAATAGATGAAATAGAAGGAATTCTATATATAAAAGACATATTAAAAAACATGAATAAAAAGAACTTTAAAGTAAAAAATATAATGAAAGATGCATACTATGTTCCACAAAATAAAGTAATAGATGAACTATTTCAAGAAATGCAAAAAAACAAAGTACAAATGGCAATTATTGTAGACGAATATGGAGGAACAGCAGGATTAGTCACAATGGAAGATATTATAGAAGAATTAGTTGGAGATATATATGATGAGTATGATGAAGTAGAAGAAGAATATACAAAAATTGACGAAAACACATATATATTAAGTGGAAGTATGACAATATATGATGTAAATAAATTATTAGGAGCAGACATACCAGAAGGAGACTATGATACAATATCTGGATTCTTACAAGAAGAATTAGGAAGAATACCAGAAGATGAAGAAATGCCAACAATAGAAACAGAAAAAATCACATATAAAATAGAAGAATATGAAGATAGAAGAATATTAAAAGTTAAAGCTTGTAAAAACAATCCTAAAGAACTAAGTAGCAATGAGGAAAATAAAGAATAAAAAAATATAAACATAATACTAAAAACAGAAATAAATATAGAAATTTGGTTTATAGGTAAAGCCGTAAAAACCTAAATATATGATACAAGGAATGTAAAATATGAAGAAAAAAACCATAGTAAAAATAGTTCTATTAATTATTATCATAATAGCCATCGCAACACTTTTTATAATAAGAAATTTAAGAGAAGAAGCAAAAAATTATGAAATAACAGATATACCAAATAAAGATTACCAATACTTTGCATATAAACAAGACGAAAAATTTGGGATAATAGACAAAACAGGGAAAGTGATAATACAAGCAAGTTATACAAATGTAGTAATACCAAATCCAACAAAAGCAGTATTCATTTGCTATAATGATAAAAACACAAAAGTATTAAATGAAAATAACGAAGAAATTTATACAAACTACCAAAATATAGAACCATTAACATTAAAAAATGTATCTACAAATTTAATATATGAAAAAACAGTTTTAAAATATCAAAAAGACGGAAAATATGGATTGATTAACATAGACGGAAAAAAGATAACAAACGCAGAATATGAAGAAATTGACACACTACAATATAAAGAAGGAGAATTACTAATAAAACAAAATGGAAAATATGGAGTAATGAACATAAACGGATATGAAATAATCAAACCAGAATATGATAAAATAGAAGCGGACGGATATTATTCAAGTACAAATGAATATAAAAATGACGGATATATAGTTAGTAACACAACTGACGAAGGATATAGATATGGATATATAAAAAATGATGGTCAAAAAATCTTAGAAGTGCAATATAATGACTTAAAAAGAGTAGCATACAAAAACGAAAATGATATATATATTTTATGTGCAGAAAACGGAAAATATGGATTATACAAAGAAAAACAAAACATAATACCAAATGAATATCAAGCAATAACATATGTTGATGGAGATGAAATTTGTGTTGTACAAAAAGGAAAAAAATATGGAGTAATAACACTAGAAGGAAGCATGATATTGCAAGTAAAATATTCACAAATAGATGTAACAGGAGATTATATATATGTAACAGACGAAAACTTAGAACAAAAAGTATTTGACAAAAAAGGAAATGAATCACAAATTAATCCAAATATAGTAATCTCAACAGTAAATACAGATAAAAACTATAAAGTATATATAGACTCTACAAGTGGAAAAACAGTTTATAGCTTCTATGAAGGAGAAAACAAATTAACAACAGAAGAATACAGCTATATAAAATATTTATATGATGATTACTTCATAGCAAGTAATCAAGAAGGAAAACTAGGAGTAATAGACAAATCAGGAAATGTAAAAATAGAAATGAAATATGATTCACTTCAAAAAATAAATGATGCACAAATGATACAAGCAATGGTATCAAGTACAAAAACAACTGATATATTCTCAAAAGATATGACAAAAGTATATGAAATAGTAGACGGAAATATCGAAAAAATAGATGACAGCACAATTAAAGTTTATAATACCACAGATATGCAATATTTCGACTTGAATGGAAATATAAAAGAAAGCAAAGCTGTATATCCAAACAATAACTTGTTTGCAAAAAAAGAAAATGACAAATGGGGATTTATAGACGCAAATGGAAATGTAATAGTTGATTATCAATATGATGAAGTAACAGAACAAAATGAATATGGATATGCCGGAATCAAAAAGGATGGAAAATGGGGAATAATTGACCAAAACGGAAATGTAATCGTCGAAAATAAATATGAAATAAATTCACAAGACAAAATGAATTTTGTTGGAGAATATTATGCTGTAATATATGGAAATAGGGAAAGTTACTATACAAAATAAATATAAAACTAGTAATTAGCAAAAATAATAAACAATAATAAATAATTAGTTTTTGAATCAAAACAATATTCAAAACTAATTATTTATTTTTTTTGTTAATTAAATCTATATTTACTATAATGTAAATTCATATAAGTAAAAATACAAAAGCAAAAAAAAACTATACAATTTTTTTACAATAACAAATTTTATGCTTTTTACTAGTATAAAAAATATAAAAATAAATAAAAGAAAAAAGTTCTAGTAAGGAGAAATTTGTTATAAAAATAACCAATAATTGTTTATTTTAATAATATATGTAAATAATAAAATAAAAAGAGGTGAGAAAATGAAGATTGGAATCGCACTATCTGGTGGTGGAATGAGAGGAATAGCACATGCAGGAGTATTAAAGGCATTAGAAGAAAATGACATAAAAATAGACATTATAGGAGGAACAAGTTCAGGAAGTCTAGTAGCATCACTATATGCAATGGGATATTCTCCATATTACATATACTTATTATTCCAAAGATATGCAAAAGATATGGTTAGCATGGATCTGTCACCGATTTTCAACGGAGTAGGAGAATTATTTAAAAATAAAAAATTTCAAATAGTAGGGCTAAATAATGGAAAAAACATAGAAAAAGAATATAATAATTTAGCATTAAGAAAAGGAGTAAAAACAATCTCTGATATATCAATGCCAATAATAATACCTTCTGTAGATATAAATACTGCAAAAGAATATATATTTACAAATTGTGATATAAAAAATAGAATTATAAACAAAAATCAAAAAGAAAATAAAGAAGAAATAGAAGAAAATTATATTTCAAATATTCCAGTAGGAACAGCAGTAAGAGCAAGTAGCAGTTTTCCGGGAATTTTTTGTCCTTGTGAATATGAAGGACATAATTTTTTAGACGGAGGAATTTTAAATAATATTCCAGTTAAAGAAATAAAAAAACAAGGAGCAGATATTGTTATAGCAGTAAATTTCAAAGCAGATGAAGTAAACGAAGAAAGCAACATTATGGACATTACCATGAGAACAATTGACATCATGGGAAACAAAATTTCAGAGAAAAGTTTAAAAAAATATAGTGATTTTATTATAACAATAGAAACAGACAAAATGGGATTGTTAGATTATACGAAATTAGAAGTTTGCTATAATAAAGGTTATGAGATGACAAATAATGTCATGAATCAGATTTTGAAGTTAGTAAAATAATAATTAATAACTAATATAAAAATCTAAAAAATTTTTTGAAAAATAATATAAAAAAATAAAAAAATCTAAAAAAATCTTTTGAAAATAATATAAAAAAGTCTAAAAAAATCTTTTTAAAATAATATAAAAAATTTTAAAAAATAATATTAAAAAATAAAAATAAAGAAATCTAAAAAAATAATATTAAAAAAATAAAAATAAAAAATCTTAAAAAATTAATATAAAAAATAACATTTTAAAAGATAATATTTTAATGAATAATACAAAAATTAATTGAATATAATAAAATGAATAGTAATACAAAAAATAGGGAAGTGGATATATTGGATATAAAATATTTTGACAATGCTGCAACAACAAAAATAAAGGAAGAAGTATTAAAAGAAATGCTTCCTTTTTTAACAGAAGAATATGGAAACGCATCATCAATATATAAATTAGGAAGAAATGCAAAAAGAGCAATGGAAGAAGCAAGAAAAAAAGTCGCAAATCTATTTAACTGTGAAGCATCAGAAATATACTTTACAAGCTGTGGTTCAGAAAGTGATAACATGGCACTAAAAGGATTAGCATACATGCAAAAAGAAAAAAACACAGACAAAAATCATATAATCACATCAAAAATAGAACATCCAGCAATATTAGAAACCTGCAAAGCTCTAGAAAAGCAAGGATTTGAAATAACATATCTAAATGTAGATGAAGAAGGATTTATAGACTTAAACATGTTAGAAGCATCAATAACAGAAAAAACATTTCTAATTAGTATAATGTATGCAAATAATGAAATAGGAACAATAGAGCCAATAGACACAATAGCTAAAATAGCCAAAAAGCACAATATAATATTTCACACAGACGCAGTTCAAGCAGCAGGAAATATAGAAATTGATGTCAAAAAATCAGGAATAGATATGCTTTCAATGTCAGGACACAAAATATATGCACCAAAAGGAATAGGAGCAATATACATAAAAAAAGGAATAGAACTCGAAAGATTTTTAGATGGTGGACATCAAGAAAAAAACAAAAGATCAGGAACAGAAAACATAGCAGAAATAGTAGGACTAGGAAAAGCATGTGAAATTGCAAAAAATAATTTAGAAGAGTACAGT
>ERZ1643249.4462-NODE-4462-length-11688-cov-3.695006_pt1 | contig 11688 bp, 9 predicted proteins | sample MGYA00579263_ERZ1643249 | MGnify/ENA primary metagenome ERZ1643249 (study PRJEB29033, sample SAMEA4952264) | chicken gut metagenome | biome: Broiler Chicken; feature: Gastrointestinal Tract; material: Caecum | place: Ireland | collected 2018 | study: Broiler...
TCGTCCGGACGGGAGGCGTCTTTTACCTGCTTTGCCAGATAATCCTCTACTGTCTTTTCTGTGGATTTTACAATGTGAGGCCAGTATCTTTTCATCATAATCTCCATTCTGCCGCAAGCGGCATTCCTTGCTGAATATGCGCATTCTGCACAGAGCGCGGCCCCTTCTGCAAAACAGAAGGCCCTGCCGGCTCTCTGCAGTCTGCTTTTTCACAAATATGACCGCCCCGTTTTACCAGGACGGTCATATTTATCCAGCCGCGGACATTTATCCGCAGGCCCTTTATGCAACAGGTTGTCCTGCTGTATTTTTTGTTTCGCTCATCAGCCGTTTACGCTGTCGTAGTATGCTCCTCTTGCATCCAGGATCTTCTGCAGGCCGGCATTTACCAGCTCCTGATATCCGGACTCATAGGTGGAGTCAAACTGATCAGCCGGGCAGCAGATGCAGTTGTAAACGAACTCAACCATTCTGGTCTTGATGTCAGCGCCATAGGTCTGCTCATCAGGAGAAATGTATGCATAGGTCGGGAAACGATACTTACCGATTTCCTTCACTTCATACAGATTCCTCGGTTACCCAGTCAGAGGTTCTGTTCTCATAGCTGGTAGCAGCCATAACGTCCTTATCATTTACCCAGCTGTAGTTCTGGTTCACGATAGAAAGGTCATCAGGAGTTCCGGGATATCCCAGCTCCTGCAGCTCGGTGGTGGAAGGAGCAACCGCAACACCCAGATCATTCGTGGTGTAATCAGGCGTATAATAAATGTTCATGGCAACTTCAGGATCAGACATCCAGTTGAGGTACTTCATGCATGCAGCTGCCTTTTCATCACTGGTGGTGGAAGGAATCATGACATACATGGCATATCTGTACTCGAAAGGATTTCTGTAGGAGCCGTCCGGAAGGTCGAAGCACTGTACGGGAACGAAAACATCCTGGGTACCAAGCGTGTTGTTCAGTACTTCGAAGCTTGCGTGCGGATTGTAAACATCATCCAGAACAAATCCAGCATTTCCGTTTGCGATGGCAGCCTTATAAACATCCTCTGCGGAGTCAGTCGGGAAGTCGGCACTGATCAGTCCGTCGTTATACCACTGATTCAGCTTTCTTAAGCCTTCCTCAGAACCGGGTGCAACAGCCATGTAGCCTTCTGCATACATATAAGCGTCGCGGTCGCTTGCCAGATCCACATAGGAACCAACGAAGTTCAGGTACATCTTCTCCGTATCGGTACGTCCGCTCATTGCCCACGGAACGGTGTTATCGCCGCCCAGATTGTTCTCCTTTACGGCATACAGATACTCTTCCAGTTCTGCCTTGGTGGTAGGAATTTCCATTCCCAGCTCATCCAGCCAGTCCTGACGGATGTAAGCGGTATGACGGGGCTCTTCCGTTCCTCTCTGCTTCATAACGGCATATCTCACACCGTCAATCACGCCTGCAGGCTCAGCCTCCGTACAATTTGCCTCGATGTCTCCGCCGTACTGCGCATACAGATCGGTCAGATCCTTCAGGGCTCCGCTGCTCGCATAGTTATAGAACAGTGCCTGGTCATAGGTCATAATGATATCAGGAGCAGTGCCGCCGCTCAGCATGATATTAACCTTATCATCAGACTCGGATCTGGGAACAGCGGTATACTCCACATTGATGTTGTACAGTTCCTTCACCTGTTCCTGAATCCACTTGGTAAGGTTGTTGTCCTCAGTGGTGGTTCCGGGTGCAGCGTTACCTCTGTCCCAAACCATTACGTTGATGGTTACTTCATCGCCGTACAGGTCAGACTGAGCCGCTTCGGTGCCAGCCTCAGTCTCAGCTGCAGCAGCATCGGTAGAAGCGGCTTCTTCCGTGGAAGCAGCGCTTTCTGCCGCAGGTTCGGAGGATGTGGTAGAAGTAGAGCTTCCACATGCCCCCCCCATCACTGCCATAGCCGCCGCAAGCAGTACAGCCAGTGACCTTTTGAGTAGACTTTTTCTCTTCATTTAGGTTACCTCCCATTAAAATTTTATTAACATATCCCTCTGGATAAACATCCTGAAGAGGATAAATTAATCTTTACCACATGTCGGATCCTTAGCCCTTTACCGCACCGATCATGATACCCTTGGTGAAGAACTTCTGCACGAAAGGATATACAATCAGCATGGGCAGCATGGAAATCACAATACTTGCCGCCTTGATGTTGTCCGCAACAAGGTTGGTCTGAATACCTTCCTCAGCCGTTACATTGATGGATTCAATGAACTGCTTCAGAACCATCTGCACGGTGAACAGCTCGGAGGAGTTGATATAGTACAGAACGTCGCTGATGCCGTTCCATCTGCCGACCGCGTAGAACAGACCCAGCGTTGCGATGGTGGGATATACCAGCGGAAGCGCCACGCTCAACAGCGTTCGTGTCTCTCCGCATCCGTCTATCTTTGCCGCATCATAGATGGCCGAGTCAATTCCCTTAAAGGCATTGCACATGATGATCATGTTATAAGCGCTCAGCGCGCCGGGAATCAGCAGAGACCATACGGTATCGATCATGCCGAAATCTCTGACATTCAGGTATTCCGGGATAACGCCGGGATTTAAGTACATGGTCAGAACGAACAGCGTCATGATCAGTCCGCCGCCTACCAGATGCTTTTTGGAAAGCGGATAGGCCGCAAGCACCGTCATAATCAGGCTCAGCGCTGTAGAACCAATCATCAGGACAATGGAATAACCGAAGGCTCTTACAAAACTTCCGCTGTTTAGCGCTCTCTCGTAGGCTTCCATGGTGAATCCAACCGGCCATACCATAACCTTACCGGCCAGAATGGCCTCTTTGGTACTGAAGGACATGGAAATAACCCGAAGAATCGGAACCATGGCAATCACCGTAATGATGACGAAAAATGCTGACCAGAAAAACTGGAATAACTTCTCTGTTCTACTGTTAATATTGCTTCCCATTATACGATTCCCTCCTGTCCCATTTTCTTAATGACCGCATTTGCGGAAAGTACCAGGACAACGCCGACCACTGTCTGGAACAGACCAACTGCCGTTGCGAAGTCGAAACGGCCGGCCGCAAGACCGATGGAATAAACGTAGGTACTAATAACGTCCGATGCGTCTCTCACCAGAGAGTTACCCATCATGTAAGGACGATCGAAGCTGATGCTTACCAGTTTTCCGACCTGCATGATAAGAAGAACCGTGATGGTGGAAGAAATCTGAGGTAAGGTCACATACCAGATTCTCTGAAGCCTGGTTGCACCATCTATGTAGGCCGCTTCGCCGAGGGATGCATCTGTCGCCATCAGGGCTGCCAGATAAACAATCAGGGAATAGCCTGCCCCCTGCCATACGCCGAAGAACCAGTATACGATTCTCCAGATAAAGGAATTGGTCAGGAAGTTTACAGTGCCAAATCCCAGCGCGTTGAGAAGGTTGTTCACCAGTCCGCTGGAGGAGAACAGCTGTGTGCTGATACCGGCGATAATAACCCAGGACAGGAAGTTGGGCAGATACAGAAGGGTCTGGGTCGTCTTTCTGATCTTGCTGCTTCTCAGCTCATTCAGGAAAATCGCCAGGAAAATCGGGATCGGGAAACCGATGATCAGGTCACCGATATTCAGGATCAGAGTGTTCGCCAGCGCATTCCAGAAATCTCTGGAAGAAAAGGCTTCCTCGAAGTTTGCCAGACCGATCCACGGGCTGTTCCAGATTCCCTGGAATACATTGAACTTCTTGAATGCTACTACAACTCCCAACATCGGTTTATACTTAAACAGAATCATATAAACGACCGGGATAATCAGCATGACATACAACTGCCAGCTGTTTTTCAGATAGGTTTTGACATTTCTTTTCTCTTTCACGACTGTTTGTTGTTTCGCCATATTACTTTCCCCACTTTTACATTACTTCATTTTTTGTCATTTCTCCGTTCTCTAAATCCTATACTTATTTTAATCGCACATCATACGCTATATCCACTCATCATTTGCTTTTCTGAGCACATATATATCGCATATTTTGCTTTCTGGTTGAATTTCTTACTGAATCCAGTCATATCTGGGATCCACAATGCGGTCTGTCCAGGGGTCGCCCGGCAGATGGCGGATCATCCAGCAGTAATACATGGGATATCCGGGCGCCGTCACCTGAGGATGCGTCTTGCCGCAGCGGATGTGCGCGCAGCTTCCGTCCTCAATACGGAACACCTCCTCGCCGATATAGCATGCGCCAAAGCCTTCCGGACGCTCATAGCGATAATAGTAAACTTCCGGCTGCGGGTGATGATGAGGCGCATAGCTGGACCAGCCGCCCTGATGATTGATCACCTCTCCGTTCACCATGTTGTAATAGGGGGCGTTACTGTAGTCAAAGACGGTGCGGACCGTGCGCTTCATCTTGTTGTCCCACACGCCGTCGCCGAAAATATCATCCCGGCAGTCTGCAGGCGTATAGAATACCGGCGCAAAATCTTTCTCATTTTCGGTGCTCTGCACCAGCACCTCGCTGTCCGCCTCCGCCTTTACGGTCACGGAAACTCCTTTGCTCACATGCAGACAGTAAGGACCTTCCTCGATGAAGCTGTCTCTCTTTCCGCTTCTTTCTTCTCCGTTCCAGCGGAAGGTGATGTCCCCCTTCACCAGAAGGACCGCCATCTCCTCTCCGGGAAGGCAGAAGCTTCTCTCCTCTCCCGCTTTCATACGGTAAACGGTGATGTTCATCATCATGTCGTCCGGGCCTTCCCCTTCTCCCGCACGGCTCAATACCTTCACACCCTGTTCATCGAACGCAGGGTAACTGAATAACTGGCTCATGATTCTCCTTTCCGGAGCGTTCGACGGGGCGAAGAGAAATCACGGATGCGATTTCTCTTCTGCCATCTGGACACTTTGTGACGCTCCGGCACAAAGTGCGGTGTGAAAATCAATACACGATTTCGGAAAGCTTCACCGGACGATGTTCTTCCACGGACTTCTTCGCGGCAATTCCCATCAGCACGGGCTTCAGGCCGTCCTCCGCTCCCACCAGGGTAGGAGTATCGTTCTCAATGGAATCGATGAAGCAGGTGATTTCCTTCGCGAAGGACTCGGTATAGCGCTCCAGGAAGAAATACAGAGGCTTCTCGCCCGTAATGCCGTCTGCAGTGGAAAGCACCAGACTGGAAGCGGTATCATTGGAGGTTGCCGCCATTCCCTTAGAACCGAACACCTCTGCTCTCTGGTCATAGCCGTATGCCGCACGTCTGGAATTGTCGATCACCGCGATAGCGCCGTTTGCCATCTTCAGGGTGATAACCGCGGTATCCACATCTCCCGCTTCACCAATGCCGGGATCCACAAGAACTGCGGACTGTACATAAATTTCCTCCGCATCGCAGCCGGCGAGGAAGCGGACCATATCGAAATCATGGATGGTCATATCCAGGAACATACCGCCGGATACGGCAACATAAGCGGGGCTCGGCGGCTCAGGATCCCTGGAGGTTATGCGGATGATGTGGGGATCTCCCACCTTCCCGTCCACCACTGCCTGCTTTACAGCAGCGAAGTTATGGTCAAAACGGCGGTTGAAGCCTACCTGGTATTTCAGGCTGCTGCCTTCCAGCGCCTTCATCACCTCACGGATTCTGCCCAGATCATGATCGATGGGCTTTTCACAGAATACATGCTTTCCGGCAGCGATTGCCTCCAGAGAGATCGGCGAATGGGTGTCCGTGGAGGAACAGATCAGAACAGCCTGGATCTCGGGATCATTCAGAATCTCATGATAATCCTTCGTGGTGTGCTCCGCCCCCATCTCCTTCAGCCACTTTTCCGTTTCCTCATTCATGAAGGGATCGGCAACGGTTTTCAGCTTTGCGTTGTGTACAAAGTTGCAGATGCTTCTGGTATGCACCTTGCCGATTCTTCCGGCTCCGATAATTCCTACTGTTACCATAAATTTATTTTCTCCTTTCCTTTTATGCGGTTTATGAATCCGGTCTTACAGTCCAGTCTTCTCCGCAATGTACTTTCTTGCGCGGATGGCATATTCCAGCGGATTCGCCTTTGCCGGATCCTGTTCCGCTTCCACCACCATGTATCCGGTATAGCCGGTTTCTTCAAGATGCAGCCGTCGCCCGGAATGGTGAACGCTCCGGCACGGACGCCATCCAGGAAGCTCATATGCTCCTTCTTCACCTGTTCCACTACCTCAGGACGGATATCCTTTAAATGTACATGCTTAATACGGGCAGCATAGCGCTTTACCAGTTCCACCGGGTCCTCTCCGCAGTAAGCGAAATGGCCGCTGTCATAAAGAAGGCTTACATAGGCGGGGTCCGTCTCCGCCATCAGACGGTCCGTCTCCGCAGCGGTCTGCACCACGGTTCCCATATGATGATGGAAGGTGAGAGAGACGCCGTATTTTTCCAGGGAAAGCTTTCCAAGGCGGTTCAGTCCTTCCGTACGCAGCTTCCACTCCTCGTCGTTCATCACATGCTTTCCTTCGAAAATCGGCTGATCCTGGATGCCCTGGGTGCTGTAGCTCTGTTCGGAAACGCCTACAACCTTCGCGCCCATTTCCGCAAGAAATGCCACATGCTCTTCAAAGGCCTTCTCCGTTTCCTCATAGGGCCTGCTGATGAGGAAGGTGGAGAACCAGGCGTTGCAGATTTCAATTCCGCGCAGAGAAAGGGCCTTCTTCAGGACTTCCGGATTCTTCGGATATTTGTTTCCCACTTCGGAACCGGTAAATCCGGCCAGCGCCATTTCACTGACGCACTGTTCAAAGGTGTTTTCTCCGCCCAGATCCGGCAGATCATCGTTGGTCCACGCGATGGGCGCGATCCCAAGCTTTACTTTCGTTTTGTCAAGCATTTTCACTTTTCCTCCCGTTTTTTTAATATTTCCTGGCCTTTGCCCGGTTGTCCATCAGCTTCTCCCAGGCTTCCTGCTGCGCCTTCACACCGGTGGTGCTGGCAAGTCCCACATTCCACCAGGATTTGTAACCGTCCGTCATGGTCTTGGGGAGCGCCTTGATGTCAATCAGCGTGGAAACGGTCTGCTTCTGCGCATCCAGAAGCGCTTCCTTCAGTTCCGCAAGCGTTCTTGCCGTATAGGTCTTCGCACCGTAGCCGGCTGCGACAGCCGCGAAATCGATGGGAATCAGGCCGCCGTTCAGGCCGCCCTTTTCATCCCGATAACGGAACTCGGTGGCCAGGTTTCCGATGCCGTTCGACATCTGCAGATTGTTGATGCAGCCGAAACCGCAGTTATCAAAGAGCAGCACATTGATCTTCTTTCCTTCCTGCAGGGAAGTCACCAGCTCGCTGTGCATCATCAGGAATGCGCCGTCGCCGACCATGGAATATACCTCCTGCTCCGGGAAAGCCATTTTTGCGCCGAGGGCCGCCGCGATTTCATAGCCCATGCAGGAATAGCCGTACTCCATCTGATAGCTGTCGATGCAATCCGTGGTCCACATCCTCTGCAGATCTCCCGGCAGACTTCCGGAAGCGCCGACGATGATGGAATCGGGATCAATGGTCTCTCTGATCAGGGCGATGGCTGAAGTCTGGGTCAGCTCCGAACCGGTAAGCTCATGGAATTCCGGAATGGTGTCAGGATTTCCTGCCGCGATCAGAGGCTTGAAGCTCTCATCGAAGGAATAGGCAGCCAGACGGGCATATTCCTCGTCCCAGCTCTTCTTCGCTTCCGCGACGGCCGTTCCCCATCCGCTCTGATAGCCTTTTTCAGAAAGCGCAGCATCCGCCAGCTTCACGGTCTCCCTGGCATCTCCGATCACGGAAACCGCATCCATCTTGCAGGCATCGAAACCGGAAAGATTGATGGATACCAGCTTCACGCCTTCTCCGGTGAAAAGCAGTTTGGAGCCGGTGGTGAAGTCGGTCAGACGGCTTCCCACAGCGATGACCAGATCCGCTTCCTGCGCGACGGTATTCGCCGACAGATTTCCGGTCACACCAATGCCGCCGACGTTCATGGGATGGCTGGAATGGCAGGCACTCTTTCCGGCCTGAGTCTCTGCGAACGGAATGCCGAACTTTTCACAGAAGGCTTCCAGCACCTCTCCGGCTTCGGAGTAGCGTACGCCGCCGCCGCAGATCACCATCGGCCGTCTGCTTTCGGAAATCATCTCTACCAGCTGATCCAGATCCTCCTTCACAGGAAGGGGCCTGCGGATTCTGTGCACTCTCTTCTGGAAGAAATACTCCGGGAAATCATAGGACTCGCCTTCCACATCCTGGGACAGAGCGATACATACCGCGCCGGTCTGCTCCGGATCGGTCAGCACACGCATGGCCTGTACCATGGCGGGCATAAGCTGTTCCGGACGGAGGATTCTTTCCCAGAAACGGCAGACAGGACGGAACGCATCGTTCGTCGTAACGGAAAGCGCATCCATTCTTTCCACCTGCTGAAGCACCGGGTCGGGCTGTCTGCTGGCATAGGTATCTCCGGGGAACAGAAGCAGCGGGATACGGTTCACCGTTGCGCATGCGGCCGCCGTCACCATGTTCGCCGCGCCAGGTCCGATGGAGGAAGCGCAGGCGATGATCCTGCGGCGGTTGCTCTGTCTGGCAAAGCCGGTCGCCACGTGAGCCATGCCCTGTTCGTTGCGTCCCTGATATACCTTTAATCCACCGGGATTTTCATCCAGGGCCTGTCCCAGTCCCACCACGATGCCGTGTCCGAATATGGTGAAAATTCCGTCCACAAATTTGGTTTCTTTTCCATCAAATTCAACATACTGGTTGTCCAGGAACTTCACAAGCGCCTGGGCAGTCGTCATTCTTGTTGTTTTCATAATGACCTCCATTTTTTATTTTCTGGCAACCATCTCGCCGTATTTATCCTTGCATTCCTTAATGAAGTCCTTCACCTGCCGGGTACCGGGCAGATCCTGAGAGCAGGAATGGGCAGCCACCATCATGGCCGCCTCCGCGCTGCCGAATTCCAGACAGTCGATGATCTCCCAGCCCGAAAACAGGCCATACAGGAAGCCGGAGCCGTATCCGTCGCCGCCGCCGAAGGACTTCAGGGCATTGACCGGGAAGGGCTTGATGGAATAGCTTTCCCCGTCATTGGTATATGCGGTGGAGCCTTCCTTTCCATGCTTAATGATCACGATCTTCGCGCCGCACGCGTGCCAGGCCTTTGCGGTCTGCCAGTCGTCCCTGCCGGGCTCGATCAGGCGCTCGGTCAGATCAAATTCCTCACGGGATCCCATGATGATGTCCGCATCTCTCGCCACCATGGAGTAATAGATGGAAATCTCATCGTCACAGGTCCAGTTGTAGGCGCGGTAGTCGATGTCGAAAATCACCTTCGTTCCAACGCGCTTTGCAATCATCACCGCCTTCAGGGCAGCTTCTCTGGAAGGGCTCGCGGCCAGAGCAGTTCCGGAAATCAGGAGAGCCTTCGCATTGCGGATGTACTCCTCATCGATATCCGCCGGACACAGCTGCAGATCCGCGATACAGTTGCGGTACATAAGAATGCTGGATTCATCACGGGAAAGGATCTCCGTGAAGGTCAGCCCGATTTTTTCGCCGTGCTCACAGCGGCGGACACGGGAAACATCGATTCCCTCCTTTTCAAAAAAGTGAGTGACGAAATCGCCGAACTGGTCATCGGATACGCGGGCAAAGAATCCGGCCTTCAGCCCGTGCCGGGATACGCCTACCGCGATATTGGCCGGAGATCCGCCCACATACTTCTTAAAGGTGGTGCAGTCCTCCAGCGGCTGAAAATAATCCACGGGATTAAAATCAACCGCAATTCTTCCAAGAAGCACCAGATCCATTGGTCTTGTTTCATCAAAGGTGATATATTTCACTCCTGCTTCCTCCTTTTTCATGCTCATCCGCATTTTGCATGCTTACAGCGTTTCTTCTATAAAAGTCAAGCCTTCTGTTCTGCTGATCACATCCAGCATATCCACCGGGTTTCTCCTGGTATTTTTCTTCACCACCAGCGCAATTCCCACCGCATTCTGCATTCCGCTTTTGGGCTTCTGCAATTCCATTCCGGAGACCCGCATTCCGTTTGACCGGACGGTGCGGATCAGCCCCTTTACATAATCAATGCTTTCCATTTCCAGATAAACCCGGAGAATCGGGGATCTGGTATAGAAAAAGTGGTCCACCCGCTGAAAAACCACGATCGTCAGCATGACGACCACGGTTGCCCCGATTGCGGCCTCAAAAAAGCCGATTCCAATGGCAAGGCCGATACAGGCCGCTGCCCAGAGTCCCGCCGCTGTGGTCAGCCCGCGCACACGGCTTGCCTGCGTGCTGATGATCGTACCGGCGCCCAGAAAACCGATGCCGCTGATCACCTGCGCTCCCAGTCTGGCCGGATCCGCATTGGTATCAAAATATTCGTAAATGTACTGGCCGGTCATCATGGCGACACTGGCTCCCATACACACCAGAATATGCGTCCGAAAGCCCGCCGCCTGTCCCTTCGCGCCTCTTTCCAGTCCGATGATTCCTCCGCAGATGACGCATAGAACCAGTTTCAATGCGATATCAGAACTGTCTGTTCCCCGAAAAGCGCCCCACAACAATCCTTCCAACGAAAAATTCTCACTTTCTTTCCTGTCTGACGTTATCCGCTCCTGCGGACTATACGGCTGATCGTCTTATTATTTCCAGAGATTCGCGTAAATGTTGAGGATATCCTCCTTCGACACTGCCTTTCTGGTATTCGCAGGACTTCCGCTGGCAAGGGCGTCATCCGCCATTTTGTCCATCACGGCAAAGAACTGCTCCTTGTCAATACCGTATCCGGCAAGGGTCGGAATCTCCAGCTCCTCACAGAGCTTTACCACGGCATCCAGGAAGGCCTCCGCCTTTTCCTGCTCGCTCTGTCCGTCCTTCGCGACGCCGATCGCTTCTCCCAGGCGGGCAAAGCGGTCATAAGCGCCGTCCAGCGCAAAGGTCAGGCACTCCTTTAAGAGCATGGCGTTGGAGATGCCGTGCGCCACATGGAACAGAGCGCCGATGGGACGACTCATGCCATGTACGATGGTAACGGAAGCGTTGTTGAAAGCGATTCCCGCTTCCAGCGCCGCCAGGGACATTTCCTCCCTTGCCGCCACGTTCCCGCCGTCATGGAAAGCGACGGGCAGATTCTTAAAGATTCTCTGCACTGCGGAAAGCGCAAACACATCCGTAAGCGGCTGCGCCTTGACGGAGGTATAGGATTCCACCGCATGGGTCAGGGCATCCAGGCCCGTTGCCGCCGTGGTCTTCGGAGGCGCGGTGATCGTGAACTGGGGATCAACGATCGCCAGATCGGGCATCAGCACGTCCCCTCTTAAAAGCATCTTCACATCCTTTTTCGTATCCGTGATGATGGTAAAGCGGGTCGCCTCCGAACCGGTGCCGGCAGTGGTGGGAATCGCTGCCATGGGAGGCAGATTTCCTTCGATCTCTTTTCCAAAGAAATCACTGATCTCCTCATCCGTCACGGACAGAGCCGCAACCGCCTTCATGGAATCGATGGGACTTCCGCCGCCCAGAGCGATCAGGAAATCACAGCCGTCCTTTTTATAAGCCTGAAGTCCTTCGTTTACCATCACGTCCGTGGGTTCTCCGCTCACGCCGTCAAATACGCTGTACGCAACACCGTTCTTTTCCAGAACCTCCGTCACCTTATCCAGCGTTCCCAGCTGTCTCATCATCT
>ERZ1643249.4463-NODE-4463-length-11686-cov-4.168429_pt1 | contig 11686 bp, 9 predicted proteins | sample MGYA00579263_ERZ1643249 | MGnify/ENA primary metagenome ERZ1643249 (study PRJEB29033, sample SAMEA4952264) | chicken gut metagenome | biome: Broiler Chicken; feature: Gastrointestinal Tract; material: Caecum | place: Ireland | collected 2018 | study: Broiler...
GTGGTGTGAGAGGTCGAAAATTTCTCGCCCAGAGAAATTTTCTCCTACTCGATTGCTCAGACGATGGTAGACCGGACCTGCAGTGTGGATAATGTAATTTGCGGGCAGTGCGAATCCGGGGGTAATTGCTGCGCTGCCTGTCTTAATAGGAGCGGCTCGATTGCACGCTTCCTGAAGTTCTTCGGCGCCGGCAGCGTGAAAGATCGCGCCGCAGACTCCGCCGCCCATGCGCAGTTCTGTGTTGGCTGCATTTACGATGGCGTCAACGTTCATTTTTGTAATGTCCTGACGGACGATAGTAAATGGCATGTCAATCCTCCTTTATTTATAATCTTGATTTTAGGATATCATTTTCATTTTCATGATGCCATCTTTTCTTTTATTTTTTATTTCATAGGAAAGTTAGGAATAGGTATAAACCGGTCTTGGTAGGAGATATTATAGATAAAAGAATTTGGAGGCAGGAAATGGAATCAATTTGGAGCAAAACATGGAATAGAAAGAAAAGAGCCGCATTAACCGGAGAGCAGAAGACAGATGTTGTAGTGATCGGAGGCGGCATGGCAGGGATCTTGACAGCCTGGCGTCTGATGCAGGCCGGAGTGGATGTTGTTGTTTTAGAGGCTAATCGAGTTGGCAGCGGTCAGACAGAGAATACCACGGCGAAGATTACTTCACAGCATGGGATGTTCTGTCATACGTTTTTCGAGAAAAAAGGAGAAGAAATTGCCGGGAAATATGTACAGGCAAATCAGGCAGCGGTAGAAGAGTACAAAAGGATCGTTCGAGAAGAAGCCATAGATTGTGATTTCAATGTCTGTGATTCTTATGTGTATTCACAAGATGTAGAAAAATTGGAACAGGAGACAGAAGCGGCAAAGAAATTAGGGGTGGATGCTGTTTTTGAAAAACAGATTGAAATTCCGGTTTCCTGTGCCGGAGCGGTGCGGTTTCCGGGACAGGCACAGTTTCATCCGTTAAAATTTATCGATGCGTTGGCCGGATCGCTTAACATCTATGAAGGTACTTTGGTGAAAGAAGTGGAAGAACATCTGGTAAAAACAGATGGAGGCAGTGTGAAAGCTGATCACATTGTTTTTGCTGCCCATTTTCCTTTTGTGAATTTTCCGGGGATGTATTTTGCCAGGATGCATCAGGAGCGGTCTTATGTCCTTGCCTTGGAAAATGCGGGAACGCTCCATGGCATGTATATCGGAGATGGGAACGATACACTTTCTTTTCGGCAGTATGGTCCCTATATTCTGCTTGGAGGACAGGCACATCGAGTCGGAGAGAATCAGGAAGGCGGACGCTATGAGAGGCTGAAAAAAGCGGCCAGAAAATGTTATCCTTCCGGTTGTGTCATGGCATTTTGGTCGGCACAGGATTGTATCACGACGGATAAAATTCCGTTTATTGGCCAGTATGCGGACGATCGTCCTAACTGGTTTGCAGCGACTGGATTCCAAAAATGGGGGATGAGTTCTGCGATGGTATCTGCGATGCTGCTGACAGACAGGATCTGCGGATTGGAGAACCCATATGCAGAAGTATTTACATCGTCTAGATTTTCTTTGGAAGAGATTCCGCAGCTTGTAACGGACAGCGGACAGGCAGTTAAAGGATTGACAAAACGATTCTTCCATCTTCCGGACGAGACGGTAAGTGGGCTGAAACCGGGGCATGGAGCGGTCGTTGAAACGTTGGAGGGCAAAGCCGGAGTGTATAAGACAGAAGAAGGAGAAATCCACCAGGTAGATATTGTCTGTCCACATTTAGGCTGTGAATTAACATGGAATCCGGATGAACGATCCTGGGATTGCCCTTGCCATGGTTCTCGGTTTGATTATAAGGGAAATCTGATGGACGGACCGGCGCAGGAGGGAATTCAAGATGTGTAATTATTTCTATGGCTGGTATTTTCGATGTCAGAGCAGCAGCGGAAGCATTGCGGTGATTCCGGCAGTTCATTTATCGGAAAAAGAACGCTCCTGTTCGATTCAGATCATCACCCAAAAAGGAAGCTGGTCCAAAGAATTTCCGATTTCTCAGTTTCGAATCGATCGAAGAAAAGGAATTATGCAGATTGGAGAAAATCTATTTTCCAAGAAAGGAATCCGTCTGTCATTTGAGGCAGCGGCGACAGGAAGCTTTCAGAACGGACAGAAAAGCAGCAGCGGAACAGAAATACAAAAGATAGCATCCGTGCAGGGAATCCTTCGGTTTCGGAAATGGAAGAAACCCCAATATCATATCATGGGACCATTCGCGCATATTCCGGGAATGCAGTGTCAGCATGCAGTCTACAGCATGAGGCATTTGGTAAACGGCGAGTTAACGATTGATCATGAGAAAATGTGTTTTCAAAATGCAATGGGATATATGGAAGGGGACAGCGGAACATCGTTTCCGGATCAATATATTTGGACTCAGCATTTTTTGCCGCAGGGGTCGCTCATGCTTGCTGCGGCATCGATTCCTCTTGCCGGGATCCATTTTACAGGCTGTCTTGGTTTTATACTGTTGGGAAATAGAGAATATCGATTCGCTGCTTACCTTGGCGGGTCAGTTCAAAAAATCAACAGCAGAGAATTATGGGTCCGCCAGGGACAGTATCGGCTGCGGGCTCGTTTTTCAGAAAACGGCAGGAATCTGCTGAAAGCGCCGGAGAATGGGAAAATGACAAGACAGGTACAAGAGACCGTTGCCGGTGGGGCAGAGTATATCCTGACTTATAAAAACCAAAGATTGCTGTATGAAAAAACAGGCAAAGCAGCCATTGAATACGATGAGAAAAAATAGATTTTAACCGCAGCGACACCGGCAGAGACCGGGCCGCAGCGGAATCTAAAGGCACAGATTATCTATTCGTCTGTGGATTGCCTTGTTGTCTGTCCGTAGCCAATTCACGGTGGAGGCGGATTGCCATATATCCTGTTATGACAGCAGATAAAACATCAGCCAGCGGCTGAGCAAGAATGACGCCATTCAGTCCCCAGACTCGTGGGAGCAACAAAATGACAGGGAGAAAGCAGATTCCCTGACGGCAGGCTCCAAGGAAACAGCCCTCTTTTGCCTTTCCCATGACGAGAAATAAAAAAGAATACGTAGTGTAAAAACCAAAAAGAAGAAACGATAGTCCGTTTGCCCGCAGAGCCTGTTGTCCGATCCGTATCATTTCTTTATCATAGGTGGAAAACATGGACATGATCTGTGCAGGAAAAACCACAGACAGAAGACCAAAAATAATACAAAATACCGTAGACCATAAGATCGCCGTTTGAATTGCTTCCTGCAGGCGGTCATATTTTTTTGCGCCGTAGCTGAAACCGGCGATTGGCTGGAAGCCTTTCAAGAAACCATATACGACTAACGTTCCCATGGATGTGATTTTTGTCACCGGCCCCATGGAAGCAAGAGCGGAACTGCCGTATCCTTTTGCGGCGTCGTTGATCATTGCAATAGAAGCGCTGGTAAGGATCTGAAACATGAAAGTAGGAATACCGATTTTCAAAATTTCAGAGAGGATTTTTTTGGAAAAACGACATTCTCTGATTCGAAAGCAAAAGATACTTTTCTTTCGGAGGATGTAGAAGATATAGATGATGGAGGAAATAATCTGTGAAATTGCGGTAGCGATCGCAGCACCGCACACACCTAGCTTAAGAGTATAAATAAAGAAAGGATCGAGTAAAACGTTGATCACTGCGCCGATCATAAGTGTGCACATCGCGGTCTTGGCCGCTCCTTCACTGGAGACAATATTGTTCATAGTGACATTAAAAATATTAAAGATTGAAAAGATAATATAAATCTGTGTATAAGACATAGCCATCGGCATAATGTGATCCGGCGTTCCGAATTGTCTCAGAATCGGTTCCAGGAAAATGACGCAGAAAAAGATCGCAAGTCCGCCAACTAATATGCTGCTGTATAAAGCAGTGCTTGCTGTGTGATTTGCTGTTTGCCTTTCATTGCGTCCCAGAAGTCTGGATAGATAAGCGGCTGCACCATTGCCGAATAGCAGTCCCAGTCCCACGATGATCTGACCTAAGGGAAATGCGACTGTTACAGCAGCCATGGAGTCTGTTCCTAAGCCTCCGACAAAGTAAGTGTCGGCCAGATTGTAAAGGGCATTGATCAGCATTCCTGTCATTGTCGGCAGTCCCATAGACAGCAGTGCTTTCGGAATAGGAGTTTCTCCTAGAAGTTCAATTCTTTGATTTTGTTTGTTCATTGGTTTTCTCCTTTCATTCTTGACAAGTCATATATGACGATTTACTATAAATTATAGTAAGTTGCGAAACACATACTACTATAATTTATAGTAGATGTCAATAGAAGAAGGAGGATTCGTATGGCAGCCATTGATTTGATCGTGTTAGGAATGTTAAAGAAAGAACCATTGAGTGCTTATGATATTCAGAAATTAGTAGAATATCGAAATATTTCAAAATGGGTAAAGATCAGTACTCCATCGATTTATAAAAAAGTGATTCAGCTGGAGAAAAAAGGGCTGATTACCGGTAAGATCGTTCGGGAAGGGAAAATGCCGGAAAAGGCGATTTATTCGCTTACGGATGCCGGAGCAGAGAGATTTCGAGAACTTATGCTAGAGATTTCCAATGGACCAATCCGCTTTTTTCTGGATTTTAACGCAGTGATTGTAAATCTGGATCATTTGTCTGTTGAAGAACGAAAAAAATGTCTGGAAAATATTCGAAAGCAGATTCAGATATTAAAAGCATATCTGGAAGAAAACGCGACAGAAAAAAAAGATGCAGATGAGATTCCGGAGGTGGGATGGGCCGTTTTAGAACAGCAGATTGCCTTGGCTGAGGCGGTGGAAAAATGGATCATGACGATAGCATAAAATGATTTAGATTAAGAATACAGTTCAGGAATATAACAAGTGCCGGAAAGGAGAAAAGATGGAAGACGCTTATGTACTGCAGTTAAAGAATCGAAAGTTTTCAGAGTTTTATTTATGTTTTTGCGGATATGCAGACTGCAGTCCCCTGCATAGTTTCGGGCCTGCGGTTAGACCTAATTATTTAATTCATTTAATTCTCCAAGGAAAAGGAAAATATATGATTGGAGAGGAACAGTATAATCTTGAGGCTGGGGAAGGATTTTTGATTGAGCCGGAGGTGAGTACTTTTTATCAGGCAGATGCCGAACAGCCATGGTCTTATATGTGGGTTGGTTTTAGCGGAACGAAGGCAAAAGAGTATCTGCGGGATATCGGACTGGGAGGAGAACAGAAAACATTTCGATTCCGCAATATGGAAGAATTGAAGAAAATGCAGTTTGATATTATGAAAAGGGATAATTACTCTGTGGAAAATGAATTTTTGAGAGAAAGTTTTTTGTATCACTTTTTTGCCGTACTGTCCCGCAGCATAAAAGTAGAAAGCAAATCGAAAAGTGAGTCGCAGAATATTTATGTACAAAGGGCTGTGGAATATATACAAAACCATTATTTCTATCAGATTCATGTAACAGATATTGCAGATTATGTAGGAGTGACAAGAGGATATTTATATCATCTTTTTGTAAAACATTTGGCAACATCGCCTCAGGAATATTTAATCCGCTACAGAATCTCCAGAGGGATGGAGCTGCTGTCAGTCAGCGAATTATCCATTGAAGATATCAGCAGATCCTGCGGGTATGAAGATCCGCTTGTATTTTCAAAATTATTTAAAAAGAAGGTGGGGGACACTCCGTCTCAATATCGAAAAGAAAATTGGCAGACAAAAAAAGAAGATTTGAGGAAAAGGAAAGAGAATCTGGATTATATTTAGTATAAAAAGGATAGAGTACATTTTGACTGTTTTTTGATACGTATTTGCCTATGAAAAAAGGAAGAAGAAACTATAATAAAAGTATAACGAGATTGCGCAATCTCTTGAAGTTACGTTGATATGATTAAAGGAGGATTATCATGGGCGAAAAAACAAAAAACACAAATGTAGAGTACAAACATGCTACTACGAGAGAGAAATACTGCTTTGGGATCGGCGCAATCGGAAAAGACGCGATTGTGAATTTAGTAGGATCATTTTTAATGCTGTATCTAACGGATACTCTGTATCTTGCGCCGGCCTTTGTAGGGGCTTTGTTCCTGGTGGCAAGGATTTGGGATGCAATTAATGATCCAATCATGGGAATGATTGTAGACAATACACGGACAAAATATGGAAAATTCCGAATCTGGCTTGCGGTTGGAACCATTTTGAATTCCGTTGTCTTTGTGCTGTTGTTTATGAGTTTTGGATTAAAAGGAACTTCTCTTTATATTTATGTTGCGGTGATGTACATATTATATGGAATGACTTATACAATTATGGATGTTCCTTACTGGTCATGGCTTCCGAATTTGACCAATGATCCGCATGAGCGTGAGAAAGTATCTGTCATTCCAAGATTTTTTGCCAGTCTGGCAGGATTCTGTGTTGCGACGTTCGGTCTTTTTATTATCAAAGGATTTAATAAAAGTGCCGGAAACAGCAATCTTTTAGCAGAAACAGGTTTTACAAAATTTGCAATTGTCATCGCCGTCATTTTCATTATAACAATCGGCATTACGATTACAAATGTGAAAGAGGAATCTACACTGAACTCCAAGACAAAGAAAACAGGCTTAAAACAGGCGCTGAGCATTATTGTAAAAAATGACCAGCTTCTTGCTTTTATCGGACTCCTTTTAACATTCAACTTATGTACGCAGATAGCAAAAGGATTTGCAGTTTATTATTTTAAAAATGTTTGCGGAGATGAAGATTTGTATGCAATCTTTGGTTTCGCCATTGTAGCAGAAATGCTGGGATTGGTAATCTTTCCTAAAATTGCATCAAAGATCAGCAGAGAAAAAGTTTACGCATTGGCATGCGGATGTGTGATTGCAGGTCTTGGACTTCTTGGAATTATGGGATTTATCATTCCTACCAGCACAATTGGCACAGTGATTTGCTGTGGAATTATGTTCCTTGGATCAGGATTATCTTTAGGTGTTACAACGTGCTGTATGGCGGATGTTATTGATTATGGCGAGGTAAAATTCGGGGTGAGAAATGAGAGTGTAACTTGCTCTGCACAGACATTTTTGATGAAAGCCGCAATGGCTGCTGCCGGAGGACTGACAGGTGTCGGACTTCAGATTGTTGGCTATAATGCAAAATTAGAGGTTCAGAGTGCAGCGACTGTTGCCGGTATCCGAATTCTTATGATTGTTATCCCGATTATCATTGCGGCAATCAGCTTTATGATCTATAAAAAATTCTATACATTAAAAGGAGAACGTATGGAAGAAGTAACACGTAAGGTCAACGAGATGCATGCCGCAAAAGAAAAAATTGGATTTGATATGAATGACTAAGATTAGTCAGGAGGTTTATTATGAGTATTGTTGTCAATAAAGCGGGAGATACTTTTCATTTATATAATGATGAAATCAGTTATATTATGAAAGTCCTTCCGAATGAACAGATGGGGCAGTTGTATTTTGGAAAAAAGATTCGTCCGAAAGAGGATTATTCTTATCTGGTAGAAACGCATATGCGTCCAATGTCTTCCTGTGTATTTGATACCGATAAAAATTTTTCTATGGAGTATATCCGTCAGGAATATGGGGTGTTTGGAACGTCTGATTACAGGATGCCGGCGGTTGAGGTTCTGCAGGAAAATGGAAGCCGTATTTCTGATTTTCGTTACTGTGGATATCGGATTGAAAGTGGGAAACCGAAACTTTCAGGACTTCCGGCCACTTATGTGGAAGATGCATCAGAGGCAGAAACCTTGGTAATAGAGCTTAAAGACCCGGTAAGCAAAATGTCCTTGAAGTTATTTTATACCATATTTGCAAAAGGCGGAATCATTGCAAGGAGTGCTCGTTTCCTGAATGAAGGAGAGCAGGATCTTCATCTTACATCTGCTATGAGCTTATGTATGGATTTGCCGGACAGTGAATATGACTGGCTGCAGTTCTCAGGAGCATGGGCACGTGAGAGGTATTTAAAAACAAGACGCCTGCAGCAGGGGATACAGTCTGTGGGAAGTATGCGGGGTAACTCTTCTCATAATCACAATCCTTTTATTATTCTGAAACGTCCAACGGCAGATGAATTCCAGGGAGAGGCAATTGGATTTAGTTTAATCTACAGCGGAAATTTCCTGGCACAGGCAGAGGTAGATACCTATGATGCAGCAAGAGTATTGATGGGAATCCATCCGTCTGGTTTTGATTGGAAATTGGAATCCGGCGAAGAATTCCAGACCCCTGAAGCTGTTATGGTGTATACAGACCGTGGCCTGAATCACCTAAGCCAGACGTATCACAAATTATATCAGAAACGTCTTGCCAGGGGGTATTGGAGAGATAGAGAACGCCCGATTCTGATCAATAACTGGGAAGCTACATATTTTGATTTTACAGAAGAACGTTTGGTGAAAATCGCCAAACAGGCAAAAGAAAGCGGAATTGAACTTTTCGTTTTGGATGACGGATGGTTTGGAAAAAGAACGAACGAGAAGGCAGGACTTGGCGACTGGGCTGCGAATCCGGAACGTTTGAAAAACGGAATCACAGGTCTTGCACAGCGGATCGAAGATCTGGGAATGAAATTTGGATTATGGTTCGAGCCGGAAATGGTAAACAAAGATTCTGACTTATACCGCGAACACCCGGATTGGATCATTCAGACTCCAAACCGCAGAACATCGCATGGAAGATTCCAATATGTGCTGGACTTTTCAAGAAAAGAAGTCGTGGATCGTATTTATGAAATGATGGCAAAGATTTTATCTGAGGCGAAAGTATCTTATATTAAATGGGATATGAATCGAAGCATCACCGAGTGTTATTCTGCCAAACTTCCGGCTGACAGGCAGGGAGAAGTTTATCACCGCTATATTTTGGGAGTGTATGATCTTTATGAGAGACTGACCAGCCGTTTCCCGGAAGTTCTGTTTGAATCCTGCTCCAGCGGCGGCGGCCGTTTTGATCCGGGAATGCTTTATTATGCGCCGCAGGGATGGACGAGCGATGATTCTGATGCGGTAGAACGAATTAAGATACAGTATGGAACTTCTTACTGCTATCCAATCAGCAGTATGGGAAGCCATGTCTCTGTGATACCGAACCATCAGATTAATCGAAACACACCGCTTTATACGAGAGCGAATGTTGCATATTTTGGTACGTTCGGTTACGAGCTTGATCTGAATGCGCTGACGGAAGAAGAGCAGGAAGAAGTAAAAGAGCAGGTCAAATTTATGAAGCAGTACCGCAGATTATTCCAATTTGGTACATTTTACAGGCTGCGGAGTCCGTTCGACCATAATATTTCTGCCTGGATGGTGGTAAGTGAAGATAAAAAGACTGCAATTGTAGGGTGGTATCGGGTATTAAATGGTATCAACATGCCATATACAAGACTGCGTCTGCATGGATTGGATGAGAGTATTTTGTATACTGTCAGCGGAGATAAATCCATGCATTACGGAGATGAGCTGATGCATTTGGGCATGATAACAACAGATGCATCTTCTGGACAAGATGAAGAAAATATGCGTCAGGATTATGATTCCAGACTTTATATTTTAAAAGCCGTGGAAGGAGGAAACTTGTCATGACTGCGGCCCATCGATATACGGTCAAAAGATACATCATGATGGTTGTAGGAATCCTTTTCATCAGCATTTGTGTAGGCTGCTATCGGCTCAGTGGTTTTGGTGTCGATGCATTTACCTGCATGAATCTTGGAATCAGCGGTTTTCTGGACATGACCTTTGGAACCTGGCAGCTGATCATGAATGTGTTTATTTTGATCCTCGTATTTTTTACGGTAAGAAAATGCATTGGAGCGGGAACGATCGTTAATATGGTATTTGTAGGATACGGTGCAGATTTTATCTGCTGGCTGGCAAACGATGTATTTGCGGTTGAAATGACGCTGCCGCTCAGGATCTTTGCGCTGCTGATCGGCTGTACATTTGCGGGATTGGGCGTAGCCTTTTATATGGTGGCTGAACTGGGAATTGCGCCGTACGATAGCGTTGCTTTGATATTGGAAAAAGCAACCAAAAAAAGGATAGCTTTTCAATATGCGAGGGTGATGACAGATGTGACCTGCGTGATCATCGGAATCATATTCTGTTTGGCGGCCGGAGATGATCTATGGATGATCGTTGGAATCGGAACTTTATGCAATGCATTTTTCAATGGTCCGCTGATTCAGTTTTTTCGGAAACATGTCGCTTGGCCATTGCTGAATGGGGAAAGAAAGGATGAAAAGAAATGTTAAATAAAAAGAAAAAAATATTGGAATTGAAAGCAGTAGTTAACGGGAAATGTATTCCGGTCGAAGAGACAAAAGATGAAGTTTTTTCCAAAAAGGTATTAGGAGACGGAGTTGCATTTCTGCCTGCAGATGGGAAAATTACAGCACCGATTTCAGGCACAGTCAGCAAAATCTCACCGGAAAAACATTTATACTGTATTCAAACAAAAGAAGGCGTGAATGTTGTCGTACATATTGGAATTGGCTCTGTACGGCAAAATGGAGAAGGGTTTGTTCCGATGGTGTCAGAAGGACAAAAAGTGCAGGCCGGAGATGTGCTGGCAGACGCGGATATCGACCGCTTAAAAGCAGCAGGTGTTGATTTGTGTACACCTGTCATTGTAACCGGACATGACATTCTGGATGAGATCGAGTGTATGACCGGAGATGTAACAGTGGGAGAATCCATTGTTATGAGATTTACAATGAAGTAAAAAAACCTTGACCTAAAGTGAAGTTTAAGTGTTAAGATAGAACTATCATAGAGCAATGATAGGAGGAATTGGCGTGAGTGAGAAAAAAATCGTTCCGGGAACAGGCGGAGATCATTATGTTCCTTATGATGAAAGAACTGGAAATGAATCTATCGTGTATTTTACGAGAGATTTATCTGCTGAAGGACTGCAAAAAATCTATAAAAGAGTCAGCGCTGATCTCTCAGGTAAGATTGGGATCAAACTTCACACAGGGGAAAAGAACGGTCCGAATATTATTCCAAGGGAATGGGTGAAAAATTTGATCGAAAAAGAACTCTCAGATGCAGCAATCATCGAGACAAACACTTACTATGAAGGAGATCGTTATACGACAGAACAGCACAGAGAAACATTAAAGGTCAATGGATGGACCTTCTGTCCGGTAGATATCATGGATGAAGATGGAACAGCGATGCTTCCGGTGAAAGACGGAAAATGGTTTTCCGAAATGTCTATGGGCAAAAATCTTCTGGAATATGATTCTATGCTGACTCTGACCCATTTCAAAGGGCATGCCCAAGGAGGATTTGGCGGCTCTAATAAAAATATTGGAATCGGATGTGCAGATGGACGAATCGGAAAGCAGATGATTCATACAACGCCGGGATCTGATGACATGTGGGATATCGCCACGGAAGAATTTATGGAGAGAATGACAGAATCTACAAAAGCGGCGATTGATTATTTTGGAAAACAAGTGACATATGTTAATGTGCTGCGGAATATGTCGGTATCCTGTGACTGTGAGGGATGTGCGGCAATGCCGGTAGTGACACCAAATATTGGTATTACAGCTTCTACGGATATCCTCGCAGTGGATCAGGCATCTGTGGATTTGGTATATGCGTTGGAAGAAAAAGATCATAA
>ERZ1643249.4465-NODE-4465-length-11684-cov-16.459111_pt1 | contig 11684 bp, 20 predicted proteins | sample MGYA00579263_ERZ1643249 | MGnify/ENA primary metagenome ERZ1643249 (study PRJEB29033, sample SAMEA4952264) | chicken gut metagenome | biome: Broiler Chicken; feature: Gastrointestinal Tract; material: Caecum | place: Ireland | collected 2018 | study: Broiler...
GCCTGTCTCTTCTCCCTGTCATCTGGAGTTTAGCGGATAAATAACCATTTTTCCGCTAAATAAACCAACAAATCAGATAATAATAAACAAAAATAGTAATACTATATTGTGCATATTGTCTTTATATCTATTATTGTGTCTATTGTTTATTTAATCTCTGTTATTGTCTGACTCTTTAATCGTCTAGGAGGCCGTCCAGAATCTCCGGCAAGCTCTCTTCCCGTGCCTGATTTGCTATCCGGCGTATATCTTCCTGGCTTAATGCCGGAGCCTGCGGGCCTGTGATCTTGATCCGCTGCGGGGTTTCTGTATAGCCGTAGTTTGCTTTTAAAGCGAATATGCAGCCTACCGAGTTGCGTTCTGTCGCCCCATCGACCAAGGAAGATTCACATTCTGCTTTCCATTTTTTCGCCGTTTGGCAGTGTGGCGAGCTTGCCCCATTTTCTCCCGCCCTGTATTCTCCGCGTATCCAGCTATTAAATACATCATTGCCAATACCAACTAATAAACTAAAATTTAACAGTGTAGGTCTTTTATTATACCGATAACATAACTCTGTATATATATTCCAGATATTGTCTAATAACTCTATATCTCCAGTATCTAATACGCTGTTAGAGTTATATAATACTTTATCATTTCTCTTTGGTTTAAATAAATATTTATATATATATTTAATCATCCCAGTAAATAAACTAGGATTATTATTTATAGACTCTGGATCATTAAGAGTATTGATATACTCGTCTGCATACTCATGTATTTTAGTCTCGTATATTTCCACCCCGTTTTCCGCTCTCACTGTATTCCCCATCATATCACCCACTTTAACACTTTAATCTGTTATCATTTAAAAATAAATAAAAAAAGAGCCTAACAAGCTGCCAGTTCCGACTCTCCCGGCTCTCTGTCCGGTCTCGGCTGCTAAGGCGCTCTCTAGCTCCATATGCGATCATCATCAATTAAATTTTCCTTCGGGCTGTCTGCCCTTGTTGATTAATACAATAACACTATATGCTTAATCTGTCAATAGTAATATTTTGTATACAATACTTTTATAAATATTATATATTATTATATATTATTAATTATTATCTATCTATTTATAATAATTAAAAGAATAAGATATAGAATAAGAATAAGAGAAGTGCGTTACATGTAACAAAAAAGTAACGCTACAATTTTTCAATGTAACGTTACATACTTTTGAATTATTTCATTGTATATTTTTCACCATCAAAGCATACTAAATCCATTATTTTTTGGTTATTCTGTACCATTCTATGGTCTATTTTTAAATAAATATCATTTATTGACATGTTTAAAAAATCAGCAAGATCTTTTCCATTTTTTGATCTATTGCATTTTTTGCATGCATGGACTAAATTTTCCGGATCATCTGTTCCGCCCTTTGAAACAGGAATTAAATGATCAAGCTCTTCTGCATCGTCTCCGCAATATTCACATTTTGGGTCCGGTTCTTGCAGTTTCTTGTTCTTTTGCCTTTCCCGATATCTTTTTACCCGGAGCCGAGATTTTTCTCTCTGCCTTTGAATTGTTTCTGAATCGCTAAATTCACTTTTAATTTGTGACTCAGAAAATATTTTTATCTTTTGTTTTGCTTCCTCGATCGTTTCGCATCCGTCCAGGATGTAATTAAATAAATCAAGTGCGTTTTCTAGCGGAAGTGAAAAAATAATTTTTGAATCACTAATAATAAAAATTCCTCCATTCTTTTCCTCGTGTTATTATTGATCCGTTATATTAATATATATCCGTTACTTTTACAAGTGTTTCAAGTGGATAATCTGCATTTTCGATTACCTCGAAAGCAATCACATTTTCTCCGTCCGGGCTAATGGCTCCAGATTCCATGAGTTCTTCTCCATCACCTTCACCGTCCCAGAGCTGGCCGAAATAGTATTCCTGTCCAATTTCGATTTCTTCGATTTTTCCTAAAATATAACTTAATGTCTTCATAATTTCCACCTTTCCCCGGCTCCTGCCGGAATCAAATTTTGTTTTATGTGGCCACTCCGGCCACCTGTTTCCGTGTTTCCGTTCTGGACGTCGCCCCGGTAGTATTTAGCCGCCGCCGGTCGCTACTGGGAAACTCTATGCCCTTCCAGCCGGGCAGTTTTTTAGAAGGAAGAAGATACCAGGAGATCCTGATAATCTTCTCCGAAAACCTCTTTGAGGTTTTCTTCAGATACTCCCCTTTCTGTGGCGGTAATGAACCACCACAGAAGAGAGTTCTTCCTCTCTTCCATGAGGTTTGATACCTCCAGGTCATGGGAGTCTGTATAGCCCCCATTGAATTCAAAGGAATCTTTTCGATTCTCTTCGAATTCAATTTCTATTTTTTTGATTTCCCCTTTCAGAAAATCACAAAATTTTTTCTCCTGTTCTGTCCCCTTCATTTTTTATCACCTTCGCCGCCGATCTAGCGGCTCCTTTCTTTTTATTTTTCCGTCCGGGTTATCTCCCTTTCGGTGATTATATATTTGTGTTTTGCCCTCTGCTCATTCTTTCGACTATCTCATTTCTGAGAAGATAACCGTTACAATCGTTTTTGTTCCCCTTAAGTAAAACCTTTTCATACCTTCCGAGAAGTTCATAGCAAGTCATCTTTTCAACGTCCGATTTATGAAAATATTTTTTCGGTAAAACTGTTTTTGATGAAAGCCTTTCGCAGCTTCCGAAAAATCCAGTTTCGCAAGGGGTTCTATTCCAACAATTATAACCATCGTAAGCGTTATATTTTTTGATATATTCCTCTTCTTTCTTCCTGAGTTCAATATCTGTTATCTGGAAATCCTCAAAAGTTTCAAGCACAATAAATTCAAAATTTTCTATATCGCTTTCACTTTTAAGATCTTCCCTTATTTTTAGATTGCTGCCTATCATGTCTTCTAAATTTTTTCTGTGCGTTTTCATCCGGTTGTAAATATTCGTACTTGATCCCACATAGTATTTATTATTCTTTTTGTTGTGAATCGCATAAACTCCAACTTTTCTTACTTCTGGTATTTCTAGTACATGAATATTTTTATTCGTTGTAATCATCTCCTTTCGATGATTACATTATAGCCTATTTCCGTGTACTTGTCAATAGTCTATTTTCATGTATTTTAATTTTCTTTATTTTTCTTGTACTCCATAATTTCCCACGGCTGGCAATCCAACAATCTACATATATTAGATAATACTTCACAAGTTACATTTCCATTATTAACCAATTTTTGAATAGTATTAGAATGTATTCCGTTATTTTTTAACCATTGTTTATTGTGTCCTTTCCGCTCCAATGTATCCCACAATCTGGAAAAGTCCATATATCCGTTATATCCGTATGGCTTTTTATCTATCGTCCCGGCCATGTAAAACACTCCTTTCTTTTTAATATATGATAATAGATTTTTATAAAAAAGTCAACGTCTATTTTTATGTACTAATTGCACAAAATAAGGCTTTTAAAATAGTCTATTTCTGTATACTATTTTTATTGACTTTTAGTCTATTTCCGTGTATTATATAACCATCAAGAAAAACAAAAGCCACGCGGCAGGAGGTAGAAAGATGATGACATTAGTTATTGAACACAACAACGGAAAAGCAGGGCAGAGAGGTTTTTCAGATTACCAGATCAGCGAAAAGGCAGAAGCTCAGAAGATCATAAATGAATACGAGGAAAAAGGAATTTTTATCTATTCCGTTAATTTCTGCCAGTTTTAAGCCGGACACGTTCCGGCGCTGTAATGCAGCCGAAGCCAGTTGCAAGCCTGGATAAATGCAGAGCACAGTAAAAGAAAAAAGCCGCTGGCAAGCCTGAGAAACTGAACCAGCGGCACAAGAAAAAAGAGAGGAGATAACACAATGAAAAAAGATTATACAAAAATGATGAACTGGGCAGTTGTAACAGTGATAGACCGCAAAACACAGGATAACAGGAGGAGCAAAGTAAACGTTGAGGCATTGTTTAAAAGCCCAGCGCAGGCAGAAGACAACTACATAATCAGAAACCCGGAAATAAAGCGTTATATCCTGAATATTGACGACTTAGAAAGATTTGAAGAGTTTTATAATCACGTTCAGGACATCAACGAAAAGTTCGGAGATCACGCAATTTTCCACATCAACGACGGATTCAGCGTTGACGAACTGAACCGCTTTAGAACTCTTTTAAATCTCTGGACAGATACAAAAATAGCATAACTAACCGCCGCAGAGGATGCCAGCCCGGCCCGATGCCGGGCGGCGGTTCTCTCCCGGAAACGGGAAATAAAAAAAGAGAGGTTTTGAAAATGACTACCATAAAATTAAACGATGAAATTTTTAAAGAATTGCATATCCTGAAAAAATCCGAATGGGACAGAATCGGGAACGATTACAAAGGAACGTCAATATTTGACAAAAGCATAAAAACCGCATTTCTTCCCGGATATGGAACAGCGTTATTTTTTGAAAACAAGCATTTTATAATCATCAATGACCGGGAGCCGGTAAAAAAGTTTGCAATCTGGCGCAATCATAAAGTTATAGGCTATTGCGAAATCACAGAAAAAGCAAGGCAGCGGAACAATGGCGCAAACAATGCAGAATTTTATATAGGCTATGATCCAGTTACTAAACCGGAAAATTATAAATAGTCAGGCAGGTCAGCGAAACCGGGCGCGCAATTCCCCGGCTGCCTTTTACAAAAAATCAGAGGAGGAAAGAACAAATGAAAAAATTATTTTTTGAATGTAACCGGGATCAGAGATCAGCCCTTGAGGGTTTGGCGTACCGGATCGCAGATTCCGCATATATGCGGGAGCGTTTCGGGAGCGACGAACCAGAATTAAAACAGAATGAAAAGACCATTTCCGGCCTTTTCGATGAACTGGATCGGCTGGGCGTGCCGTTCTGGGTTCAAAATTCTGTAGTTTGCTTTTCTGAAAATTGGAGAAAATATATCCAATTCGGAATCTTTGAGCCGATGAAAGAAAAAAATATTACCCTGTGACGGTTCAGCCGTGGGGCGTCCAGTCGCCCGCAGGATTTCCTGGCACAAGCCGGATATTTTAGAAAATGGAGGATAGAAACATGAAATTTAATAAAACGCAAACAAAAAAGTTATTATCATTTAAAAGATACCTGGAAAAATTTTTTGATGATAAAACTTTAACTTACTTATCTCATCAAACAATTATAACTATGATTGATTGCTATAACGAAATTGTAAAAGCCGGAAAAACAGAAACTTTTCAAGCGGACGTTGCAAACAAATTTATGAATAAAGGTTTCAAGGTGACACCAGATGAAAACAATGTGAATTTTATTATAACTATTTAGGCACGCTGGAGGCCATTGCGGGGCGGTTCGAGTCCGCCAATAATAAAAAAGCCGGATTTATTCCGGCTTTTCTTCTGGTATATATTCCATTATATCGCCCGGTTGGCAATCGAGAAAAGCGCATATTTTACATAATATATCAGTTGTAACGCTCTCCCCTTTCCCTAATTTTGCAAGTGTCACGGAAGAAACAACTTTTAATAAATCAGTACGCTTCATTCCCTTTTTATCGAGCATAATAAATAATTTATAATATTTCATCATGTCGTTTTCCTCCCATTAGAATTTTACAATATAATAATTTAAAAATCAATAAAAATGTTAATATATACAAATTTTTATATTGACATGTATGTTTTAATATGATAATATATATTTGAAAATAAAAATATTTGGAGATGGTAAATTGGCAGGAAAAGCAAAAGATTTAACCGGGTATAAGTTCGGAAATCTCACAGTAGTAAAAAGGATTGGAACAGACAAAGAAAGAAGAGCAGTATATGAATGCATTTGCGATTGTGGAAAAAAGACAACCGTAAGCGCAAAATATTTAAAAAACGGAAGAAAGAAAAGCTGCGGATGTTTGCGCGGAAAAAACACATATAAAGACTTGACAGGGAAAAGATTTGGTCATCTTTTGGTTTTAGGTCGTACAGAAAGTAAAAATCATCATGTTAAATATGAGTGTGTCTGCGATTGTGGAAATCACATGATAGCCGATGCATACGGATTAAAAACAGGTCAAACAACTAATTGCGGCTGCATACCATTAAAACACGGCTTAAGGCACACAAGATTGTATGCAATATGGTCTGATATGAAAACAAGATGTTATAATTCAAATTCTCCGAATTATAAATATTACGGAAAACTAGGCGTTTCAATATGCGAAGAATGGAAAAATGACTTTAAATCTTTTTATAACTGGGCGATGTCAAATGGATATAGAGACAATTTAACGATTGATCGAATAAATCCATTTGGAAATTATGAACCGTCTAATTGTAGATGGGCTACATACGAAGAACAAGCGAAAAACAAGAGAAAAAACTTCAAAGAATAGTATTTCCCAGCCCCCAGGGAGAAGGGGAGAAAGCGATAAAATGCAGGTATTAACAGGAACAAAAAGAGAAATTACAATCATGCAATGGGAAGAACAGCTTGAAAAGTATATGAAACGTGCTAATGACTGTATGGAGTGTTTCCGGCTATATCATAATTCGGATGATTTAATTCATCTTTCTGAAGACTGCGAAAAGTTAATTGAAATTTGTAACCACACAAAAGAAGCGATTGAATTTATGGACGCTCACAATATTAAATAACCGACTTTCCCGGCATTGCGCCGGGATTATTTGCACTGAGAGGAGGCGGAAACATGGCCGGAAAAACGCTAAATTTGAAAATCTATGTGACCGGGGAAAATCTGGAGAAGCTGGAGCAGATCCGGGAACATCTGAACAGCAAGAACGACGTTCGAAGCGGAGACATCGAACGCTGGAAAAAGTCGGACGTTTACGCTCTACTTTTCAATGACGCTATAAATAACTTTAAACTTTAGGCAGGTTCTCCCCTGCCTTTTTCCCGTGTGCTGGTGCTTTGCGTTCGGTTCGAGTCCGGCGGCACGGTTCCGCAAGCGTTTATATTGCATTTTAAGGTGCATTTTAAGGCGTTCAGACCGTCAAACGGTCAGGAGTACGGCGAAAGCCGTAAAAACGCCATACAGGGGCAAAACACAAGCGCAAGCGGCACAAAAAATCATTGTACATTGACAATTATATATATCGGTGCTATGCTTTAGGCAAATACAAGGCTGTAAAAGGCTTTTAAAGGCGTTTTAGTTGCGTGGGTATATAGGACTATACCGCAAGCCGTAAAAATTGATTTACGGGCATTCTGGACGGTCGCAGTCATATTGTATCATTGCGACACTATGGTCGGTGATCTGGTTTAGCCGTGTTCACGTTCTGTTATAGTTGATATATAACAGATACGAATTGCCAAAACAGTGCCAAAAACGAGAAGAAAAATCCGCAGGGGAAAAGTACCTTGCGGATTTATTTGTGCATTTTACACATATGCGATATGTCATCAGATAAATACAAGTAGTGAAATTAAACAAAAAATTTTATCTTCTATATCTTCTTGAATTTTCTCTCGTTAGTTCTTGAAGTCTGCGTTTCGAGTTTTCTTCACGTTCTTCCTGCTTCTTTCTTCTTCGTGTTCCTTTTCTTGGTGATCTTTCCGTTGAATCTCCCATTGCCTACCTCCTATATTTGCTCAAATCCTTCTGGTGACTACTCTTAAAATTCAAAATCTCTACGTTAGTTTTCAATTCGTCCGGCATTATGCCTATCATCACGACTTTTTTTGGTTCTATTAGCTGTTCCATTTCTTCAAAACCGTCACAGAACTCTTTTACCGCCTCTTTTGATCGTACTTTTCCTATCGTGCTACAACTCACCGCACTATGCTTCGGAATTCCGTCTAAGAGCCATTCTCGACCTTTATACGGCAATATAGTTACATGGGGTACTACTGTTATTCCTTGCAATGTTAAATACCAATCAACAGCCATATTCCTGTATTTGTTCCACATCTGCATTACAAGTGGCATACGCGTGTCTATGGAGTAATTTAATCCGCATACAGATTCAAAGTATGATAAATGGGCGATATACTTATCAATGTTGTTCCATAGGCACTGGATTTTATAATCCTCTATGTAGAAGTTTACATTAAGTTTCCTGTGACCCTTTAATGACCGCGATTGGCTTGACTGAAAATCCACCGAGTCTGATGGATAACAATTCACCGCCGGAAGTTTCGGAAATCCCATCTCCGTCAGTTCCGCTCCGTAGATCAAGAATTCCTTCATCACATCGTTTGCTGTTGAATATCTTGTATATCTCATATAAAATCCTCCCATAACGCAAAAAATCACCGCAAAATTCCTTTGCGATGTCATATGTTCAGGATTTCCTCCTTGTGTATTCTTATGTATCACTTTCTAATCGAACATATGACATATTTATCATACCATTTTCAAGAGCATACTGCAATAATTCGCGTTCTTCCATAATTCAAAAGGAGCCGGGATATCCCTTTGCTGGCCAGCGGCTCCGACTCCTTTCTTTACTATTCAAAAATACTCATTTGTCCGTCTGAATCTTCTTCTGTTTTATCTCTAATATCTAAAATTTCAATCATTCTATCAACTCCTCTGCAATCTCTTTATCTGTCAACTCAATTTCCGGTTCAAAATCCCTACTGAAAATCGCTCCGGTATCCGTTATCCTCTCACACTTTAGTCGTCGCTCCGCTTCTCTATATATCCCATCAATAATAGTTTTTCTTTTATGAATGTATTTATTTCCGGGGATTAATTTATTCTTATTCATTTTCGTCTCTTTTACCTCCCATTACCTTTCTCATCATGTCCTGCATATTTTTGTCCGCTATGTGGTCTCTTACAGACTCTTCGGGGAAATTTACCTGGTAGCACATCTCTTTTATTCGATTTGTGATCCGGTCATCATATTTCAGGTCCTCTATTGGCTCATTGCTGGTGAAGATCGTCACCTTCTTGTCCACATAGCGGCTGTTTATAATTTCGTAGAACTTGTCCTTTACCCAGTCAGTTACCCTCTCTGTGCCGAAATCATCAATTATTAGCGCTTCCGTAGTAGACAGAGCAGATAGTAACTGGCTTTCAGTCATCGCCGTTCCTGGTTCATAGCTCCGGCGAATCTCCGTTAGTATCCTCATGCTCGTGGAAAACTTTACCTGCGTGTTATGTTTCTCCATAAGCTCATTTGCAATGCTGGCGGCCATTCTAGTCTTTCCGCTCCCCTTGGTTTCGGAGCATATATATAGCCCCATTCCCTTCCGTTTAGCGTCTTTAAACATGTCCAGATACTCTTTCACAATCTGGCAGGCTATACGTGCTTTCTGTCGGCTTTCCTCATTCGTGTAAGCTGAAATGCTGAATGAGGCAAGGCGTATGTCGCTTAACCCGTCTGGGAGTTCTGCAAATGCCATTCTGCGCTTCCGTATAGCTTTTGCTCGGCAGATACATGGCGTTGCAACTTCTTTTCCATCTATGATCTCAAGTACCCATTCATCGCCATGGCAGATCGGGCAGACATCAGAATCCTGTGAAGTCAACATCTCCTCCGGAGTCGATAAACTCTTGGATATAGTCTTTAGATTTTTCAGTTTTTCTTTTAATGTCATATTTTTTGTTCTCCAATCTGTCCCATGTCACTCCCTGATAATTATTTGATATGGAATCATTTATAATTTCAATCACTGATTCCTTACCATATTTTATGGACTGATATGTTACTTTGTTTAAAAATCCTTTCATTCCTCTTTCACTATCATAATGGTTTTGTCCTTTTGGTTTTTTCTGATCTTTATACTCCATCCAATCTGTTACAGCTTCTAATAATTCTTTGTTATCTGTAATATATTTATAATCTTCAGAATATGTATCTAACAAATAGTTAAGATTATGTATATTAGATTTAGAAGGAGAGAAAGAATAAGATATAGAAGAGTCTGCTAATGTAGTATTACGTGCTTTGTTACAATTTAGCTGTTTTTGCTTTTCCCTTTCTCTGAAATTTCTCACCCTTTTCCTTGTCTGCTCACGTATCTTATCCATACCATCAACGCTTTGATACTCAGCCCAATTATTCACTGAAATGAACAAATTATCATCCCTGGAAATCATTCCGAACTTTTCCAGTGTATCAATCGCAATACAGATTATACTTTCCTCGAAATCCAATTCATCAGCTAACATCTTGTTTGTATACGGTATGTTTTCTGTAAGAAAAATCATCCCGGAAGCATTGCACCTGCCTGCAAGGCTTAGTAGCATAACCCAAATCAGAATGATATTATTCCCCTCTGGGAGTTTTCGTATCGCTTTAATCTTCCGGTTATCAAACATATCTGTTGTTAGTTTAATCCACTTTACGTCATTCATTTTTTTACGCTCCTATATTGGATTTTCTTTACACTTTTCATGTAATCTTGAGCGGCCTGCGTTTGCCTTCCTTTCTCTGCTTTTTCAATATTCATCTGGTAATGCTTTTCACAGACTTTATATCCCTTTTTAACGGGGTTATCGCAGAAATAACACAATCCTATTTTTGATCTATCCGAACGATCTGAAAATCCTTTTCTTATTCTCCTGGTTTCGTTATCTCTCGCCCTACACATAGCGCATGTAGTAAGTCCTTGCGTTGCCTTTCTTTTCCCACATCTGGTACATATACCAGATTCCTTTCTCTTCTGATAAGTAGATTTTGACCAATTCCTTTGATATACATTGTATTCGTCTTTTTCCCGATTTTTTAGGGAATTATTTACGCTTTTTGCCCTGCATTCTGGGCAGATAGTCTCATCGCCCATCAGGTCATTTTTACCACATCTTGGGCATATTTTGTGAGAAAGATACCATTGCCTATGTTCTCGCTCCCATTTGCTCCTTTTCTCACAACATTTTTTACAACGCAAACCTTCTCTATCTAACGGATTTCCACAGTCAATGCATAATCCATTTGATTTTCTTCGCTCTATCAATGCTTTCTTATATTTATTTGTATCCATATTTCTCAAGGAGCAAAAGCGCTTTTATGACCGTTCAAAGCTCCGCTCCTCCTTTTCTTAAATATCAAATATACTCAACTGTTGTTCTTCTGGAAACTTCAGCATTTCTTCTTTAGCTCTGTGGTAAAATTCCTTGTTAATCTCGAAACCATAAAAATTTCTTCCAAGCTCCACTGCCGCTCTTGCCGTTGATCCAGAACCGAAACATGGATCAATAACTACATCTCCTGGATCTGTAAATATCTCAATCAGATGTTTTAACAGCTTCACAGGTTTCTGAGCAGGGTGGATCTTTGGTATCTCTTTTCCGTCCTTCTCCCACTGGAACCAATTAAATACCATATGACCGGTTCCACGTATTGTTTTGCCGTTTTCGTCAAACTGTGCGCCGTTTCTAAACTTCGGAAGTTTGTCTCTGTAAAATACCAACGCATATTCCGTAGCGCCCACAACACGCATATTCGCTTTCAAAACCTGCGGGCTGTAATTTTTTACAAATACAAGCGGTATGTAATGGATAAAACCATGTTTTTCGGCCGCCTTAATCAGCGTGTGAGTCTGCTCAAATGAGCAGAATACAATCATACACGGAGCGTCACTGGAACGTCCTCTTGCGCCAGATTTCTTCGGCTCTTTCTTCATCAACCGACTACAAAAGTGCATATATTCTGCCAAATTAAAATAATAGTCTGTTGGAAACGCTGCTTTTCCAGCCTTCTCACTTTCCC
>ERZ1643249.4466-NODE-4466-length-11681-cov-7.662051_pt1 | contig 11681 bp, 9 predicted proteins | sample MGYA00579263_ERZ1643249 | MGnify/ENA primary metagenome ERZ1643249 (study PRJEB29033, sample SAMEA4952264) | chicken gut metagenome | biome: Broiler Chicken; feature: Gastrointestinal Tract; material: Caecum | place: Ireland | collected 2018 | study: Broiler...
CGGCGCCGACCTGATGCTGGCCACCGACCCCGACGCCGACCGCGTGGGCATCGCCGTCAAGTGCAAGGACGGCAGCTACGAGCTGCTGACCGGCAACGAGGTGGGCGTGCTGCTGCTGGACTACATCTGCGCCGGCCGCATCGAGCAGGGCACCATGCCCAAGGACCCGGTCATGTGCAAATCCATCGTCTCGACCCCGCTGGCCGATAAAGTCGCCGAGCATTACGGCGTCGAGTGCCGCAACGTGCTGACCGGCTTCAAGTGGATCGGCGACCAGATCGCCAAGCTGGAGGCCGCCGGCCAGGTGGACCGCTTTATCTTTGGCTTTGAGGAGAGCTACGGCTACCTGGCAGGGCCTTACGTCCGCGACAAGGACGCCATCATCGGCAGCATGCTGATCTGCGAGATGGCCGCCTACTACCGTTCGAAGGGCAGCTCCATCAAGGAGGAGCTGGACCGCATCTACGCCAAGTACGGCCGCTACCTGAACAAGGTGGACAGCTTTGAGTTCCCCGGCCTGTCCGGCATGGACAAGATGGCCGGCATCATGGCCGGCCTGCGCGCCGACCCGCCCAAGGAGTTTGCCGGCGACAAGGTCGTCAAGGTGGTGGACTACCAGAAGCCGGAGGAGACCGGCCTGCCCGCCGCCAACGTGCTGATCTACACGCTGGAAAGCGGCTCCACCGTGGTGGTGCGCCCCTCCGGCACCGAGCCCAAGATCAAGACCTACTTCACCACGCTGGGCAAGGACCTGGCCGAGGCCCAGGCCAAGAAGGACGCCCTGGCCGAGGCGCTCAAGCCGATCCTGGCGTAAGGGAATCTCCCGCCGCCGTGGCGCATTATGCTTTTGGCTCAGCGGGGGCTGCAAGTTTTGCAGCCCCCGCTGTTTGTATGCAAAGAATTAACGATTAACATTAAAAAATTATTGACAAATGCGAATCATCCTGATACGATACCAGTGAGGTGAGGACCATGAAAATGCTGAAACCGTTGTTGAATGAAAGGTTTGTCCGGAAGGCCGCGTCCTTCCTGCAGGCTGCCTGCTGGCTGACCATCTGCTTTTTTGCACTGGTCACAGTGCTGGCCTGCCTGGGGCGGCAGACTTTCACGCTGCGTACCAGCACGGACGTGTACGAAGAAGCCATTTATGCGGAGGAGGACCATGAATGGAGCACCAGAATGTTTACCGTTGACTCCGGAATCGACATCCGCGTAACAGCCAACAGCGACGGCGGGGTCGATCTGGCCACGCACATCGGCCTTACGCTGATGCTTGCGGCGCAGGCGCTGCCGGCGCTGGCGGGATGCTGGCTTTTGAGCCGTGTGTTTGCCAATATCGCGCAGGGCAGGATCTTTGTCGAGCAAAACGCCCGCGGCCTGCTTGGCTACGGCCTGCTGCAAGTCTATGCCTCGTTCGTCCTGCCGTTTGTAAAGATATTGTTCAGCCAGCTCTCCAATCTGGTTTCGGGCAGCAAGATCACTGCTTTTTCGACCTATACCGGGGTGGACGAACTGTTCCCCGGCATCGTATTTCTGGTGGCGGCGTACATCATCCATTACGGCATCACACTGCAGGATGAGGTGGACCACACGCTATGATCGTCATTCGTCTGGACCGGGTCCTGGCGGACCGCAAAATGAAGCTGAACCAGCTGGCGGAGCTGGTGGGCATCTCCAACGTCAATCTTTCTTACCTGAAAACCGGCAAGGTGCGGGCGATCCGCTTCAGCACGCTGGACGCCGTCTGCCATGTGCTGCACTGCCAGCCGGGGGATATATTGGAATATAGGGAGGAGGACGAGCCGCCCGCGCCGGAGCAGGAATGAAGCTGTTGCCTTTTCGACGCGGCGTGCACGGCGGACAATTAATGAGAAATCTGCGTAAAAACGATGTAAAAGTGCATCCGCTGCCGTTGACGGGGGCAAATGGCCGCCTTACAATAAAAATAGCAGCGGCGGGCGGTGTTGCCCGCCGCCGGGACCGGCCCGGACGCAAAACGGGAACAGGACAGCCCCGCCCGGCGGGGCGCACAGGAAAGGAGCCTGACGTGAAGCGGAAAAAACTGCTGGCCATGCTGGCGGCGGCCGTGCTTGTGGCGGCCATGCCGGCCGCCGCATACGCGCAGCCGGACGCGGCAGGGGAAACATCCGTCGCCCGGCAGCTGTCGCTGCTGGACTGCGTGGACTTTTCGGACTACGAGGCAGCCTTTGACCTGGGGCAAACGGAGAAAGAAACGGACGGCGGCCAAACCGAGCGGTATGACGGGGTGTCCTATTTCGGCAATCAGGAGATCGAGCTGGAGGGCCGGACACTGGAGGTCGGCGCGGCGTCCGTTGAGCAGCACCCGGCCGGGTTTGCGGCGTCGGAGGACGGCTGCTCCGGCGGCAGCCACAGGGGCAAGGTGTACGACAGCCCCGTGACAGTGACAAGGGCCCATGCCCAGGCGGAAGCCCACCCGTCTACCTGTATGGTGGTCTATACCCGGTACTGGCACTGCACGGAATGCGGCACCATCGGCCGGGAGGAGGCGACCCACGGCATTTGGTGCGAGAGCGCCGAAACCGGCGGCGACCCCGCCCTGCCGACCGCGGAAACCACGGCCTGAAGACCCCGCCGCCCCGCTTTTGCGCCCTTTGCAAAAAAACTTGACTTTCCGCCGCGGGTCTGCTATACTGCTATGGCAATCGTTCACGAAGGCTGCTCCGTTCGCACAGGATGGCGGGCGCTGGTAGCTGTAATCCGGAGATTGTGATGAGCACATATATCAAGTATGGCTCCCGGAATCATGATCGAGAAAGAGGTGAAAACCATGAAGCAGGGCATCCATCCCAAATACGTTGACTGCACCATCACCTGCGCCTGCGGCAACGTCATCCAGACCCGCGCCACCAAGCCGGAGATCCGTGTCGAAGTTTGCAGCAAGTGCCACCCGTTCTACACCGGCAAGCAGAAGCTGGTGGACACCGGCGGCCGTGTCGAGCGTTTCAAGCGCCGCTACAACCTGGGCAAGTAATCCGAATAACCAAAACGGCGGTGCCGCAGAACCTAAAGTCTGCTGCACCGCTTTTCGTCGTATGCCGGCCCCGCCGCCAAAAGGAGACGCCATGCCAGACTACCGCACCATCGAGGGGACCTCGGCCTATACCTACGAGGAAAAACGCAGCCGGTTTATCGCCACCGCCGCCTTTGCCGACACCGAGGACAAGGCCCTGGCGGTGCTGGAGCACGTCCGCGCCGCCAACCGCACCGCCCGCCACAACGTCTATGCCTATGTGCTGCGCCAGGGCGGCCGCACCCGCTACTCGGACGACGGCGAACCCGCCAAGACCGCCGGCACCCCGGTGCTGGAGGCCATCGGCCACGCGGGGCTGTCCGACGTGATCGTGGTGGTCACCCGGTATTTCGGCGGCATCCTGCTGGGCACCGGCGGGCTGGTGCGGGCCTACACCGCGGCGGCGTCGGGGGCGCTGGCTGCCGCCCGCATCGTCACCATGCGGCAGGTGGTGCGCTGCCGGGTGCGCCTGCCCTACGCCCGGTTCGAGCAGGCCCAGCGGCTGGTGGCCGCCGCCGGCGGCCGGCTGGAGGACCCCGTCTACGACGACGCCGTGACCCTGTGCTGGAAAATGCCCGCCGGCACCGAGGCGCCGCTGTGCGCCGCGCTGGGCGAGCTGACCCGCGGGGATGCCCAGGTGCAGGTCTCCCCGCCGGAATACGCGGCGTTTTGACAAAAAACGCCGGCGCTGCCGCCCCAAAATGCCCCGCCCGCCGCGGCGGAGAAAAAAATCAGAAAAAATTTAAAATTTTCACAAGCGTTTTTTGGATTTTTATCGTATTTATAAAATAGGGGCCCCAAACAGGCCTCCCAGGCTGCCGAAAAGCAGGGGCGCGGCGCCGCACTGCCGCCGCACCGCAGGGAAGTTACAGCTGCCGCATCGCCGGGGAAGGAGAACGCATGAACACCATACGGGAACAGACCGAGACGCTCGAGCGCCTGACCCTCAGCCGCTATGCGGCCCTGAGCCAGGCAAGCCGGGGCCGCCGCCGGCCGGAGCCGCCCGACCCCATGCGGCCCTGCTACCAGCGGGACCGGGACCGCATCATCCACTGCAAGGCGTTCCGCCGGCTCAAGCAAAAGACCCAGGTCTTTCTCTCGCCGGAGGGCGACCACTACCGCACCCGGCTGACCCACACGCTGGAGGTGGCGCAGATCGCCCGCACTATCGCCCGCGCCCTGCGCCTGAACGAGGACCTGACCGAGGCCATCGCCCTGGGGCATGACCTGGGGCACACCCCCTTCGGCCATGCGGGCGAGCGCGCTCTGGATCAGCTGTGCCCCGGCGGATTTGCCCATTACCGGCAGAGCCTGCGTGTGGTGGACGTGCTGGAAAAAGAGGGCAGGGGGCTGAACCTTTCGTGGGAGGTGCGCAACGGCATCGTCACCCACACAAAGGGGGCCTGGGCCCGCACCATGGAGGGCCGCACCGTGCGCATCGCCGACCACATCGCCTTCCTCAACCATGACATCGAGGACGCCGTCTCGGCCGGCGTGCTGGACGCCGCCGCCCTGCCCGGCGAGGCCACCCGCGTGCTGGGCGTCACCAAAAGCCAGCGCATCACCACCATGATCACCGACCTGGTGGCCCACAGCCCGCGGGATACCCTGCAGTTCTCGCCGGAGGTGGAGGGCGCCTACAACACCCTCAAGGACTTTATGTACGCCACCGTCTATGTGGACAAGGAGGCCAAGCGGGAGGAGAAAAAGGTGGACAAGCTGGTGGGCGCCCTGTACGAGCGCCTGTGCGCCGAGCCCGACCTGATGCCCAATTTCTATTTGCAGATCAGCTTCAACGAGGGGATAGACCGCGCCGTGGCCGACTACATCAGCGGCATGAGCGACGAGTTCGCCACCCACCTGTTCGAGGAGCTGTTCGTCCCCAAAAAATGGGCGGTGCTGTAAGGCGCCGCCGGCTGCTGCTGGCCGCGGCGGCGCTGCCGGCATTGCTGGCGTTGCTGGCGGGGCTGGTGCTGGGCAAAGTCCTGCAGCCCAATCTGCTGCTGGCGCGGCGATACCCGGTATGGGGCGTGGATGTCTCTCACTATCAGGGGACGGTGGACTGGCAGAAGATGGCAGAGCAGGGCGTCGGGTTTGCTTTTATCAAGGCGACCGAGGGCAGCGGGGCGCTGTCCGGGCGGCTGCCGCCGGTGGTGGACGCCGAGTATTACGGCGGCTACTTTGCCGACCCGCCTCCAAAGGAAACGGTGCGCCGGAACCTGCGCAGGCTTTTGGAGCTGCTGGAGGCCGAGTACGGCGCAACGCCCATCCTGTATACGACCTATCCCTTTTACATCCGCTATCTCCGCGGCGCGTTCGACGATGTGCCGCTCTGGCTGCGCAATGTGTACACGCCGCCGCTGCCCGGACAGGAATGGCTGTTCTGGCAATACACCGACACCGCCCGCCTGGACGGCTACGACGGCGAAGAACCAAACATCGACCGGAATGTGTTCTCCGGCAGCAGGCAGCAGCTGCAAGCCCTGCTGCTGCCCTGACGGCACGACGGGAAGGAGGTGCCCGCAATGATCCCCCATGAATACGTGCAGGAGGTCGTCCGCCGCAACGACATCGCCGACGTGGTCGGCCAGTATGTGCAGCTGCGGCGGCGGGGGCGCACCTGCACGGGGCTGTGCCCCTTCCACAACGAAAAGACGCCCTCTTTTGTGGTTTACCCCGAAACGCAGAGCTTTTACTGCTTTGGCTGCGGCGCCGGCGGGGACGTCATCACCTTTGTGCGCAAGATCTCCAACCTGGGCTATGTGGAGGCGGTCAAGCAGCTGGCCTCCCGCGCCGGCATGCCCCTGCCGGAGGAGGAAGACCAGGAAAGCCGCCGCCGCAGCCGCCTGCTGGAGATCAACCGCTGCGCCGCCCGCTATTTTTTCGAGCAGCTCAACGCCCCCACGCCGGAGGCGGGCGCCGCCCGCGGCTACTGGCGGCAGAAGCGCGGCCTGTCCGACGCGGCCATCCGCCGGTTCGGGCTGGGCTATGCGCCGGACAGCTTTACCGGGCTTCTGCACTACCTCAAGCGCCGCGGATTTTCAGAGCCGGAGCTGGAGGAGTCCGGCCTGGTCAAGCGCAGCGCCAAGGGCAACCTGTACGATATCTTCCGCCACCGGGTCATGGTGCCCATCATCGACGTGCGGGGCAACATCATCGCCTTTGGCGGCCGCGTGCTGGACGACTCCAAGCCCAAGTACATCAACAGCCCCGAAACGATGGTCTACAAAAAGTCCCGCACGCTGTTCGCCCTCAACGTGGCCAAAAAGTCCCCCTCCAAGCGGTATATCCTGTGCGAGGGGTACATGGACGTTATCAGCATGCACGAGGCCGGCTTTGACACCGCCGTCTGTGCCTGCGGCACCGCCCTGACCGCCGAGCAGGTCAAGCTGCTGACCGAGTACGCCGACGAGGTGGTGCTGAGCTATGACTCGGACGAGGCGGGCCAAAAGGCCACCGAGCGCAGCCTGGGGCTGTTTGCCAGCACCAACCTGCGGGTCAAGGTGCTCTCCATCCCCGGCGCCAAGGACCCGGACGAGTACATCAAAAAATACGGCCGGGACCGGTTCGAGGCGCTGCTGGAAGGCACCGCCAACCCCACCGAGTTTGAGCTGAACAAGCTGCGCAGCCAGTTTGATTTGAAATCGGACGGCGGCCGGATGGAGTACCTCAACCGCGCGGTGGGGATCCTGGCGGGCAACCCCAACCCGGTGGCGCAGGACGTTTACGCCGGCCGCCTGGCCGAGGAGACCAACGTCAGCAAGACCGCGATCTTGAACCAGCTGAAGACGGCGCAGCGCACCGCCGGCCGCAAAGCCTACCGCAGGCAGCAGCGGGAACTGGCGGGGCAGGGGATAGCCGGGACCATCCGGGTGCCCTACGACAAGGGCGGCGACGGGGCGCTGGGGGCGGCGTCCGCCGGCCGGCAGCTGGTGGCCGCCATGATCAAGGACCCCGACACCATCCCCTATATCCGGCAGCACCTGACGCCGGACGACCTGATCCTGCCGGAGATGCAGCAGGCCGCCAGCGCCATCTGGCAGCTGGCGGACGCCGGCCAGCCGGTCAATCTGACCAGCATCGGCCCGCTGGTGGACGAGGGCGTGCTGCCCCAGCTTTCGATGGTGCTGGCCCAGAACATCGACCTGACCCCCGCCCGGCGGGACATCGACATGTACCTGGAGCGCATCCGCCAGGCCCGGCCCAAAAGCGCCCAGGCCGGCAAGACCAGCGATGACGAGTTCCGCCGCCTGTTCAATTCCATCCGGAAGGAAAAGACCGCCGGGGAAGAACCCGGCTAGACATCCCCCGGCTGCCTGCCGGCAGCCTTTTGACAGAACCTGCTCAAGCGCGGCGCGCCGCCGCAAAGACCGCCCATCGGGCAAGAACATCCAAAGGAGAATGTACTTATGGCAGAAAAGAAAAATGCAGTCCGTGAACTGATCGAGAACGGCCGCCGCAACGGCAAGGTGACCGCCAGCGAGATCAACGACGCAATGGAGGACAGCTCCTTCGACGTGGACCAGATGGAAAAGCTGTACGAGTCTCTGGAGAGCCACGGCATTGAGGTCATCGACGACGAGCCTGCCGCCGACGCGGTGGAGGCAGCCCTGACCGAGAACAGCGCGGACGAGTTTGAGGACACCCTCTCGGCCGAGGGCGTCACCATCGACGACCCGGTCAAGGTCTACCTGAAAGAGATCGGCCGCGTGCCGCTGCTGACCCCCGACGAGGAGGTGCAGCTGGCTTTGGACATCAAGGAGGGCGGCCCCAAGGGCGAGCGCGCCAAGCAGCGCCTGTCGGAAGCCAACCTGCGCCTGGTGGTCTCCATCGCCAAGCGGTATGTGGGCCGCGGCATGCAGTTTTTGGACCTGATCCAGGAGGGCAACCTGGGCCTGATCAAGGCGGTGGAAAAGTTTGACCACACCAAGGGGTTCAAGTTCTCCACCTACGCCACCTGGTGGATCCGTCAGGCTATCACCCGCGCCATTGCCGACCAGGCCCGCACCATCCGCATCCCGGTGCATATGGTCGAGACCATCAACAAGGTCAAAAAGGTGTCCAGCCAGCTGCTGCACGAGAACGGCCACGAGCCTTCCGCCGAGGAGATCGCCGAACGGCTGGAGATGCCGGTGGACAAGGTGCGCGAGATCATGCGCGTGGCCCAGGAGCCGGTCAGCCTGGAGACCCCCATCGGCGAGGAGGAGGACAGCCACCTGGGCGACTTTATCCCCGACGATGAGGCCCCCGTCCCCGCCGAGGCCGCCAGCCAGACCCTGCTGAAGGAGCAGCTGGCCGAGGTGCTGAAAACCCTGACCCCCCGCGAGGAGAAGGTGCTGCGCCTGCGCTTTGGCCTGGAGGACGGCCGTCCCCGCACGCTGGAGGAAGTGGGCAAGGAGTTCAACGTCACCCGCGAGCGCATCCGCCAGATCGAGGCCAAGGCGCTGCGCAAGCTGCGCCACCCCAGCCGCAGCAAAAAGCTGCGCGATTTTTTGGATTGATCGGCGCGCCCGCGCCTGCGCTGCCGGGGAAGGGGACTCCGTACCCCTGCCGCGCAGCCCGCGCCTGCGCATAGGATACAAGCCAACGGAGAAGGCTTCCGGGTATCTGCCAGCCCGGGGCCTTCTCTTTTTTTGCGGGCGGCGCATCTTTCGGCGAAAGGTGACAGGGACGGCTATACTGCGGCGATTTGGGTGGCGAACTGCCCCAATAGAAGCAGCGGCCCCTACGCAGGCGTTGCGATGGTCAGGGGCAGCGGTGGCCTGCTGTCCCCGGTTATGCGCCCGTATGCCCTGTATTGTAGGGCAGGCGTTCACACCCGCCGGAAAGGTCTGCGCTGGTCCGGAAGGATATTGGCAAGGCAGAGCGCCGCACCCCTCCGTCTGCGCCTTGCGGCGCATCCACCTCCCCTTACAGGGGAGGCTTTGCAAACAGATCCCCCCAAAAAGGCTCTCCTGCAAGGGGAGCTGGCGGCAAAGCCGCCTGAGGGGTGCATTGCCGGCTTGCGGCGGAGATAACTTGTAAAGTTCGGCAGGGCCTTGCCCCGCATCCGTAGGGGACGATGCTTGCATCGTCGCGTAAACTCTGCAACGCCGCAAACCCCAAGCGGCGGGCGAAAACGCCCGCCCTACATTGTGGCCGGGAACGGGCGGCGACAGATGAGTGCCCGCTGTCCGTCAGGCCCGCCGGCGGGCCGATGAAAATCATCGGTCCCTACGCAGGGGCTTGCGGCGGCTTGCTGTCCCCGGCTATGCCACCCGTATGCCCTGTATTGTAGGGCGGGCGTTCACGCCCGCCGGAAAGGTCTGCGCTGGCCTGGAAGGATATTGGCAAGACGGAGCGCCGAACCCCTCCGCCTGCGCCTTGCGGCGCATCCACCTCCCCTTGCAGGGGAGGCTTTTGGGGGGGGGCTGCCGTTTGAAAGGCTCCCCTGCAAGGGGCTGCGGAGTCGAGCGCCGCCTGCGGCGGAGAAAGCGAGACGGAGCAGGTGCAGCGGTCGCAGAATGCAAGCATGCTTCAGCATGCGCCGCATGATGCGGGCACCGCAAACCGGTAATGGCGGCGAAGCCGCCTGAGGGGGGCATTGCCGGCTTGCGGCGGAGATATCCCACAAAGCCCGGCAGCAACCCTGCCCGCTACCACATCCGCCGGGATTTGTCAAGCTCGGCGGCCGGCGGGAGTGTTGCCAAAATGCCCATACCGCCCGGCAAAATCGGATTTGTCAAGCCCCGATTTTGGGCGGCGGCACAGCAATTTGACCAAAATCATCACACTTGGCCGGGCGTTCGATGCAAAATGGAAATTTCCGCCCGAATGCCGAAAAACCGCTTGACAATGCGGGTTGGATGGGGTATACTGACCTAGTATCACAAAAATGGAATAGAGCGCCCTAAAGGCAGTTGGCTGTGCAAGCGAAGTCGAAAAGTTTGTGCAAAACGACGAAGATTTGGCCTGCCCTTCCGCTGGTTTGAAGCCGCTTTGACCAGTTTGGTGCAAAACTGAAACAAAACGGCCGCCCTGCGCGTTCCCGTGCGGATAAGCGCGGCGTGCGGCCGCGGCGTTTCAGCGGCGCCCCAGTCAATCTTGAGAATAGGAGTGGTTGCGTTTTATGGTAAAGGTCAGGCCCGTACAAAACGGCAGAACGACCCGAATGAGCTTCTCTCGGATCAACGAAGTCATCAATATGCCCAACCTGATCGAGATCCAGAAAAACTCGTACAACTGGTTCCTGGAGGAAGGCCTGCGCGAGGTGTTCCACGACATCGCCGCCATCGAGGACTACACCGGCAACCTGGTTCTGGAATTTATCGACTACCGCCTGGACAAGCACCCCAAGTATACCATTAAGGAGTGCAAGGAGCGCGACGCCACCTATGCGGCCCCGCTGTATGTCACCGCCCGACTGTTCAACAAGCAGACCGGCGAGGTGAAGGAGCAGGAGATCTTCATGGGCGATTTCCCGCTGATGACCGACTCCGGCACCTTTATCTCCAACGGCGCCGAGCGTGTCATTGTCAGCCAGCTGGTCCGTTCCCCCGGCGTTTACTACGCCTCCACCAAGGACCGCACTGGCAAGGACCTGTTCACCGCCACCATGAACCCCAACCGCGGCGCCTGGCTGGAGTACGAGACCGACTCCTCCGACGTGTACTATGTCCGCATCGACAAAAACCGCAAGCTGCCCGTCACGGTGCTGCTGCGCGCGCTGGGCCTGGGCACCGACGAGCAGATCCGCCAGTTCTTCGGCGACTCGGAGCCCAAGATCAACGCCACGCTGGAGAAGGACACCACCCACTCCACCGAGGAAGGCCTGCTGGAAGTCTACCGCAAGCTGCGCCCCGGCGAGCCCCCGACGGTGGAAAGCAGCCGCAGCCATCTGGATGCGCTGTTCTTTGACCCCCGCCGCTATGACCTGGCCCGCTTTGGCCGCTACAAGATGAACAACAAGCTGGCGCTGGCCCGCCGCATCACCGGCCTGCGCGCCGGCGAGGATGTGATCGCCCCGCTGACCGGCGAGCTGCTGATCGCAAACGGCGAGAAGATCGACCGCGCCAAGGCCGAGGAGATCGACGCCGCCGGCGTCACCCGCATCAAGGTGCTGATCGACCAGAAGATGGGGGACCCGGTGCCCTTCATCGTCATCTCCAACGGCTGTGTGGACGCCCAGCCCTTCTTCGGCTTCGACGTGGAGAAGGAGGCCGGCATCAACGAGCGCGCCAGCCTGGCCGGCATCCGCGAGATCCTGGACGCCACCTCCGATCCGGAGGAGCAGAAGGAGCTGCTGCGCAAAAACCGCGACAAGCTGATCAGCCGCACCGTCACGGTGGACGATATCTTCGCCTCGGTCAACTACATGCTGGGCCTGGACCACGGCGTGGGCACCACCGACGAGATCGACCACCTGGGCAACCGCCGCGTGCGCAGCGTGGGCGAGCTGCTGCAGAACCAGTTCCGCATCGGCTTCTCCCGCATGGAGCGCGTCATCCGCGAGCGCATGACCCTGCAGAACCAGGAAAGCAGCGAGATCACGCCCCAGAGCCTGGTCAACATCCGCCCCGTCGTGGCGGCCATCAAGGAGTTCATCGGCTCCAGCCCGCTGTCCCAGTTCATGGACCAGAACAACCCCCTG
>ERZ1643249.4468-NODE-4468-length-11679-cov-4.753097_pt1 | contig 11679 bp, 12 predicted proteins | sample MGYA00579263_ERZ1643249 | MGnify/ENA primary metagenome ERZ1643249 (study PRJEB29033, sample SAMEA4952264) | chicken gut metagenome | biome: Broiler Chicken; feature: Gastrointestinal Tract; material: Caecum | place: Ireland | collected 2018 | study: Broiler...
CACCTACAAACTATGATTCTGCCACCCAGCACTTTGATACTTCTGCTGTTGAGAACGTCATTGATCTGGTTGTGAAATATAATCCCAATGCCATTATGGTCATTAAGAGTACCATTCCTGTTGGATATACCAAGAGCGTTCGGGAAAAGACGGGCAGCAGAAATATTCTTTTCAGCCCGGAGTTTCTGCGAGAGTCTAAAGCTCTTTACGACAACCTTTATCCGTCGCGGATCATTGTAGGCATCGATATGGAGGATGATCGACTGGTAGAGGCAGCTCATACGTTTGCGGCGCTTCTTCAGGAAGGTGCTATCAAAGAAAACATTGACACGCTATTTATGGGCTTTACCGAAGCCGAAGCAGTAAAACTCTTTGCCAATACTTATCTCGCGCTTCGCGTTGCTTATTTTAATGAGCTTGATACTTATGCAGAAATGAAGGGGCTGAACACTCAACAAATCATCAAAGGTGTGTGTTTAGATCCTCGCATCGGCGATTTCTACAATAACCCCAGCTTCGGGTATGGCGGATACTGTCTGCCTAAGGACACCAAGCAACTGCTGGCCAACTATGCAGATGTGCCGGAAAATCTTATCCAAGCCATTGTGGAGAGCAACCGGACTCGGAAAGATTTTATTGCTGACCGTGTACTGAAACTGGCCGGTTATTATGACTACTATAACCGAGGCGATTACAACTCTAATGAAGAGAAATCTTGTGTGGTTGGTGTGTATCGGCTAACCATGAAAAGTAATAGTGATAATTTCAGGCAGAGCAGCATACAGGGCATAATGAAGCGTATTAAGGCAAAGGGGGCCACGGTAGTAATTTATGAACCGACACTGGAAGATGGCAGCACATTCTTCGGTAGTGTTATTGTAAACGATCTTCAAAAATTCAAGGAGATGTCACAAGCAATTGTCGCGAATCGGTATGATGCTTGTTTAGAGGATGTTAAAGAAAAAGTTTACACGAGGGATATTTTCCAAAGGGATTAACTAAAAAGAAGTACTCGATTCAGAAGTTGAAGCAATAAAGCGTTAAATAAGTAAACTTGTAAAATTAGGATGCTTTATTAGTTTTCGTTTGAAATAATCTTCGAAATATGTTTTATGTTTTGCAAACACTGCGTGAAATCTTTTTCACTATGACAGGGAACATATATATCAAACAATGCTTCAAAAGAAATTAATATAAGATAGCAAGAGAAGGAAATAATATGGGAAAAGAGATAAAAATATGTTTCGCTGCTTCATCTGGTGGTCATTATGAGCAGCTAATGATGTTGAAACCGTTAATGAAAAAATATCCGAGTTTTGTGGTAACAGAAAAAACATTATATAATGCCGAAATGTCAGGCGAAAAAACATATTATTTAAGTCAAGTAAACCGTAAAGAGACATCCTGTATACCACGTATGATATTAAACACTCTCAAGTCATTTATGATTTATTTTAGAGAGAGACCGGATGTAGTTATATGTACAGGTGTGCTTGCAACTATACCTTTGTGCTTAATTGCAAAAATATTTGGGAAAAAATTAATCTACATTGAATCTTTTGCAAAAATAACTTCTCCGACAGAAACGGGGAAATTATTATACAAATTTGCGGATCAATTTTATATCCAATGGAAACAAATGAAAAAAATATACCCTGAAGCTATTTATCTTGGCGGAATATATTGATGGTCATTGAGGAGTATGGAATTCAAATGATTTTTATAACTTTAGGATCACAAAAATTTCAATTCAATAGAATACTTATTGCGGTGGATGATTTCGTAAATTCAGGCCTGATCGATGAGGAAATATTCGCACAAATTGGTTACAGTGATTATCGACCACGCAATTTTCAATATAAAGAGTTCCTTGATCGAAAAGAATTCTCTGAAATTATGGATAAAGCCGATATTGTAATTACACATGGAGGAACTGGTGCAATAGTAGGCGCATTAAAAAAAAATAAAAGAGTAATTGCAGTACCACGTAGAGCAAAGTATAGAGAGCATGTGGATGATCATCAACTTCAACTGGTTAAAGAATTTCAAAATTTAAATCTTATCTATGAATGCGATGATTGCAGCAAACTGGTTGAGGCAATTAAAAATGTGAAGGCTATGCATTTTAATTCTTATCATAGCAACACAGAAACGTATATTAAAAGCATTACTGCTTTTTTAGAAAAAGACAAATCAGGTGATTGAAAATGGATGGTGCTGGGAAATATATTGAATTTATAACAACAAGAATCAAACAAACTTTGCGCCAAAAAAAGTTTAAAAGTAAAAATAGTGTTCAACTCAAATATTTGTTTGAAAAGAATCGAAACTCGCATTGCTTAATTGTTGTATTTAGTGCATGTACTCGAAAGGGAATTAAGGCAAGATATAATTATGTTCGTACTCTAAAATCTGTCAAATGCAATAAACTGTTTATATTAGACGATTTTGCTCAAGATCATCGCGGTGCATATTATTTGGGCAAAAATGGCGGCAATGAAATAGAAATGGCTTGTAAAGAATTAATTGAATATAAGGCAAGGGTAACGGATTCAAACGAGATTATTTTGTGCGGTAGTTCTAAGGGAGGCTGGGCTGCATTAAATCTAATGACCGATATTGATGGAAGTATAGCGATTGTTGGTGCTCCACAGTATCTTTTGGCAAATTATCTTTTAGCTCCAGCTTTATTGAATTGTCGAAAATATATTATGCCAGATGTTACAGAGAATAATGTTAATCGCCTTAACCAATATCTAAAAATGAAATTACAGGATAATGCTTCTAATAGACACATTATTTACCTTCATTATTCGGATTCAGAACATACATATGATGAGCATGTTAAATTCCTAATTGAGGATCTAGAAAATTTTGGCTATAAACTAAATCTTGATTGCAGACATTATACCGATCATTGGGATGTTAGCAAATTCTTCCCTGAATATTTAATACAATCAATAGAAAACTGCCGTAAAGGAGAAAGCACATGAATGACAGATTACCTGTGTATTATGCAAAAGTCCCCAATATGGGGGATTTACTTAATAGAGATATTATAAAAACCTGTTTTGGATATGATGTTGAAAGAAGAACCTACCTTACAGGAAAAATTAGTGGGATAGGTAGTGGATTAGGAAACTATACTTATGAAGATGAAAAGTGGAAAAATGTTCTGAAGTTTATATCTGGTATTTTTTCCCCAGAAGTATATATCTGGGGAACAGGCTTTGTCCGCTATAAAGAACAGGATACTAAATTTTACAAGCGGAAAATGCATTTTTGCGCGGTTCGTGGAGAACTGAGCAAAAAACGTGTAGAAAATTTACTTGGAAAGAGTATTAATATACCGACAGGGGATGCAGGTATATTAGCTTCCTATTTACTAAAAAGCAAACCTGAAATAAAGTATGATGTGGGGATCATTGCACATTATAAAGAACAGAGCGATCCGGCATTTAAAATGCTGTGTCAAAAGTTCCCGAATTCAACATTTATCAATGTGCGAGATGAACCATATAAAGTTACAGAAGAAATATCAAAATGCAATGTTATTTTGTCTAGTAGTTTGCATGGCTTAATTATCGCAGATAGTTTAAGAATACCAAATAGACATATTGTGGTAACAAACAATTTACTTGGAGATGGCTATAAATTCGATGATTATTATTCTGCCTATGGTATAGAACATTATTATACAAATATAAATTCAGATGAGATTCAGTCCCTTAAAGATGTATGTGATCAATATCGTATTACTGATGAAATGGTTGAGCAAAAGAAAAAAAGTATGATAGAAAGTTTCCCCTTTCCTTCTTTGACTGATAGAAATCAGATGGTATAAATATTTTTTTACTATATTGAAAATTGGAAGGAATTTACAGATGAAATATTTGATATTACTCAATCGGAGATTTCCATTTAAATATGGAGAAGCTTTTTTAGAAAACGAGATAGATGAAATTTCACCGTTTTTTGATCGTATTTTAATTTATCCTAGTGATGTGTGCTTAAAGGATACTCAAAATAGAAAAATAACTTCAGACAATGTCCATGTTAGAGTAATTGAGCATAAATCATTAAAACTCAGAAAAATGAGGTATTTTTGTGAGTCCATCAGGTATATGAATAAATCGAATGAGTCTAAATTTATTAAGAAAATCATAGATGGCTATTTTTTGGCAGCGGCAAATATACAGGAGAAAAAAGTAGAAAAAGATTTGGGAAATTTTTCCATAAATTCAGATGATACAGTCTATCTGTACAGCTATTGGCTTTATATTAATGCTAAAGTGGCGTGCTTATTAAAGAATTATTTTGCCCAAAAAGGTATAAAAGCAATTCTATTTTCACGAGCACATCGATTTGATATTTATGAAGAAAATCGAAGATTCTCATATCTTCCAGAGAGAATTAGTCTATTAAAAGATTTAGACCATGTTTTCGCTTGCTCTGATAATGGATCTAGTTATTTGAAAAGCCATTATCCCATCTATAATCATAAAATATCGACATCATATTTAGGCACTTATGATCACGGACTCGGCGCCTTAAAATCACGTAATCAATTTCATATAGTATCTTGTTCCAGATTAAGTAATGTAAAGAGGGTAGATATTCTAATCAATGCTCTGAAATTGCTAAAAAACGAAAACTTATCTTTGACATGGACACATTTAGGAGGTGGAGAATTATATGAGGAGATTAAGGAAAAAGCAAGCGCATTAAGTTGGATGGAAGTACACTTGGATGGTGCTATTTCAAATACTGAAGTATATAGTCACTATATAAAGTTTCCTGAGCACGTTTTTATTAATGTGAGTTCTTCTGAAGGACTTCCGGTTTCCATCATGGAAGCTATAAGTTTTGGCATACCGGTAATTGCAACAAATGTCGGTGGCACGAGCGAAATTGTTTTAGATAATGTTAATGGAAAATTATTGGATGTTAATGTTTCCCCTGAGGAACTTGCAAACGAAATAAAAAGAATTGCTACTCTACCAGAGACTGAGTATCGTGAAATGCGCAGGAATGCACGCCAAACATGGGAAAATTATTTTCAAGCCTCAATTAACTATAAAAGATTTGTTCATGAGATTTTAGCACTTAATCAGGAAGGAACTAAGTGAATGCAGATATATAAAGATAGAAATAACGTAAAACTGTCTATTATTGTGCCTGTATATAATGTTGAGAAGTATATAGATCGTTGTATGGAATCACTGCTTCATCAAAGTTTAAAAGAGATACAAATTATACTTGTTGATGACGGGTCACCAGATACATGTGGAAATATATGTGATAGATATGGTGAAATAGATCGACGTGTTGTCGTGATTCATAAATCAAATGAAGGGCTTGGGTTCGCACGTAACACGGGAATACAATATGCAGAAGGGGAATATGTAGCTTTTGTTGATTCAGATGATTATGTTAGTTTAGATATGTTTAGATGTATGTATGATCTAGCAAAAAAAAACAATCTGGATGCTATTTTCAGTGGATTCTCTATTGTAAAACAAAATAGAAAAATCATAAATCACCCAGAAGTGAAACAAGTAGAATTCTATTGTAGCAAGAAAGAGCGTGAGAACTACTTATTAGGGATGATAGGAGCGGAGCCGGATTATCCTAAAGATGCACATTTTACTATGTCAGTTTGGCGTGGCATATATAAGAGGGAACTTATTAATAATGGTAATTGCAGGTTCCCTTCGGAAAGAAATGTTGTTTCAGAAGATATTATTTTTCATATTCAATTTATGTATTATGCAAGGCGGATTGCAATTATACCAGAGTGCTATTACTTTTATTGTGAAAATGAATCTTCATTGACTCATACATACAGAGCAGACCGCTTTGAAAAAGTGCTTAATTTACTGTCTTTGATTGATGAATTGTTAATAAAATACTCTTTTACGGATAAAGATGGTTTGTGCAAAGATAGGCTGCTTTTAGCAAGGGCTCGCGGTGCAATTAGACAAATTTGTCAATGTACAAAGTCTCTAGGCATAAAAGAAGCAAATAATGAAATTAGGAAGATTTTATCATCACCCCAACTTCGTCATTGTATATATGAATATGAGTGGAGAAAATTGCCATATGCACAGAAATTATTTTTTTTGATGATGAAAGTCAAAAGTGTTACTGGTGTAAGATTGCTAATTTATATGAATGATTTAAAAAAGAGAAGCGAAGAAAATTAGTCGGCCTTTATGGGGAAAAAGTATGAGAATTTCAGTAAAAAAAATTCTATATTTTGAATTAATTTGCGTGTTTGCAATTCCATTTTGTACATCGGTTTTGGGCCTTCCAAGAAACCTGCTGTATATTATGGACTTAATAAATGTTTTTCTATTTATATTTGGTATATCGAGAAACAAGTTATATCAACAATCAAATAATTATATAACAATTACAATGTTATCACTTGCGCTATGTGGCCTTATAGGATATATGTTCTTTGGGACATCATTCATACAATATCTTTGGGGGTTAAGAAACATACTAAGATTTTTCGTTTTTTTACTTAATTGCTACTATTGCTTTGACATATCTGATATAAAAATAATATGGAATTGTCTATATAAGTTGTTTTTTTTCAACATTATATTTGGAACGGTTCAGTATTTTGTGATGGGCATCTCAGGAGACCTACTTGGAGGTACATTTGGAACATTAATGGGGGCAAGCGGATATCTTGTCGCTCTACTCGCCTTGATAATAACATATACTACTTCGTTATATGTTTGTAATAAAATATCTTTGGTTAAATTGTTATTAACATATGCCGGGATATTATACCTTTCAATTCTTGCAGAACTTAAGGTGATGTATTTAATATTAGTTTTGGTAATGTTTTTTACCATTATGGTCACAAGGCCAAATATAAAGACTATTATGATAGTGATGTGTGCCTTTTTTGCTTTAGTCTTTGGCTTGCGTTTGCTGTCTGTACTCAACCCAACTTCCTTCTCTTATGTTTCAAGCCTTGATAATTTGATGTACTATTTGACTAATAGTTATACAGCTGAGGGCGGATTTAGTAGGACGGATAGCATACCCAAAATAAATGAATTGTTTTTTAAGGATTCTATTTTAAAGAGAATATTTGGATATGGACTTGGTCAATGTGATTATTCTAATATTCCGATATTGAATTCCTTATTTTATCAAAAGTACGGCTCATATAATTACAGATACTTTTTCTATGCAATGACCTATTTAGAAATGGGAGCTACTGGGCTAGTGATCTATGCCTATTTTTATGTTAAAACATTAATATGTACGGTAAAATATCGTTTGGATAATTACAGGGAATTCAAAATAATGACTGTGATGAATATCGTTATAATTATTATAATGGCTATCTATAATTATACATTAAGATCCGATCCGGGATATATTTGGATGTTGGCGTGCTCGGTTCCTTTAATACTCAAGAAATCATATTTAAAAGAGAATAAAAAGTGTTTTCTAAATGAGTGATTCTATCTGGAGGTATATGAATGAGTGATTATAGAGAATGGATTATGTATGAAAAGCAATTATATATAGATCAAGTTGGAGGGAAAAAACAATTTATCTTGAGAAAGATCAAATCTCATCCGGACTATTTTGCGTGGAAATATGTTAAACTTCTTAGAAAAACAAGGTATCACTATGAAAAAAGACATGATGGTATTATTAGCATGATTTTATATTTGTGGACTTGCCGGCGCAAAAATGTTCTTGGTCGCAAGTTGGGTATAGAAATGGGAGAAAAATGCGCGGGAAGGGGATTATTAATTTATCATACACAAGGAATTGTTATCAATGGCAATGTTCGAATCGGCGAAAACTGTCGGTTGCATGGTAATAATTGTATTGGAAACGACGGGAAAAGTAAAGCAGCCCCACGCATAGGTAATAATGTAGATATAGGTGTTGGCGCGAAAATAATAGGTGATATAAAAATTGCTGATGATATTATAATTGGAGCTGGTGCCGTTGTTGTCGATACATGCTTGCAAAAAGGCGCTGTACTCGTTGGGGTTCCTGCAAAGCCAATCAAATAAATTGAATACATGCCTTAGATTTGAAGCTATAGGAGGTTAATTTTGATACCCAAAAAGTTACATTATATATGGATAGGAAAAAAGCCCAAGGGAAAAGTAACTGAAATATGTATAAACTCATGGCGACGAACTATGCCAGAATATGAAATATACGAATGGAATGAAGATACATTGGATATTACAACTCTGTGTAGGAATAACAGGTTTTTGAAAAAATGCTATAATTTGAAATTATGGGCTTTTGTATCAGATTATATACGGCTGTATATTTTATATAAAGAAGGCGGAATTTATTTAGATACGGATGTAGAAACAGTAAAGCCATTTGATACTCTGTTATCAAATCCTATTTTTATGGGTTATGAGGAAAACGATTATATTAGTACAGCTGTAATTGGAGCAGAGAAAGGGAATGCACTGATTAAGCGCCTTTTGGATTTTTATGATTATGAAATATGGAATGTAAATTTTATTAACAACCCAATTATTTTTAAATATTTATTTGTAAAAGAGCCAGGCATATTTAGTGAATGTAAAATTTATCCTAAAGAATTCTTCTCGCCTTATACGGCTGGAATTGAATACTATAAACAAGTTGATACACCTGAGACCTATTCTATCCATTGGTATACAAAAAACTGGAATATGAGTAGAAGAGGATATGTTTTCATGCATACGAAACATATAAGGAATCCTCTTTTAAAAGCTATTATTATATTAAAAAGGAATATTGGTTATATAAAAAAACAGCTTTTAAAATAACTCATGGCGAACTGATCAAATAAAACTTACAAATTAATGTTTAATTAAAGAGGCATTGACTTAGATGGGAAAGTATAAGTATCTTATTAAAAATATTGGACTATTAACATTGAGCAATTTTGGCACTAAATTATTAACATTTTTCTTGGTGCCACTTTATACTAGCGTTTTAAGTACATCCGAATATGGTACTTTTGATATAATTTATACAACAATCAGTTTGCTTATTCCAATTCTATCAGTAAGCATTGTTGAAGCAACATTAAGGTTTTCTTTGGACAAAAATTCGGATAAGCAAGAAATATTTAGTATTTCATTAAAAGTGGTTGTACGTAGTATTGCTGTTTTTGCAGTTGGTATTGCGCTTAATTACTTCTTAAATATTTTCTCATTTATCAATGATTATATAGCCTATTTTTGTATTTATTATGTAATAATGCTTCTTCAACAATTGTTGCAAGCTTTTGCAAGGGGGATTGATCGCGTATTTGATGTTGCAGTTGCCGGCGTTATTAATTCTGTCGTTATGATTTCCCTGAATATTATCTTTTTGTTATATTTGCATTTGGGCTTACCAGGCTATTTCTTGGCCTATATTATAGGTCTATTTATTACATGCATATATTTTATTATTAGATTGAAAATATGGAAATACATTCGATTTAAAAACTTAAGGAAATCAAAAGAAACAGAAATGCTTACATATAGTAAGCCACTTGTTATTAATTCAATAAGCTGGTGGATCAATAACGCATCTGACAGGTATGTTGTTACATGGATTTGTGGTATAGCAGCGAACGGTATTTATTCTGTTGGATACAAAATACCATCTATATTGTCCGTCCTACAAACAATATTTAATACGGCATGGCAATTGACGACTGTAAAGGCATATAATAAAGATGATTCTGACGGTTTTTTTAAGAACATCTATAATACTTATAATTTGGTGATGGTTTTTGGATGTTCTGCAATGATTGTTTTAACACGTTTTTTGGCTCGTTTCCTTTATGCCAAAGATTTTTATGAAGCATGGCGTTATGTTCCATTTTTAATGATAGCCATTGTTTTTGGGGCTCTTATCGGCGTGTTTAGTGGTGTCTTTCAAGCAGTAAAAGATTCGAAAACCCAAGGTAAAATCACTGTTATTGGTGCTTTAACTAATCTTTTTTTAAATATTGTACTTACCATTTGTATTGGTCCATTAGGCGCAGCCATTGCTACTGCTATTTGCTACTTCCTTATGTGGATTTTAAACCTCCATTATATAAAGCAATATATATCAATTCAAATAAATTTGACTAGAGATTACATTTCTTATTTTATGCTTGTTCTTCAAACAATATTAATGTTGTGCTTTTCGGATTCAATACAGCTATATGTTGTACAGGTAATCTTATGTGGTTTGATTCTACTGCTATATTTTAAAGAAGTTAAAATATTAGTAAAGAGACTTTTGTCATTGTTCTCAAAAAGGCCAGGGAATTCTGAGGTATAATAATGTAACTATTCGTGTTAATTATGATTGTTTCAATAGACTGTAAACTATAGGTTGAACGTTATAGTTGTTATAGCGTGAGAGGTTGAAAGGTGAAATCAATTTTAGATGATTTGTTTTTTTCAATATATCGTTATTTAGGATTTGGCGTGGTATTCGGAGCTGTTACAATGTTAGCCTTGCCAGAGATAAAACGACAAGGAATCACTGTATTGTGGCGTTTCTTAAATAGATTAAAGAAAAACGCTTCATATAGATGGAAGTTCATCTTTTTTATTTATCTATTCATGATTTTGTCTCGAACCTTAATATGCAGAAATATATGGCTATGTCCATGGGATAACGTTATTGGTGAATGGGGAATTTACACATCTGAAGGACAGTTTAATGCAGAAGGGCTTTTAAATATTTTACTGTTTGCTCCATTGACACTTTTTGGATTACTTGGGTTTCATTTATATATAGAAAGAAAATATGATATTGACTCGAAGAAAATTGTATCATCAATCCTAAAATATTCTCTGCTTTTTTCTTCAGCGATTGAATTAGGTCAACTATTTTTGCGATTGGGAACATTCCAACTATCTGATATAGCACAGAACACTTTTGGAGGAATAATTGGAGCAATATTGTATATAGTTATACAAAAACTAAAAAAAGCTATGGTGATATTTAGAGATGAACGAAAGAGAAAGAACCGATCACATTGAAGGTAGATTAGCTTTTTAATAACTTTAATCACAGAAATTTTACGCTGCTTGCGGGAGGCGTATTAGGCGGTAAAGTTACAGGAGGTGCACCCTATTGTTAATCATATATGCTATGCTGATTTCAAAACAAATAAAAAATTAATATATTGGTTGATATTTTCCTTGTGATTCGCTATACTTAAGGTAATATTATTGTTTAGGAGCGTGATCCCATGCCTCGTCCGAAAGGTTCCAAGAACAAGAAGAAGGCAACCATCGCTAATATGGATTATGCGGCGCAGATTTCCGAAAAGCACTCAGCGAAAGCAGCTGTCACCCAGCAGATTGAGTCGAAAAAAGAAGAACTCACGACTTTGAAAGCTGAGCTGAAAACGCTCAATGCCAAAGCAAAATCTCTGGATAAAGAAATTACTAAGCTGGAAGCAGCCCAGGCTGCCCAGGAAGCTGCTGAAGCTGAAGCGGCCAAAAAAGCTGAATTGGAAAGTGTTCTGAAGAAGCTCATGGCGGACGGTATGAGTGCGCAGGAAATTTTGAATAAACTCCAGTAATTGTAGTTGCGCCCTTTGTTCGAGGCTATCCCATAATTTGTGTAAACTTCCTGAGAGGTGTAGAATAGAAGCAGCAGACAGGAGGTTATTACACATGGCCAGAA
>ERZ1643249.4469-NODE-4469-length-11676-cov-8.013166_pt1 | contig 11676 bp, 14 predicted proteins | sample MGYA00579263_ERZ1643249 | MGnify/ENA primary metagenome ERZ1643249 (study PRJEB29033, sample SAMEA4952264) | chicken gut metagenome | biome: Broiler Chicken; feature: Gastrointestinal Tract; material: Caecum | place: Ireland | collected 2018 | study: Broiler...
TATAGCCTTGCGCAAGAAGATCAGCTTCAGTGTAAGCACCAGAAAGCTGCTTCAAGGTCTCAGTCAAGACTTCAGTAGTCAGCCATCCGCCTTGCGTCAAACTTTCTCGGAACGAGCCGTACTTACTAATCATAGCATCTACGTTTGTTCCAAAGTTTTCAGCAGTGCGCTTCAAGGCATTTTGAAATAGTTCGCCACCCATGCCAGCATTAACAACCGAGTTCCAGTCCATCAGTTGAACTCTACCAGCAGCAATAGCCTGGGACAGCTGATACATAGCCGTCGAAGCCCGAGTGGCACTGGAACCAGAGACAGCAGCAAGGTTTGCGATACCTTTAATCGAGTCTACAGAAGTTTGAAGATCGACACCGGCAGCAGTAAATGTGCCGATGTTTTTAGTCATTTCTGTAAAGTTGTAGATCGTCTTATCGGCGTAAGTGTTAAGCTCATCAAGAGCCTGATTCACCTGAGTAAGAGTCGATCCTTTGCTTGCAGTGTTAGCAAGAATCGTCTGAATAGCCCCGATCTGGGTTTCATACTCCTGGAAGCCACTCATGATTGGGTCAAGAGTAAAGGCCTTCAGCATGCTAGAGCCGGCCCGCATAACAGAATCGGTAATGTTCTGCAAAACACGCATACCGACCTGTCCAAGAGTAGAAAAACGGTCGCTAACAGTCTTAACTGCATTAACCAAAGTTGCAAAGTTCATGCTTCGAGCCTTGGTGTCGATGTCGCTTAACCCGTTTTTTCCGTTTTTCAGTTCGAGGGCCTTATCGAGTTTGGTCAAAGAATCCGTAGATTGCTTAATGCCCTTTTCGAACTGCGAGTTTTCAAACTGCATCTGAACAACGCGTTCATCAATGGATTTGCTCATGCTGAAGTCACCTCCTTCCACAGATCTTCTGCTATTTTATCAAAAACTGGCTGCATGGCGGGGTTTATGTAGTCTCTACCTTCTACCCAACCGCCAGTTCCAGTTCCATGCCCAAGCTGTAAAATGATAGCGATGTTTACGCCCTTATTAATATTGGAGTTTTTCCAAACAAGTTTTGCCGAAGACTTTGTTTGCTCCACTTCGTAATACCAAGACGAAGCGGTCAGACCAGTGTCCACGGGAGTGGCGGAGGACAGAGCTCTAACGCCGAGTTCCCCGTACTTAGAAAGCATAGAAGCGAAATTCTTATTGGAGACTTTCTTAAAAAACGTTTTCGTTAAAGTAAAGTCTCCTTTATGGTGAATTTTAACCATGAAATATCATTCCTATCCTTTGGTGTTGTATTTGGCTTTTCTTATCTCATTTAGCTTATCGCGATCGGATAGAAATTCGGATCTACTCTTCTTCGATTTGGAATGATCCGTATTTAGTTCGTTAATAACTTTTATTAAAGTCATTAAACGACTCAAGTGCCATTTTTCGAATTCGACCGGAATCCGATACTGAATCATCAAAGCATAAATTATTTCATTGGTTATAGCCATATGAGTCAAAGGGCCTGGACGAGGGATTTCCTTTTCATTGAACCACGTCGCAGTCATTGGGTCTTCTATATAAGAATTTATTGCTTCTATGTTCTCTTTAGATAAAAACAGATAAACATTCGGATTTACGTTTTTATTAAGGGTCATACAACGTATATAATCAATCGTCTGTTCGTCTGTTTTTGGATATTTCTTATCTAAAAACGGAATATGCCATTTGCTTTCCCATTTGGAAAGGGAGATAAGCGAATGCTCCAAAATAAGAGTTTCGTCTTTCTGCAAAGAGCTAAAGACGTTCTCAATTGGGTCGTACAACTCCTTATTAGGATCCGCTTTAACCGTTATTTGAAGCACTCAATATCCCTCTTTCTTACTGTTATTCGGCGGCAGGAACTTTCGGAACATTAGCGAACAAAGCGTTCACAAAGTCGATAGCCTTCTGACCAGTCTTGTCGACGAGCATCTCAGTAAACAGGGCGTCATAAGCAGCGCTCTGCTCGAAGTCAACCTTAGCCTCTTCGCTCTTGACGAAACGACGACCGTCCGAAGACTTCTCACCATAAGAGTTGAGAATCAGATCCTGCAGGATCTTCACGACTTCCTTCTTATCATTAGCCTCCAAAGCACTTTCGAGATGCTTGGCGTAACCTTCCGGATAAGAAGCCTGAAGAGTCATCAGCTCGGGGTTGGACAGGTTAAACAGAAGAACCTCCGTAACCTGGTTTCCGTCGAAATCTTCATAAGAAATAGTCCGTTTGAACATGTCAGATTCTCCTTTTTAAACCATTTTGAATTTTTTGATTAGCCTTCGTCGTCGTCAGCTTCAAGCAGAGCGATGACTTCGTCGGGAGTCGGCAGAATAGCCTTGGTCGCCGAACCACCGCCATACAGCTTCTGTTCCAGCGCCGCCAGCTTGGTCGGGTCGGCCTTAGTAGAGTCGATCTCCATATGGGCAACCGGACGATGACCAGTGATGGGCACAGGAGTGGTGACGACTTCCCAAGAGAACGTAATCGCCTCGGGAGAATCGTTCATGGTGCTGTAGCTCTTTTCAGACGGAGAGGCCTTAGCGCCATAAACCAGATGCAGCTTGTAACCATGATCAGTACCTTCAGTGTCGTTACCAATCAGAGTACGATAGCTGAAACCAAACGGCTTACGAGTCTGCTGACCAGCATAAACGCCAGGCGCGACTTCGACAGAACCGTCATTCTGCTTAAAGCTCTCAGGGAAGGTGAACGCCTCGATAGTCGCGCCCCATTCCTCATTGCTGAACAGGTCAAGATATTTGATGTTGTCGGCATACTGAGGATTGCTCTCAGCGCCAGACGGACTTTCAGTGACAGCGGTCAGACCGTTCCAGGCCTCGCCATCGGTGTAAGCGCCAGATTCGTCGATCTGGTACAGAACGCCATGATCTACGCCGGTTTCATAAAAACGTTCACCGACGGCATCCCAGGTCAAAGCAGCCATGGTATTTCCTCCTTAATAATAGATTGTAAAGTAATCGTGGTAAAGATTATCAACAACCGCTTGATTCGAAAACGACGACCCAGGAATTTCTAGAACCTTATCAATAATGGTACTATCTGGATTGGGGTCAATGACGACTCCTTCATACATAATGCGCTTAATAAAATTCCGATTATCCGCCGGGTTGGTTGGACGATTTGAGATAGAGTATCGAATTGCAGGGTACTTCATTCGAACGCTCGCAGGAGGCTGAAAATATACGTTGTCACTACCAAGAATCTCATGAAACACTTCACTCAGTTCTTCTCTAGTGTGCATTGTATACACCTCCAAGCGTTAGAACGAGTCTTGGATACTGCACTTCGACGCTCGTCACGTTCCATTTTGACCCAAGATAGGTCGCGTATCGAATCGAAGCAAAATTGTCAATAGCAAAAGGATCGGCAACGACACTAATTTGGTTTGTCAGCTGAACATCGTCGTTCACACCATCTCCGGCTTGGGTTCTTCGATAATTACGGTTAACATCGCCGTAATATTCTCGCTCAACGATGTTTTCAGTATAAACATCGACGCCGGTTTTTTCAGTCCGTTCGAAGCCGATCTTTCCAAAGTATCGCATCGTTGCACTCCTTTATCAAACTTCGACGCTTTCCTCGCGGTCGTCTTCAGGCTCGCCAAGAGTCTCTACGACAGGAGGCTTTACACCTTTCGGCATAAGGCGAAGACCGGCAAGGTTGTAAACTTTAGTTTCGCCCTTAACACCGTCCTGCTCGGCACGAACGACGAGCTTCTGAGCATACGGATTCGTAATGATAGAAATCATTGTCAGATCCGGTTTTCCCAGCTTCTTCTCCCCAACCGTGCCGTTGGTCTTTTCGACGTAGACATCCGCATCTTCATCGCTAGGCGTATAAGTGGTGCACAGGTAATATCCGGACTGTTCCTCTTTCTTAGAAGAAAAGCCGGTATAGTTTTCCACATAGTACAGCTTAGCGTAAATATCGGTGCCTACAATCTTAAAGTCGCTCTGCAGCTCGGAAGCTCTCTTGCCAAGGGCGTCAATCGTATCAGGCGTACCAGTGATCACGACGCTCGGAGGATTCACCTGGCTAGAAAGAGTAACAGGCGTCGTACCATCCGTAGTGAACGTGACCGAAACCTTACCGTCACTAGTCTCCTTCATCGAAGTCGCATTAGCAACGACGCCATCATACGAAATCATAAGCCCATTCATAAAGAAGTCTTTGACGACATCCTTAGTCAGAGCCAGCTTCTGAGTGCAAGCTTCGTCTGCATAAAGATTGGTATCAGCAGTTTTGCCATACAGCATATAGCCAAGGGCGTTAGCATTCTTAGCGTCCCGATAGATAGGATCAGTTCGCATGTTTTCACCTACCCTCTAAAACCATTTTGACCGAATCAAGCCTGGGGCTCGGACTCGATCGCGATGGCGCTGTAAGGACGGATCAGAGCGCCAGAGCAACGGGTCTCGATCAGGTAGATCATCTGGTTGTAGTTGATGTCGAAGTCATCGAACATGTTGACAGCGCCGCCACGATCAGCACCGATGTTGTAGTCGATCGGGTTGACGATGATGCCCTGCAGAGTGCGAGTCTTGGAAGTAACCTCGCGAGTCAGACCCTCCATCACAGGCACAGTCACGATACGAGACACACGCAGCTTGCGAGCCAGAGTGGCCTCATCCGGGTACAGGTCACGGCCAGTGGTGTCGGTCATCAGCAGGAAGTCGCTCAGCAGATCCTCAGTGGTGAACAGGATCGGGCTACCAGAGCCACGATAGTCCTTACGAGCCTTGGCGGCAGCACGGAGGAAAGCCTTGCAGTTGTCGTCCGCAGTCGCACCGGTAGCATTCTGGTACACCGCATGAATGGTGTACAGATCGTCATCGGTCCAGATAGGACGAACGTTGGTTTCAGGAATCTTGTCATCGCTCGAAGACAGACGACCGTCGCCGACCAGAGCAGCGCGATAGATTTCCTCGTCCAGCATGAAACGCATCTCGCTCTTCAGCCAAGCGACAACATCGAAATCGGTGATGTCGAGGACGTCATCACGATGCATCTTCTGCTTCTTGTAGATGGTGGTCGGATCGGTGGTGCGCTTCAGCAGAGTGAAGACCTGCTCCTTCTTCATCTTGCCCTTGATGTAGCCCAGAGCACGAGCTTCATCCTCAGTCAGGTCGGCGAACATGCTCTTAACACGGCTGAACGGGGTGTGATGGACAGCGCTCTTGAACACATTGACCCAGTCCATCTGACGGGTGACGAAACCGGGGGTGTTGCCCAGAGGGTTCTTAGCCTCGGGGAACAGCCAGTCAACCTGCTCGATGCCGTGCGCCAGGACGGTCTCTTTCAGAGAATCAGAGTGCTTCTTGGCGTCGTTGATGATTTCCAGCTGCTCAGCATGGGTCAGGACGTTCTCAGTCTTGGCCTCGCTAGCGCCTTCGAAAATGTTGTGATGCATAGTGTTACCCTCCTCAAAGGTTTCGCCGGACTCATCCGAGTGCTCGGCAGTTTCGGTTTTACCCTCATTCTTAGCGTCGTCGATAGCCTGACCAATGAGCGCATACATAACCGTCTTCTGCTCTTCGGTCATAGAATCGACGACTTCCTTAACCGTTTTATCGCCAGAAGTTTTCTTCTCTTCCTGGGTATCTTCGGTCTTGGTTTCTTTTTCTTTCTCGTTCACAGCAGTTTCCTCCGCATGCTCAAGCTCACCGCCCTCATAAAGGCCGATGGCACTATTGTAAATCTCAGCAGTCATCCCGTCTTCATCGGAGTGCGCAACAACTTCCTCAATGAGAGCACCAGGATTAGCGCCAGCGAGGACGAGACTTACTTCTCGAATTACGCCATGAACAACATTAGAACCAACCTGCTGAAGCCGATTGGCCATAATAGACATGCCATTAATGTCGCCATTCTTAAGCATCTGCTTTGCACGCTGAGATTTCGGATTGCTATTAAAGACGCCATAGGCCCAGACGCCCTCAGGACGATTCTCAAGCAACGCATGACCCAAAACATTGTCAGGATCGTTGTGCTGATGATTCCAAACCAAAGGAACTTCTCGACCATTGTCGTCTTTAAAAGCATCTTTACGAATCGTTCGACCATCAGCACAAAGAACATTGTTCATGGTCGCCCAACCCGCAAAATCGTACTTAAGTTTCGCCATTTTGACTGTTTTCCTCCTCCTGATTATTTCCCTCTTCGGCGCTCCGATTCGAATTGCCGCCCGCCGGATTCTGCGATTTGTTTGTCTGTCCAGTTTCCTCTGCAGGCTGACTAATATTAGAATTGCGGAGTTCATCCGCTTTGGGATCTTTAGAAGGTTTCATGCCAACGATCTGCCGAATCTCGTTAGAAGACATAATCTCGTTACGAGTGAACTTATCCGCAATTTCGGCGATCTGAGAGACAGGAGCAAGCCTAAATGGATCTTGGAAATACATAATAGATTGCCCTTGTGTTCTGGCTGTTTTGGTTAGAAACGTTCTCTTCATCGAATCAACGATTCTGGCAACAATAGGCTCAATCGTTCTGTTCTGGTAATTGAGCATCGTCTCTTCGTTCGCTGTTCCGTTCATGATTTCTTTGGTGATGCAAAGCTGAGAATAGAACAGATCGTAAAGGTACTCAATCTGATTGAGCAAATTGTTATCAACAGACCGATTCAACTGAATAATTTTCTCCGTACCATCAATGTAGCCAATGCCATATCTAGAATTTTCAAGCTGATCTTCAAGGTCTTTCCTTCTTTGCAAGGCCTGGGCACGCTTCATGTCAGACTTAACAATATAAGGAAGCTGAATGATCATATCAAGTTTTCCAGAGCTGGCATGCTCATCGACAATATCGAGGAGCGTGAGTTTCCGCAAAAGTCGACTAACAGTTGAATTCTGTTCATTCATAACTGAATAGAACGGATTTTCAACAATAGCAACCGACGATTTCGGAAGCATGACCTCTTGCTTAAGTCCTGTTGCATCGTTATACACTTCTACACGAACGCTTTTAGGATACCACTGAGTAATCTTTCCGGCTCGCATAGTTTTTACCTTAAAGCTCCCAGTCGTCGGGTCTTCATCGGTATCAACAGGAACAATTGCCACACACCCTTCATCAAACATCGAAAGAACAACGTCTTGAATGAATTCTCGAGCAGTCTGGTCGATGTTTGGAGAAAGGGTTAAACAATCATTAAGCGAAGAAGGCATCGTATAATCGTATCGACCGTTTTTATCGAGCTGAACATGCTGAATGGTAACAGAAGCAACGTCTATAGCAATTCGATTATAAACCGCTGTACAGATTGTCTTCTCGTTACCTCTTGTTAGTCTCACTCGATCCGGTCTATAGGAATATGAAGCTCCCCAAGTTTGGTGCGAAGGAATGAATTCCGTAGGATCTTTGTTCAGAAACACATTCCAGGCATGTTTAAGCCTAGATCCAAATGTCTCCGGCATAATCATTCCTCCATTTTGAAATTTTGTAACTTAAATCAACCGAACGCATCTTTGTTTAACTTAAAAGCAACGAACGCGTCCATCATCGCTGCGACTGGGTCGATCTTTGCTTCATGCCTTCGCTTTAAAAGCTTTCTGTTTCCGTTTGTGTCTTCAGAAACAATGCAGTTGCCCATTGCAAACGACATGATCTCTTCATCAAACAAAAGCATATGTTCTTCGGAAAGTTTCTTTAATTCGCCCAAAGGAACACTTTCTGTCTTTGCACCCTGAATAACTTTCTCAACGCCAAAACTTCCGTTTTCATTTTCCCAACGCTCAATGAATTCCTTTGCGTTATAAGGGTCGTAGCCAACGCTGCAGACGTCATATTCAGCAGAAGCAATGAACTGATCGAGGTCATCGTAAACTTCTGTTAAATCGAGAATGCTTCCGTCTAAGACAACCAAAGATCCTTCTCGCATAAAATCATCATACTTAATTCGCATGGCACTAGGAAGTTTCAAAAGCGTTAAACTAGAAATATAGTTCCTCGTCTTAATTCCAAAACTGCCATTCGAAAGAGGGAAAAGAAAAGTAAACGAACAGAAGTCGTCGCCCTGAGAAAGGTCGATCCCAAGAGAGCACTGCATTTTCCAGTATTCTCTTTTCCTAGGCTGACAGAGCGTTTCTTCGTAACTAAAGTAATAAGTAAACCCTTCCATCGGAAGACCGAATCGCTTTGCTAGAATATCGTTTCGTGCAGCCGGAGCTTTTTCCGCTCTTTCCACATCGAGCTGATACGTTTCGTAGCTAACAGTTCTACCAATATTAGGATTCGCTTTTGGCCAGGTGGAAGGGTCTCCAACTTCATCAATGCTGTCTAGACGATACCACCAGATCGAAACATGTGGATTGGCATAATCTCCCTTTAGGATACTCATCAATTCCATTTTGACCGTATCACCAGCTCCGTTTCGAACAGTGCCTTCTGATGAAGTAGCGATGATAACATAGTCATCAACCTTCGAAGCGCCCTGCTCAATAGCGCCAACAACGTCTTCTCTAATGTCGCCAGAAAGCCATTCGTCCACGGTAGCAACCTTACAACGAAGACCTTGGAGTTTGGCGATGCTCATCGGTCTTATTTCTAGAAGAGAGCCAGTGAGAAAATTCTCAATACCTTTCTTTGTAGAAGCAAGTTTAACCCGATTTGCTCTAGACCCCGTTGTATTCTGCAAGGATCCTTCTGTCATAAACTTAAAGTAAGGACCTTTGGATCTCACAATTGCAGTTCTGAACGGAGACATGACTTCGTCTGCAAGCTTCATCGTCGGGGCTGTAGTAATCTGATGAGTCGTGGAAGCATCAACGGTTAAAAAGTATGCTTGCATCAAGGAAGCATACATGCTCTTAGAAGCACCACGACCAACAATCAGATACTGCTTATTGACGAGCCGTTTTTTAATTCTTTTGTTAACAAAGTGACCGCCATGCCCTTCTTTTTCAGGAACATAAACGGTTCTTTCAACAAAATAAAACCAAGAGAGAAGGCTCTCGGCCCAAAGCTTAAATGTATCGAGAAGAGTAAGATCGCTTCCATCGGTTAGAGTCATTTCATTTTCGCAAAATTTAATCCAACCATCAATTGCCTTATCGTCATAGTAAAAATTAGGGTTGGCGATGAGCTCGTCGATTCGATTCATTTCCATCTCAACGTTTTTGTTAATAGGAATTTCTCCTCGAATCACAGCATCTCGAAACATGCCGTAATATTTTGGAACAGCAGTGTTTGATAATGCCATTTATACACCTTCTAAAACACTAAATATTACCCATAAATCTTCTCCCAACGTTCACAGCATTTCGATATCTAGAAAGAACTTTTCCGGAATTATCGACAACTGCCGCATCAAAATAAGTGCTAATTGCATGCTTTCCAAGACTAGATAGCGCTTTCGGAATATTTGTATACAAATCGTTAGCATAGACAAAATTAGCTATACCAATAGCAGCGGTAGAAAGAGCTGCAGTTTTTCCTACTTGAATACCAATTTCTTTGGCTACAGCTTTTTGCCTAGAATCCCCTTTATTTCTTCGATTTGCAATTCGTTGAGCGCCCTTTTTGCCAAACTCTATCTCGTCTGATGTAGTGGCCTTATATCGTTTCTTCCCGGCGTCCGTAAGGGTGCCATCTTTATTCTGGTATCTTCGAACACCCCATTTCATGCCTTTAATACCCCAATGCTGAAGTGAACTTTCGAATTGCATAACATTAACTCCCTTTCAACTGATTAATAGCGAGAGCCAAACTAACAGCAGAACCGGCCACACCAAGAACTGTGCCAGCTACATCGAGAGCATCTCGAACTGCTTCTCGACCTTTAGAGACCTTCGGCTCTTCTTCTGGCGCAAAGAGATCATTGTATCTACGCTCGAGCATCTCTCTGTTAATCCTATCAGAAAGTTCCTTATCTGTCATGTTTGACAAATCCAATTTCTTTTTCGTAGGCTTAGAGGACGTGTTTCTCTCGACATCCTGAGCTTGCTTCACAATCTTAGAAGTTGTATCGATGACTCTTCCAGTTCTTTCAAGATCTTCTCTAGCCCATCTACGGGGATCCGGAGTGGATGTGTCGATACGATTATCCTTCTTTTTGGATTTGTTGTCCTGGATGTCTCTAGAATATCGTTTCTTCCCAGCATCCGTAAGTGTGCCATCTTTATTCTGGTATCTTCGAACGCCCCACTTCATTCCTTTAATACCCCAATGCTGGAGTGAACTTTCGAATTGCACTTTTATTCACCTCCTTAAATATCGGGGAATTCTGCAGTAGCATTGAGCCTCCATTCGTATTCACTAGCCATCGCCTGATAGCTCTGGAGGACGGCCGTGCTTGTAGGAGGATCAAATAGCAGCTTAACTTTTATGAAAACATAACTTTTAACGGGATTATATCGAGGGTCGTTCTCCGGAATAAACTGATCCCAAGTGGCAGTTTCATCCTGAATCGCGAAGCCTTCTTTTGACCCAACTTTTAACTGAGTTAGGGTCGCAAAGGTGGAGTTGATATGAGTAATGATGTCAAGATCGAACGCAGTATAATCCGCAGAGAGCCCTACATACTTTTTGACAGAGATAAGAATGCTATTTTCCATTTAAGCACCTGTCTTTCTCCAAGGGCATGTGTCGTTTTCATGGCGTTCGGTTAGTTTTGGCATTTTTGGATTTTTGGTTCCATAGTGGATCTCGTTGTGTGTATCAAACGAAACGCAAATCATGTTTTCTGGATCCAAAAGAGCTTTAGAATAAGAAGTTAGGTCTTCTTCTAAGATCGGATTGAGATGATGAATGTAAATTGGTCCGCCCAAGATCAGTCTATCCGGATGGGCCAAATCGCAGCCATTGTCTCTAATAATAATCTTATGCCGAAAATCACGCCAAACGCCAGAATGATAGAATTGCTGATTGTAGAGTCTGTGAGAGCCGAAAATATCGACACCGACAGTCCCGAAAAGCTTTGCGTATTCGAGTCGTTCCTCAAAAGTTTTGAGATGAGTTAGTTCAGTATACGTCAGCTTCATCTTCGGAGTCGTCTTGCCCTGAGTAGACCCTCATAGCTTTGATGGCGCTGTCGTAAAGTTCCTCAATCCGCTTAGCAGTATGAAGAGCATCTGTCTTTGCGGAGATGAGTTCCTTCTGTTTCTCCATAATCTCTTGCTCGAGTCGTTCTTTGCTGGATCCGAGCTTAAGGTAGTGGACAATGAGCTGCGAGGAAGCAGTGCCATCAAGCATTTTCTGTTCTGCAAGCTTCGTTGCCAAAGAAATCATGCGATTCTCTTGCGCTTCCGGGGTTAAAGCCGGTGGAAGTGTAGGAATGCTAGCAGAATCAGATCTCTTTTTGGATCTTCCCAATGACTTACTTCCTCCTTTCTTTTGAGAATAAGGGAGATTAATGACACTTTAGATTAGTTTACTCGGAATTTTTATGTAGCCTATAAGGGCTAGAAAGGCATGAGTCAAACAGGCGAAATGACTAACCGCACTCGTCAAATCGCAATAGAAGTGGCCGTGACAAACTAGAAAGGAGAATCTATGTCGCAAACAGGAAGTACCCGCAAGAAAAACTAGTTTCGGAGGAGCCGTTTGACATTGAAAGAACCCTTATAGACTACATAAAAACTCCGAGCGGAAAAATCGAAAATATCAATTTTATCCCCCGGAGAATTTTCGAAGACCGGCGCGATGCTAG
>ERZ1643249.4470-NODE-4470-length-11674-cov-5.176349_pt1 | contig 11674 bp, 6 predicted proteins | sample MGYA00579263_ERZ1643249 | MGnify/ENA primary metagenome ERZ1643249 (study PRJEB29033, sample SAMEA4952264) | chicken gut metagenome | biome: Broiler Chicken; feature: Gastrointestinal Tract; material: Caecum | place: Ireland | collected 2018 | study: Broiler...
TACCAGTTTCATCTTCAATTTTTTCCTTAACAATAGTTAAATTTATTGTTTTGGTTGTATATACTGTTTGGTTATTATTTGCATCAATTAAATCTAGTTTAATTGTATATACACCAGCTACAGGAAAAGTAGCTCTTACTGGGGTTACATTAGTAAAATCTCCTCTAACTGGAAACCCAGATGGTGGTCCCCAAGTTCCAAGTTTTGCTATATCATATTCATTATTTGCTGAATCAGTTGCAAGTATTGTTGGCGTTCCTGGACCAGATACTGAAACTCTAATTAAGGCATTTTCATGTAAAGTTCCATTTTTTCCAATCAACAATACTTTTGCATCTTTTTTTACATTTTCCACTATATCCCCCTCATATTGTATTTCAAATGTATATTCTTGGGCTGCATATAAAAAGCTAAATGACATAGTAAATACTAATATTAAGGTTAAAATTAAACTAATCTTTTTTATCATATTTCCTCCTTAAGAATCTATATATTACATATATATTAACTCTTAAGTTATATATGACAAATTACGACATGTTATATGCACAAGTCCTTTCTACATATGTTTGAAAACTCACAATATTTACAATGCTGTGCTTTTTTATTTGGTAAAATTTTTACTATTCCTTGTAACATTTCATTTCCAATATCTTTTAGAATTTCTTTTACCTCATTACATAAATTAAAGAAATCTTCCTCAACTAAAGCTTTTTTACTATTTTCTAAATATCTTCCAACAGAAATATCTATAAGTTTACTTGATGAATCCTCCACTTTTGTATCCATTTTTTCTAAAATTTCTATATCCTTTAAAAATATACCTCTCATTCTTAAACTTTCAATTATTTCTTTTTTTATTATTTGCTCATCTTTTTCGTATCCTTTTAAATTCACAAGAGAGCTTGATAAATTAAAATATGTACATGCAGCAGGTATTACTTTTCTTGTCTCATTTTTTTGTTCATTTTCCATAAAAGCGGTAAGATAAGTTATAAGTTGTAAAGAAATCCCCTCTTTTATATCATCTATTAAAAGCTCTTTTTTGCTAGATTTATAATCGACAATTCTTGTATAAATAGCCTCTTTAGTTTTTAAGACATCTACTCTATCAATTTTTCCTATAAGTTTCATTTTTTTACCATTTCCAAGATTTATATCTATAGGTAAAAAGTTGCCATTTTCCTTAAATTCTATTTCATATCCAAATGGAACAAACTCACTTTGTTTAAAACTTTTTGCTATTATAACCACAACTTTTTTTAAAGTATTAGTAAGTTTCCTTTTATAAATACCATATTTTACACTTTCTTTTTGCTTCTTAAAATCCTCATCTAAAGTTTTTGAAATCACGTTTTCAAGTATATCTTTATATTCTAATTTTAGTACATCATCATCATCTATTATCTCATGCCACATAATATTTTTTTCTAATAAATATTTAGAAAATTCTTCTATCACATCATGCATGAAAGTACCCGTGTCTATAGTAGATATTTCATATACCTTTCTTTTTGAAAGATTTAATACATATTTCATATAGTATGAAAAAGGACACTTTCTAAACATCTCTAGCTTATACACACTACTTTTAAACTCATTTTGATATATATCATCCACTATTTCTTTTGATAAATTATTATCATCCTTTACATACCCCATAATTTCTTCATATTTTTCATCATTTTTTAAATAATTATATAAAGCTACTATTTCTTCTATTTTTTTGCTATCTATATTTATATCTTTATTTTCTAAATTATCATTTAAAACTTCTTTTAATAAATTTACCATGTATTCAAAACTTTTTTCTTTTGAATACATAACTTCAATTTTAGATGTATCACTAATTGCTATATCACCAATAAGTTTTACATTAAGTAATTTTTCTACACTTGTAATAAAATTAGATTTTCTAGTAGAATTTCCTAATACATCTGTTGAAGGCATAGATATATATAGTTTTTCTTTTGTATTACAAATAGCTTGATAAATATTAAACTTAGCCATATTTTCTTTTGAAATTGATGTCTCTTTAAAATCAAAATCTAAAGTTCTTAGTTTTTCTATTTCATAATCATTAAATAATATATCCTGCTCTTGTAACTTTGGAAAATTACCTTGTGTTACTCCTACAAAAAATACAATATCCTTTTTTTCTATTTTAGAAACATTTATATCTGCTAATATTACTTTATCAAGTGTAGAAGGTATTGTTTTTATATATATATCTTTAACTAACATTTTTAATATATCTAAAAACTCATTTAAATTTATTTTTTCATTATTATATACTTTATATATAGAATCAAAACATTCACAAATTTTATCCCAAACTTGTGTTTCTAAAGAACTTTTATATATTTGATATGGTGCATCTTCTATATCTAATAAATATTTTTCAAAATTTTCAAAAATATTATTTTCTTTTAGGTGAGTATATATTATCTTCACGTATTCAGATATATATTTGCATTCATTTATTTTCTGAATAAACTTATAAAAAATATTATTTATTTTCTCTCTTATATCATTTAATCTTGAAATATCATATATTATTTCATTATACCCTGTATTGTTTAATGAAAACGGCATAAGCAAGGAATATCTATCTATATTAAATTCATATACATAATTTTCTAAATATGATATATCTTCTGACAAAATATCATTTAAACCTAATTTTAAAATATTTATTACATTTTTAAAATTATACCTAGATGAAATCCCCATATCTAAAATATTAAGTATATACAAAGTTAATTTAGAATTTTCTATACTTCTTTTACTATCAACATAAAAAGGAATATTATATTCATAAAATACTCTAGAAATTATATTTTCATAATTTTCCAAATCTGTTGTATATATGCAAAAATCTTTAAATCTTTTATTATTTCTAATATAATAATTTATTTTACTTGCAACATTTTCTATTTCTTTATACATATTAGCATATACATTTAAATAAACAGCATCTTGCTTTTGAGTAAATTTTTTTACATTTGACTTAAATACATTATCTGCAAGATAAGTAATTGCAGAGTCACTATTAGAATGATTATCAAAGAAAAATACACTATCTACTTTTTCATTTCCAGTTTTAGATGCAATTTTTAAAAGTTTTTTATATGTTTTATTTGGTACTTCAAATATTTCATCTGTATTATCTAGATAAATATCATCTAGACTAGATATATCAGTGGTAAGTGTAATAGTTATATTAACACCTAGTTTTATTAAAAGTTCTATAAACTTATATTCTATATTAGTAAAATTATTATATCCATCAAAATACACAAATGTATTTTTAAATAACTCTTTTATTTTACAAATATTTTTTAATACTAAATCTACTTCATCAACATTATCAATATATTTATCTGTTATTTCCTCATTAAATTTTTCGTATATTCTAGATATTTCTTTTATTTTATTTTCAAGCAATTTATTATTTAAAGATATATTATTAATTTTATTTGTATCAATATCTTCTTTTCTAAATATATCCATATATATATTTAACAAGTCAAAAAATCCTTGCTTTGATTTAACTTTTTTAAATACTTTAAATAATGATGGATTTTTAGTAATTACTTTAGTTAAAATAATTTTTTTATCTAATTTTGATATATAATTTTCATCGAAATGCATATTTATCTTTTTACACAAATATGATATATATTCAGATATTGTAGTAATATTTACTCCAATTATTCCAGATACTCCTAATGTATCCATAAACCTTACTTCACTACTTGCCCTTGACTGTGATGGCACAAAAAGTATCGAATTTATATTATTATTTATATTATCTTTTATACTTTCATAAACATATTTACTTTTTCCTGTATTTGATTTTCCTAATATTATTTTCATTTTCTTCCCTCTTTTTATATTATATCATCTATTTTGTTTTAATCAAGAAAATTTAGTATCAAATCCATAACTTTTCTTATTCACAAATTCTACCTAAAAGCCATAAATGTATTGACTAAGAAAAAAAAATAGATTAAAATATTTTCGAGAGGTGAAAAATATGAAAATTTTCAAATTTATTTTGGTTACTTTGATAATAGTAATTTTTACTGGAATAATACCATTTTTTATTTATAACAAACTAAATGATACAAGTTACTATTCAAATCCTACTGGTCCTGCTAAATATCTTACTAATATTATGCAAAATGAAAATTCAACTCAAGAAATAACAGCCGATGCAGTTAAATTGCTACAAGAATACTCAAATATATCACGTTATAACAAAGAAAATTTGATGAATTTATTTATTTATGTTTCTGCATTATTTGCTATTTCTTTAATTGCTATAGGGATATTTTTACTTAAAAAGACTGACTATAAATCATTTGGTAAATGTCTTATAATTGCTGGTGTTATTTCAATAATCATATTTATGTACATTTATTTTTATACGTTATCACTTTTACCACCATATTATAATTTATAAAATAAAACTCATTGAAAATTTTTTATTATATTTTCAATGAGTTTTTATACTCTTTTTTTACTATATATTTTCATTTCGTATATTTTCTATAATATTCTCTAAGTTCATATTTTTAAAACTATACTTTTGTATGATTATAACAAATACTATCACTAATAAATTTACAATTATCATTAATTTTACTGGTATTATTAATTTAACTACATCTATTTGATTTGCAAAATAGTATATTATTATATTTATTATTACCCCTAATATTGTCCCAAATATTATCGATTTTATACAATAAAATATACTTTCTAAATATTGTAGATTTTTAAATTCTTTTTTAGTCATACCTATACTTTTTAACATTGCAAATTCTTTTTTTCTTAACTTTGTATTTGAATTTATTATATTATACATATTGGTTATTGCTATTATTATAACTATCCCTATAATTCCATACAATATTATTGAAATAATATGTACCGTTTGCCTTTCTTTTTCAATTTCTAATTCCATATTTCTTGCTAATAATTCATCATGATTTTTCTCTATATATTTACAAAGAGCTTGTGCGTTGTTCGTTTTTACTGCTAAAAAATTTACTTGATATTTATTAAATGTTTTATCAAATAATTCATCACTCATAATAAATGTACCGAGTGCTGCAGTAGTATTTTCATATCCCATTGGCGCTTTATCTGTTACATATGATATTTTAAAACTCTTTTTTTCTCCTTCCTCTAGTGTTTCTATATTTAATGTATCTCCTTTTTTTAAGTTTAATAATTTTACTTTTTTATTTCCATCAGACATATATGTTCTAATATCATTTTTCCATATTATTCCATCTTTACATTCTTCATAATTTGCTCCTATTTCATTTATATAATCTTTATATTCCTGCTTACCTAATACAATTATTATATCACTAATTTTATCATCTCTTGTACATTTAGATAAATAAAATTCCATATCTTTTTCTAAAATATGTTCTTTTAAATCTAAAAAAACCATTTTTCCTCTACTCAAAGTATATTTATCTATATATGGATTATCTGATATTTCTAATAATTTTTTGTATTTTACTTCTTGTTCTTCATATGATTTATATCCTATTAATACATTATACTCACTTTCTTCATATAATTCTACTGCTAATTTTTGTGTATATGATACAAATACATTTATTCCTATTATCATACAAATACTAATTATTAGTGTATTTGTTACTGAATTATATTTTTTTTGATTTCTTTTTATATTTTTGTACGCTATTACTCCACCTATTCCAAATATTTTCTTTATTATTCTTTCAATTCTAGTTTTTTTTGTATTTTCTATATCATCTAATTCAACCCTTGTGTTTACTATTGGTGATATACTATTTAATTTTTTTATTGCTCTTTTATTTGCAAAATATACAGTAATATATGATAGTAAGATACTTAATATTATTATCCATATTGGAACTTTATATATCATTTTTATTTCTGATATGCTATCTGTACTTGTCATATTGCTAATTCCTATTATTAATATAGCTGTAAGAAATATACTCACTATTATTCCAATTATTATGCCAATTGTACCTATTATTATATTCTCTATTAATGCTAATTTTTTTATTTGCTTTTTTCCTGCTCCTATACATGATAAAACACTATACTGTTTTATTTTTTCTGATATTAATATATCAAATCCACATTTTATAATCAAAACACTACATACTATCAATACTATTATCATTACAATAACTATAACTGCTATTGCACTTACAAAATTAAATTCTTCACTTCCTCCTTCATAATTTAATAAATCATAATTTGTATTATATAATAAGTTATTATCTTGTGCTAACTTTTCAGCTAATTCTAATGCTTTATTTGCATTTTTAAATCTTACTGAATATCCTGCATTATCTTGTATTCCATCCATTAATGTTATAGCTGTGTATCCTGCTGCTTTATACGACTCTATTGCTTCATTTGGTCTTTGTATTATTCCTACTATTTTATACTCTTTTTTTTCTATAAATTCCTCTTGTATTCTTCCCTCTTCTTTCATCTTTTTTAAATAAGTTGTTCTTTGTGTCAATACATTATTTTCATCTAATTTTATTTTGTTTATTTCAAAATCTACTGTTTGTCCTACATAATAATTTATTTTACCATTTTCTATTACTTCATTTGATATAATTATTTCATTTGTATTTTTTGGCATTCTTCCTTCTATTAATTTTAATCCATAATTATTTAATGCTTTCTCATCAAACTCTAGAACTGCAATATACTCTCTTCCATCACTTTCTGGTAAATTTACATATCCTTTTTCTTGTGTTACAAAATAACTTTCTATTTCTTCATTATTTGTAATAATTTCTTTATCTTCTACTCTAAAAAACGTATTATGATAATTTCCCTTTGTTACTTTTACATCGTTATAAAATGTTTCATAAAAGCTCATACTAATTATTAATATACTACATATTAACATTGTTGACATTGCTATTCCTATTATCAATGATATTGAACGTTTTTTATTTAACTTTATATCATTTCTTATATATTTATTTAGTATCTTCATTTAACAAATTCCTTTCATCACTTATAATTTTTCCATCTTTAATTGTTATTATTCTATTAGCACATTTTGCTATTTCTAAATTATGTGTTATTATTACAAGTGTTTGTTTATATTTTTTATTTGCTTTTTTAAAAATACTTAATATTTCTTCTGTTGTTTTTGAATCCAAATTTCCTGTTGGCTCATCCGCTAAAATAACATTTGGTCTGGCTATCAAAGCTCTTCCTATTGCCACTCTTTGCTGTTGCCCACCAGATAATTCATTTGGCAAATGTGTTCTTCTTTCTTTTAGATTTAATAGTTCTAATAATTCGTTTAATCTTTCCACGTCTATTTCTTTTTTATCTAATTCTAATGGTAAACATATATTTTCTTCCACATCTAATATAGGTATTAAATTATAAAATTGATAAATAAGTCCTATTTTTCTTCTTCTAAATACTGCTAACTCATCATCATTTAGTTTATATATATTTTCACCGTTATAATACACTTCACCTTCAGTAGGTCTATCTACCCCTCCAAGCATATGTAAAAGTGTAGATTTTCCACTACCACTTGCTCCTACTATTGCTATAAAATCTCCTTCTTTAATTTCTAGCGAAACCTTATCTAAAGCTATTACTTTGTTTTCTTTATTTCCATATATTTTAGTTAGGTTATCTACTTTTATCAATTCCATTATTACACCTCTTATTTTTTATTTAGTGTACCATATAATTATTTCTTTTTCAAGCACTATATTATTATAAAAAGACGTTGATTTTAAATAATATCAACGCCTAAATACTAATACTTTATATATTATTCTTTATTAAAATCAGAAACTAGCATTTGCTCATCCTTTATTCTAATTTCTTCAAATTTTGGTAAATCTGTTATATCTGATATGCCACAAGATTTTAAAAAATCATTAGTAACACTATATGCTGCTGGTCTTCCTGGTAAGTTAAGTCTTGCTACTTCTTCTACCAAACCACATTCAAGTAATTTATTTACAGCAAAATCACTATTTACCCCTCTTATACTTTCTATTTCAGATTTTGTTATTTTAGGATTATATGCAATTATACTAAGTGTTTCTAATGCAGAAGTAGATAAATTTTGCTTTTTTGAACTTTCTATAAACTTATTTACTTGCATGTAGTACTCTTTATTTGTAACTAATTGATAAGCATTTTTTACCTTTACTAACAAAACTCCACTATCTTTACTATATTTTTCATTTAATTTTTGTATTGCATTTTCTATTTCTTCTTTATCTATACATAAAGTACTACTTAATTCTTCTACAGTTATTTCTCTTCCTAGAGCAAACAATACTGCCTCAATTATATTTTCTATTTTTTCCATTTTCATCCCCACTTAAATTATTATATCAAAAAAGTATATTTTTTTCCATAAAAAATATATAAAAAAATAAAATAAGTAAAATTCATATTAGATAAAATATGAGCTTTTAGTTGTAAACTGCATTAAAATATGATATACTTTTGTATATTGTATAAAACAATGATATATAAATAATAAATGGAGATGATAAATTTGGTATTATGTTCGGTTTGTAAAAAAAATATGGCCGTTATATTTATAAATAAATTAGATAAAAATGGAAAGCCTACTAATGAAACAACAGGGCTTTGTGTTGAATGTGCTAAGAAGCAAGGAATCGATCCTCTTGCAAATATTATGAAAGAGATGGAAAATATTTCACCAGAGGATATGGAGAATATGTCAAAACAATTTGATAGTATGCTTGGTAGCCTTGGTATAGAAAATGAAGATGATGATATGGGCGATGATTCAGATTCTTCTCCTAAATTTGGTTTTGGATTACAAAATCTTTTTGGGAATTCTAAAAAAATGGATGAAGAAAATACAAATAAAAATGATTCAAAGCAAAATAAGAAAAAAAGAAAAACTAAATATCTAGATACTTTTGGAGAAAACTTAACAGAAAAAGCAAGAGAAAATAAATTAGATAAAGTTATAGGCAGAAAAAGAGAACTTGCTAGAATGATTCAAATACTAAATAGAAGAAGTAAAAATAATCCTGCACTAATTGGTGAACCAGGTGTCGGTAAAACTGCTATAGTAAATGCTCTTGCACAAGAAATAGTTGCAGGTAATGTACCTAGTAAGCTTATAAATAAAGAAGTATACTTAATAGATATGACTTCACTTGTAGCAGGTACACAATTTAGAGGACAATTCGAGTCTAGAGTAAAAGGTCTTATAGATGAATGTAAATCACTTGGAAATATAATACTTGCAATTGATGAAGTACATAATATAGTTGGTGGACTTGAACATGATAATTCTATGAATGCAGCAAATATGCTAAAACCTGCTCTAGCTAATGGTTCTGTTCAACTTATAGGTGCTACAACACTTAAAGAATATAGACAATATATTGAAAAAGATAGCGCACTTGAAAGAAGATTTCAACCAGTTATTATTGATGAACCTACTCCAAAAGAATGTTATGAAATTTTAGAAGGAATTAAAGGATATTATGAAAGTTTTCATAAGGTGAAAATTCCTGATGAAATTTTACATCAAGCAGTTAGTTTATCACAAAAATATATACATGATAGATTTTTACCAGATAAAGCAATAGATTTACTAGATGAAGCTTGCGCTAGAGTAAATTTAGAAGATGTTATTTTATCAAAAATAGAAAAAATTGAACGAGAATTAGATTTAATATTAGCTCAAGAAAAAGAACTAGAAACACAAATAGATGAAGATAGTAAAGATACTAAAAATGATGGTTCAAATATCTCTAATTTTGAAAAAGCAGCAAAGTTAAAAGAACAATATTGTAAATTAAAAACAAAACTAGATGGTCTTAAGAAAAAAGCAAAACCACATACAGTTACAATTGATAACTTAGCTCAAGTTATAGAATTATGGACAAAAATTCCAGTAACTCGTGTAAAAACTGCTGAAACTGAAAAACTACTTAATTTAAAATCTAATCTTGAAAAAAGAATAATAGGACAAGAAAAAGCAATTGAAGCTGTTTCAAATTCAATTTTAAGAAAAAGAGCAAATATTAGAAATATTGAAAGACCACCTTCATTTATTTTTGTTGGTCCAACCGGTGTAGGTAAAACAGCATTAGTAAAAGAACTTGCATATGAACTTTTTGATAACAAAGAAGCTGTTATAAAATTAGATATGTCAGAATATATGGAATCTAATTCTACTTCCAAGCTTATAGGTTCTCCTCCTGGATATGTTGGATATGATGAGGCAGGGCAACTAACAGAAAAAGTAAGAAGAAATCCTTATAGCATTGTATTATTCGATGAAATAGAAAAAGCTCATCCTAGCGTTTACAACATTTTATTACAAATATTAGATGATGGAAAACTTACTGATTCTCAAGGTAGAAGTGTATCTTTTAAACATACTATTATAATACTTACATCAAATCTTGGTACTAACTTTAAAAGTGATGGATATGGTTTTGCAAATAAGCAAATAGAAGAAGATCTACTTAAAACTAAAACAACTGAAGCTTTAAAAGAATATTTTAGTCCTGAATTTTTAAATAGAATAGACGATATTATTACATTTAATAAATTAGATTATAAATCTTTAATAAAAATAGCAGATATATTAATTAAAGAATTACAAGATGAAACAAAAGAAAAAAATATCTTATTTGAATATGATGAAAATATAGTAAAATATATTGTTGACAAAGGATATAACGAAAAATTTGGAGCTAGACCTTTAAGACGTGCTATTCAAAAATATATTGAAGATTTGCTTTCAATAGAGTTTATTAAAGGTAATTTAAAAGAAAATGTAATGTATACTTTAAAACTAGATAAAAATAATAATATAAAGTTAGAAAAAAGTAAATAAGCCCTAAACTAGAGCTTATTTACTTTTATTTATTTGTTATTTCTTCCATCATTAATAAATAATTCCATTTTTTGTCTATTTCTTCTTGCAATTCATTTATCATGTATTCATTTCCCTTTACAAATAAATGTTTAAATCTTTTTTGAGTTTTTAAAAATTCTTCTACAGGCAATTTTTTTACTGGTTTATATGTTATTTTATACTTACCATTTTCAACTTCATATAATGGCCAAAAACATGTATCTATTGCAAGTTTTTCAATTAATTGCAAATTTTCTGTTTCGTATCCCCATCCTCTAGGGCAGGGTGCAAAAACAGATAAATATGTTGGTCCCTTTGTATAAATTGCCTTTCTTGCTTTTTCATATATATCTTTTTGATTTCCAAATAAAGCTGTTTGTGCAACATATGGCAAATTATGTTTTACCATTATTTCCATCAAATCTTTTCTTTGTTGTTTTTTACCGTGTTCTACTTTTCCAGCAGGAGATGTGGTAGTATCGGCAAAATGTGGAGTAGCTGATGAACGCTGAGTTCCAGTATTCATATATGCTTCATTATCATAACATATATACGTCATATCATGTCCTCTTTCCATAGCACCTGATAAGGCTTGAAATCCTATATCAAGTGTACCTCCATCGCCGCCAAATGCTAAAAATTTAGTATTTCTTTTTACTTTTCCATCCTTTTTTAATTTTTCATATGCTGTCTGCGCGCCCGATAATGTAGCTGCCGCGCACGCAAATGCTGAAT
>ERZ1643249.4471-NODE-4471-length-11673-cov-9.947926_pt1 | contig 11673 bp, 9 predicted proteins | sample MGYA00579263_ERZ1643249 | MGnify/ENA primary metagenome ERZ1643249 (study PRJEB29033, sample SAMEA4952264) | chicken gut metagenome | biome: Broiler Chicken; feature: Gastrointestinal Tract; material: Caecum | place: Ireland | collected 2018 | study: Broiler...
AGATTATAACATACATTTATTACAAAATACAATAATAAATTAAAAAGTACTAATTTAGTGTATCTCTAAATTAGTACTGACATTATTTTTATTTATTTTTTTCTAATATTTCATCATAAAAACATACTGTTGCTGTTTGCATATATGGAATTAACCATAATAGTCCTATTCCAAAAGTAAGTACAGAGATAATTGCCCAGCCTAGGAATGATAGAATTAAAACAAAATAGTCGCCTTTATGTCCTTTCATAAGTCTTGCACTCTCATTTACAGCTTCAAAGGCATTTATATTAGCATTATCATAAGATATATAATAGCTTAAAGTATATCTTAAACCAATTACAACAGCATATACCATTGCAGCTAAATAAACAATAACCCCAACTACTAATAATCCAAAACTTATTTTATAAGAAGAACATGCCATTATAACAAATAATACTATTCCTACTATAATGCAAATTATAGGTAATATCATTTTTATAATTGTTGCTACCATTAAACTCCATGATTTAACAAAGTTTGTAAAAGCTAATTTTATAAAATCTAAAACTTTTACTTCTTCATTTCTTTTTAGTTTTATAAAAGCATATGTTGTTCCTAAACCTAATGGAACACTTACAAATGTTAAGATTCCTGACAATATATTTGCAACAATTATATTGTCTTTTACTAATTTTACTGTTAGTAAGTTAATTGAAACAATAATTAACATTAATATAAATGTTATTATTGCACCTTTACTCCACTTTCCAGCAAGTGCTTCTCTTGCTTTTTTTCTAATGTTTGTTGCTATCATTTTTATAACTCCTCTCTTTTGTATTTTTATACAATGATTATATAAGTTTTATAAATTTTTTTCAAGTTTTTTGTAAATTTTCTTAAAAAAATTATATAATTATTTCAATTGTTATTTTTGATTTTTGTCCATTAATTTTTTTGTTTGAATGTGTTTCTACTTCTTCAATTCCAAAAAAGTTAAAAATAAATTTTTTTAATTTTCTTTTGAATATTGCAAATGTGCTTTCTCTTCTAACAATAATCCATTTACTTTGTTCCATTTTTTAACCTCTCTTTAAATTTATATCTTATTGTTTTAAAAGTTTTTCAAGAACTATAATAAACATTGCGTGTGACCAACCAAGTCCAATTACCCAATTTGGTTTTAATGTTGAATTATCTATTTGTTCTCCTAGCAGACTATGTTTTCCTATTGTATTTAGCACAAAATCAAAAGTTTCTTTTGCTTTTTTCTTTTCTCCTAATTCCAAATAATACAATGTCATCCATAAATTCGAAATTGGCCAAGGTGAACCTTTTCTATAATTGTCAAATTCATATCTTTGGTATCCACCTGTATAAGTTCTAAGAGTTAGATTAATGTTGTCAACCGTGTTTAAAATTCTTTTTTCTTTTGGAGAATATATATTAAATGGATAAACAGCCCCTAGTAAGCTTATATCCATCCTCCTGTCTTCAGTATTTCTTACATAAGATTTTCTGTTTTCATCATATAAATTATCTTCAATATATTTTTTTATCTCAACCTGTAATTCAGTAATTTCGTTTATATTCTTATTTATTTTTTCATCTTTTAATCTATTGTTTTCAAAATCAGAAACATTTTTTCCTAAAACTTTATATATTTTTTTCATACTTTCAAAAGCTGCAATTATACTTGCTAAAGAATAAAAATGTACTCCTTTATCATTTTCTTCCCAAATATCATAGCTTACTTTATATCTATTAGTTTGTTCAAAAATATCTTTTACATATTTTTTAAGAAATGTTATTGCTAATTCACACATATGTAAATTATCTTTCAAGAATTCTTCATTACTAGTATATTCATAATGATTATACACTCCATAAACAACACTTGCTGTTTCATCTACTTGATATCCCCAAGATGGTGCTAGTTTTCCATCAGTATAAAAACGTTGTTCCCACATTCCATTTTTACTTTGAGTCATTTTACAAAATTTATTATAAAATTTATCTGAAATATCATTCATTTTTAATATATCCAAAGCTTTTGTCATAAAAACAGCATCTCTTGGCCAACAATATGCATATCTACCACATTGAGTCAAGTTTTCATCAACTTCAGCAGCAGCAATAATTCCTCCAGTTTCAAAATTTGTTAATAATGGAAATAATAAAATGCTTCTTTTATATATTTGAATTATTTTTTCATCATAACTACTTTGAGGTTCACCTATTTTAAGTCCATCATGTTCTTTAACATATTTTCTCCAATAAGCTTTAACATCATTATATTCCTTATTTAAATCTATTTTTTTAATTCTTTCAACTTCATCTATGAATTCATTCATAGTTTTCTTTTTTTCATCAATGTAAATACATATTTCTATATCTTTTCTTTCTCCTGGATGAATTAATCCAATATCAAAACTTATACTTGAATCTTTTGACATTCCAATATAATCTTTTCCACCAATTATTCCTGTAGCAATATTACTTTGTGAATTATTAATTTGGCAACTTAATAATTTATCACTTTTGGCAAAAGTCGCAACAGAAAAATCATGTGCAAATTGTACCATTCCATTATCTAATTCCATTCCACTAACAAAATTATTCTGATCTGATAATAATTCAGAGTGAATTAAGAAATTAATATTTTGTTCAATATGGCTTTCATTTATAAAAGAATATTTTTTTATAAGTATATCTTCTTTTATAGAAACAAAGTCTGTTTGTACAATTTTTAAATTAAAATATGTATTTGTTATCTCAGTATTTAAAATGTTTGTATCTACATCATAATATTGTAAATATGTATTGTTTATATCATCATGTAAATAAATTATATTTGAATCATTTACTTTTACTCCTGTATGAAAATAGTTTAAATATTGCCTATTATCACAATTTGGATATGATAGTCTTAGCATTTCTCCTTTATAAGAAAATGTTGCGAGTATTCTACTGTTTCCTATTATTGCTTCATTTAAATATTTATTCATTATTACCTTAATCCCTTTCTTTTCGCTAAAATTTTAACCTTCCACTACATTTAAAATTTGTTTTTCTAAATCTTTTATTTTTTCATTTATTCTAAATATATCTTCATCATGAAGTTCATTATTTCCAACATCTTCTTGTACCATGACTTTCATATCATTAAATTCATTTTGTAATTTTTCTAATCTCTTTAATACTTCATCTCTTAATGATTCAACCTTCTTTATTTTTATTTTATTTACAATTCTAAGTTCATCATCAATTTGATATGTCTCTCCAAATTCAGGTATAGAAACACCTATTCCTGTTTCTTCAAGAATTTTATTTTTTAATACTTCTTCAGATTCTTCTTCTCCATGTACTAAAAATATATGCTTTGGTTTTGAAAAAAATGAATAAATAAAATTCATAAGCCATTCTTGATCTGCATGTCCAGAATATCCTTCAATATACTCAATTCTTGCATTTACAGCAAATTCTTCACCAAATATTGTAACTGTTTTAGCTCCATTTACAATTTCATACCCTAAAGTTCCTGGAGCTTGATAGCCTACAAAAAGAATTGTACTTTTTGGATTCCAAATATTATGTTTTAGATGATGTTTAATTCTTCCAACATCACACATTCCACTTGCAGAAATAATTATAGATGGCTCATTACTTTCATTTAGAGCTTTTGATTCATCTGCTGTTCTTGTAAATTTTAAACCTGGAAATTCTAATGGATTATTTCCATTATTCATTTCTTCTTGTACTTCTTCGTCAAATAAATCCGTATTTTCTCTAAAGACTTGAGTTGCAGAAATTGCTAATGGACTATCAACATATACAGGAACTTTCATTAATGTTTGGTATTTTTTCATAAATTCTTCATCATGTCTGCTTTCTTTTATTTTGTTTATTTCGTATAAAATTTCTTGAGTTCTTCCCACAGCAAATGAAGGAATTACAACAGTTCCTCCATTATCAATTGTTTCTGAAACTATATCTAAGAATAATTCTGCTTTTTGGTCATTTCGTACATGTAGTCTACTTCCATAAGTAGATTCCATAACTAAATAATCACAACTGTCTATCATTGTTGGTTCAGATAAAAGTGGAATATCATTATTTCCTATATCTCCAGAAAATACAGTCTTGGTTTCTTTTCCATCTTCTCTAACCCAAACTTCAATAATACTTGAACCTAACATATGTCCTGCATCATTAAAACGTACAAATATATTTTCATCAACTTGTATTATATCATCATACTTTACAGGAACAAATATTTCCATACATTTAGTCGCATCTTCAGCTGTATAAAGAGGTGGTCTTATATCTTGACCTTTTCTTATTCTTTTTTTATTTTTCCATTCAGCCTCCATTTCCTGAATATGACCACTATCTGGTAACATTATTTGACACAAATCACATGTTGCTTTATGTGCATATATTGGACCTCTAAAGCCTTCATTATAAAGTTTTGGAATTCTTCCAGAATGATCTATATGTGCATGTGTTAATAACATAAAGTCTAATTCTGCTGAATTATAATCAAAGTCTCTATAATTTTCTTCTTCTAATTGTGCTTTTCCTTGATACATTCCACAATCAACTATAAATTTTTTTCCTGCTGCCTCTACTAAAAAATTTGAACCAGTTACCATTTTGGTTGCACCTAAAAATGTAATTTTCATTAATTTTTCCTCCGTACCCTAAATGAATATTTTAACTTTTTTGTTAACTTTATTTTTTTCTATATTGTTAATTAAATATTTTTCTTCTGAAATTTTCTCATCAAAAATCTGAACATATTTTTTATCATATTCAAGAAATATTTTATAATATAATTGATCTAACTCAATTATTCTTGTTTCAAATATATGTGTCCATACTTCAAATGGAACATTGTTTGAAATAATTTTGTGTTTTTTAGCTTGTTTCATTAATTCTCTTTCTATTTCAATAGTTTCATTTTCTAAAGAATCTACGTTTTTTATATTTTTGGTTTCATCAAATGGTAATAACATATAATATCTAAATTTGTATATAAGTTTTACTAAATTGTATTCATTTGCTTCTTCTATTATTTTTCTAAAGCATTTTAAGAATATTTTTTCAAATTCAATATATAATTTTTCTTCTTCTTCTTTTGTATAATAAATTGTTTCAAATAAGTTTTTTTCAATATAAATATTATCTTTTAATTCTATAAAAATATTAGGTTTTAAATTATTATTTATTTCTTCTATATTACTTAGTAATTCCCTTATTTTTGTTTTAATTTGCTGTTTTAAAACTTTTACACTAAAAATTTTCTTTTCAATAGGAACTCCATCATTTATTTTATAATATTCTTCTTTAATACTTTTTTCTGAACTTAAAATTTTTTGAAGATTTGCAATTTCTCTTTCAGCTGCTTTTTTTTTGTCTGTTAACTCATTTATGTATTTTGGCACATCATTTATCAGATTAATTTTTATTTGTATATCATTTAGCTTCTGCATATTATCTTTTTTAAATGAGTAATTAACATTAGCTTCATTTATAATTGAAATTCTTTCAATTATATCTTCCATATTTTTTGAAATTTCATCTCCAAATTTATTGCCTATTTCTTTTTTAAGCAAGTCAAAATAGTCTATAAATCCATCAGTATCTAGAGTCCAATTTTGCATAAATTCTTCGCCAACTAATATTTGTAAAGTTTGGAAAACTAAATTAGCTTTAATATTTTCTATCTCACTTTTTACTGTAGTCCAAGACCATCCATTAAAGTCTCTTAAAACTTCAACTCTATCAATATTTTTTCCTGTTATTATTAAATCTGATATTACACTAGAAAAAATACCATATTTAGTATTTACAATTTTCTTATTATTAGTGCTTTTTTCTATTGCATATAATAATTTTTCTTCTATAGGATATGTAATAATTTGTTTCTCATCAGAATAAAACTTATTTTTATCTAATTCTTCTTTAACTTGGGTACTCCCGATTTTATCATTAAAGCTTACTGTTATTATTTTATTACATTTTCTTTTTATATTTGTAATAATTTCATCTACATATTGCTTTTCTGTTTTATTTATAACTTTAGCTTTTTTGTAATCATTATAAGAAACTTCTATTTTGTATAAAATACCTTGGAGAAGATTTTTTGTTTTTTCATCTATATCTTTTTGCTCTAATACTGACTCTAAAATTTCATTTCTGTCTCTTTTTATTATTTTTTCAAACATATCTTCCCCACCTTTCTTTTGTAACTAGTTTTCTTCAGTCGATGTCCCCATTTTTAGTTCTTCCCATTTTTCCTTTGTCATTAAAACTTGACGTGGTTTACTTCCTTGATAACCTGAAATAATTCCTCTTTCTTCCATTTGATCTATTATTCTACCAGCACGAGCATAACCTACATTAAATCTTCTTTGAATAAAAGATGTTGATGCTTGTCCTGCTTCTATAACTAATTCAATTGCTTCCATTAAATGTTCATCTGTTTTTTCTCCAGATTCTTTAGAATTTGTTTCTTGAATTTCTTTATCTGTTTTTCCACTATTTTCTATTGTATCTAAAATATCTTCATTGTATGTAGCTTCTCCATTTGATTTTACAAATGACACTATTTTTTCAACTTCATCATCAGATACAAATGCTCCTTGAATTCTAGTTGGTTTTGTTGCTCCTGTAGGATAAAATAACATATCACCTTTTCCAAGTAACTTTTCTGCACCTACTTGATCTAAAATAGTTCTTGAATCTACTTGTGATGATACTGCAAAAGCAATTCTTGATGGTATATTTGCTTTAATTATACCTGTAATTACATCAACAGATGGTCTTTGAGTTGCTATTATTAAATGCATTCCTGCAGCTCTTGCCTTTTGTGCTAAACGGCAAATTGAGTCTTCAACATCTTTTGCTGCAACCATCATTAAATCTGCCAACTCATCTATTATAATTAGTATTTGTGGTAATTTTCCAGCACCTTCTTCTTTTTCTACTAAAGCATTATATCCTTTTAAATCTCTAACTCCTTTTTGGGCAAATAAATTATATCTATTATCCATTTCTTGAACAGCCCATGCAAGTGCTCCAGCTGCTTTTTTAGGATCTGTAACAACTGGTATTAATAAATGTGGTATTCCATTATATACAGATAGTTCAACAACTTTTGGGTCAACCATTAATAGTTTTACTTCACTTGGCTTTGCTTTATAAATTATACTTGTTATGATTGTATTAATACAAACACTTTTACCAGAACCTGTTGAACCAGCTATTAATGTATGTGGCATTTTAGCCATGTCTGCAATTACAACTTTTCCAGCAACATCTTTTCCTAGAGCTACACTCATTTTAGATTTGCTATCTTCAAATTCATCACTTTCAAGTACTTCTCTTAAATGAACCATTTCCTTTTCTTGATTTGGAACTTCTATGCCTACTGCTTGTTTTCCTGGAATTGGTGCTTCAATTCTTATTGTTTCTGCTGCCAAGTTAAGTGCTATATCATCTGCTAAGTTTGCAATTTTACTAACACGAACTCCTTCAGCAGGTTTTAGTTCATATCTTGTTATTGCTGGTCCAACAGTAACATTTTCTACTCTTGCTTGAACTCCAAAACTATATAATGTTTTCTGTAATTTAGTAGCTACATCTGTTAATGCCTTTGCTCCACCCTTTATTGCTTTTTTCTCTCCTTTACTTAATAACTCTATTGGTGGATATTGATAATTTTCATCTTCAACAGAAATAGCGTGTTCTAATTGTAAAACTTGTTTTGTTTTATCTTCTTTTTGTTCTTCTTCTTTTTTAAATAAATCATTTTCAATATAATCAGGTTCAGTATTTGAGTTTTCTGGGTTTACTCTTCCATTTAAGTTTATTTTTATTTGTTCATCTTTTTCTGGCTCATCATCTACATCTAAGTAGGCTCTTCTATTTTCTTCTCTTAATTTAGCTCTTTTTTCTTTTTGTGATAATTTTTCTTGCTTAGCTTGTTCTTTAGCTATAGCAATTTTTTCTTTTTTTTGTAATTGTTTGTTTTCTCTTTCTTCTAGTTTTTGTTCATGTTTTTCTTTACTATTGTCAACCATGTTTTGCATCTTGTTTCTAATTATTTCTGAAACATCTATTCCAAAAGTTGTCGCAAATAGAATTATTGCAGCACCTATACTTATAATTATTGTTCCAACTTTTCCAAATAGTTTAAACAATGGAACTGCTGCAATTGTTCCTAGTGCTCCTCCTCCTACATTGTTTTCTCCAAGTTGATATGCATCTTTTACTATTTCAGATAAATTTTGTTCAATATTTATTTCACCATTATATATTTGTATTACACTTAATATTACTGCTATAAAAATTAAAAGTAAGGTATATTGGAATAATTTTGATGAAATATATCCATCATCATCAACACATGCCATTTTAATTGCTACTATAAATGCTCCAATTGGTAATATGTATTTTAGAAATCCTAACATTCCACCAAAGAAATCACTTAATGCAATTCCAACTGTTCCTGATTGAGTATATATTAATACTGTTAATAAAATACTAAAAATTATTACTAATATTAAACTAATATCTTGTGTATTATTTTGTTTTTTCTTTTTCTTATTTTTTCTTTTTGCCACAATACTCCACATTCCTCTCTTTAATGTTTAAAATAGGGACACAACTTATGTTGTGTAACATAAGGGTGTCCCCATTTTATTGTAGTTCTTTTTTACTGTTTTGAATAGTTTTTATTGTCCCTTCTAATGACATTTGCATCATGTTTGCTGCTTCACTAATATCTTTTTCAAGTTTTGCAAGAGCATCTGTTAACACACCTTCTGTTGAATTTAATAAACTATTAGCATATTCTTTTGTTCCTTGAGATATTTCTCTTGACATTTCATTTGCTGTTTCAATTATTTCGGCTTTTTGTTCATATGCTTTTCTTGTAATTTCATGTTCGTCTATCATTGCAATAATTCTGTTTTCTGCTTCTTTAACAATTCCATCTGCTTCTTTTTGAGCTTCAGCTAATATTCTTTGTCTTTCTTCTTTTACCCATTTTGCTTGTTTCAACTCATCTGGTAATTTAATTCTAATTTCTTTGATTATGTCAAGCAATTCTTCCTTATCTACTAAAGTTTTGCTTGTGAATGGTAAGCTTTTACCATTTTCTAATATATCTTCTAATGTTTCTAATAATGTAAATATCTCCATATCTTACCCCTTTCTAGGTATCAGTTCCAATGTATTTTAAGAATATTATAGTTGCTCTTCCATATTTTCTTTTATCAACAACTTCAACATTTTTATTTTCAATTTGTTTTAATATTCTCTTTTCATCATCTGTTTCTATAATTATTTTTGTATTAATGCTAATTAATTTATATTTTATTATTTCATTTATTGCAACATCAACATAGTCTGTTACATATGGTGGGTCAATATAAATAATATCAAATTTTTGATTGTGCATTTTTTTTATTAATACTTTAAAGTCCATATTATATATTTCTGCTTTTTCTTGTAGATGTGTTTTTTGAGCATTTTTTGTAATTATTTGTATTGCTTCTTTTGATTTATCACAAAGTACTGCTTTTCTTGCTCCTCTGCTTAATAATTCTAATCCTATTGCACCACTTCCTGAGAATAAGTCTAAAACTGTTGAACCTTCAATTTCATTTTGTATAATATTAAATATTGATTCTTTTACTCTGTCTAAAGTTGGTCTTGTTTCTAGTCCTTCAAGTGTATATAATTTTGTTCCTCTTGCTGTTCCGCTTATTATTCTCATACTTCTTTGGATTTTACCTTTCTTAAGCAATTTTATATATAACATTATTTTATACTTTTTTTGCATAATGTCAATAGTATTAACGAAATTGTAACATACATTTAACATTTTCGTAATATTTGTAATTTGCTTTATGTTCTTTCTTTTTTTAAATAATCAATAAATTTTTGGGTTTCTTTTTGCTTGTAATAATTGTAAATATCTCCATAAATATTTATTGTTGTTTCTATATTTGAATGTCCCATTATTTTTTGTATTACAGGTAGGTCTACACCAGCTTCTATACACCTTGTTGCAAATGTGTGTCTTAGCATATGTGTGTTTACTGGCTTTATAATTTTTGCATTTTTACATATTCTTTTAAATGCTGAATTTATTGTATTTATTACATATAATTGCCCATTAGCTTTACAATATAAAATTTTATTTTGATTTTCCACTTTATTATTTATTGAATCTTTTATAATTTCATCTGTTAATTCATTTATTTCTATATTTCTTTTTCCATTTTTTGTTTTGGTTGGTCCTATTACTGTTCTTTTATTTTTATCTTTTGTTAGTGTTTTAGTTATTTTTATTATTTTGTTTTCTAAATCTATATCATCTTCATAATTTAGTGCTAATACTTCTCCTATTCTCATTCCTGTGTATAAACATAATAATATAATATTTTTAAACTTTGAGGAATGAGTTTGTAAATAATTTTCTAATTTGTTTTGTTCTGTAATTGTTAATGCTACTACATCTTTATCCTCTTTTAAACTTTTGGGCCTATCTATTGAGTTTATTCCTTCAAAAAAATTGTTTAAAATATATTTTCTATATTTGGCGTATTCATAAACATGTTTTAACATTCTATATTCTTTTTTTATGGTAGCATTTGATTTAATTCTCTCTTGTTGAAAAAAATCTTCAATTTGTTTTCTTGCTACCTTGTCTATTGAAATATTAGCAAATTCATATTTTTTTATTCTTTCAAGTGTAGCAATGTTGGTAATATAAGAATTTGCTTTTGTTTTTCCAATTTTATATTTATAATCTTCTATTTCTTGTGCTATATTTACAATTGTTTTTTCTGTTTTAGTTAATATATTAGATTTTTCTAATTTTTTTGTTTCAAATTTATATTTATACATTTTATTTAGAGCTTCTTCTTCTGTTCTTCCTGTAAAAGTTTTTCTTATAATTGCACCTGTATTAGGATTTTTAGATATTGTTAAAGTTGCCTTATGTTGTTGATTGATGTAAAACTTATCACATTTTAAAGAATTGTTGCATTTTCTACATTTTTCACATTTGCTCATTTCTTTTTTATTTTTTCTATTGTTGCAAACAGATTTGTCTTTACATTTTTTACATATATGACAAATTGGTAAATCAGATTTTTTCTTTTCACTCTTTATAATATATGTTCCTACAGTATAACCTTTATACCCCATAAAATTCCCCCATCTTTTTTATAAATATATAGTATTTTTCAAGCTTTTCATTTTTTAATGCAAACTGATTATATAATCTTATTTTATTTTTGTCAACATAATTTGTTTGCAAATTGAGTATATTTTTTTATTAAGCTTTAAAATCTTTTAGAACTTTTTTAAAACTGTTTAGAACTTTTTTTATTTTTTTTGGGGGGATAAATATATATTATTATGCATAATTCTTAGAATATATTTGTAGTTAACTGTTATCGTACGATCAGGTGGATCAGGAAGCAATAACTCAAGTTCATCAAATAATGGTGGATTACTTTTGGAAGCAGTTATTGGAGGTGCAGCACTTGGTGCAACATTTGGTCCTGTAGGAGCCGTAATTGGTGGTGCTTTAGGATTTTTTGGAGCATTACTAAGTTAAATGAAAAAGAGAGGTAGAAAAACTTTTAATTTTCCACCTCTTTTTTTATT
>ERZ1643249.4473-NODE-4473-length-11669-cov-5.375495_pt1 | contig 11669 bp, 15 predicted proteins | sample MGYA00579263_ERZ1643249 | MGnify/ENA primary metagenome ERZ1643249 (study PRJEB29033, sample SAMEA4952264) | chicken gut metagenome | biome: Broiler Chicken; feature: Gastrointestinal Tract; material: Caecum | place: Ireland | collected 2018 | study: Broiler...
AAAGATATTGAGCAAAACAAAAACAAAGATGACAACTGCGAAAAGAAGGCAACGCCTTAGCAGTTGTCTGCTTTGTGTTCAAAGTCCGCTTGCGGACTTTCGAGTTATTTAGGGAGATAGAAATAATAATGAAATGTAAAAAATGTGGTGGCAAAAATTTATATTTAGAGCCAAGAATAAAAGGTCAAAATATTTTAACTGCTGATATGGTTGCTCTTAAATGCAGAGATTGTGGTAGTTGGCTCAAATGGTGTCCGAAAGACGAAAGAAAATATTATTTTTATAATCAAACAAAAAAAGACAAGTGGTTGGAATTAAAAAATTGGTTAAAATTAAGAGCTGAAGATAACGAACAAATAGATGATTCTTCTGATAATCGATTTGAAGATATGATTATTTTAAAAAAAATGAACGAATTGGAGAAAAATGATGTTAGTAATTAATAATCGAATTAGAATTGCAAAAGACGGTGAAAATCTTTTGTTGCAAATAAAAAAAATATCAACAGATAAAAATGGAAACAAGATAGAGAATTGGAAAACAGACGGATATTATGGGAAATTAGAGTCAGCATTAATAGGTGCTTTTATGCTCTGCACTGCTGAGGAAGTTGAGGAAGAACACACGCTACAAACGATTATAGAAAAATTAGATCATATAAAAGAGGATATAGTAAATGCAGTACGCTGACCAATTAGATGTTTTTAACCTCAAATTCATAAATTTCGTTGAAGTCTCTGGACAGTATGATTTTCCCAAAATTAAAGCAAATGATACGCTTCAAGACATAGCGGAGTCCAACACTGCTTCATTTAATTTCCATAAAACAATAAAAAACAAATCCAATTGCTATATTCATTTTTATATCGATGATTATCAATTTGAAAGGATATGGCATCAACCTATGCGCTACATACAAATATTAAAACAATTCAAAGGTGTAATAGGTCCCGATTTTTCTGTCTATAAAAATATGCCAAAAGCTCAACAAATTTTCCAGGTCTACAAACAACGTCTACTCTCTGCCCTAATGCAGAACGAAGGCATTAATTTGATTCCAAATGTGACATGGAGTGATATTGAGAGTATTGATTGGATATTAGAAGACTTCCCGCAAAATTCAGTCATTGCTCTAAGCACGAATGGTTGTTTAAATTCAGACGTCAAACAAGAGTTTATAAGGTGCTACAAAAAAGCAATTTCCCTTTTGAATCCTATTCAAATAATCATCATTGGAACAGTACCAACTGAATTAAAAGATGATACCCGAATTGTCGAATTAAAAAGCCGTTTAGACTACTTGCATTTTTTGAAAAAAGGAGTAAAATAATTATGGGAGGAAGAAGTAGTACTTATAAAGAACGAATAAAAAGTATTGGTGATTTAATTAAAGAACTTGATAAAAAATACAAATCATCAAAAGAAAGTGATAAAATACTGGACCTTGGCAACGCAGACGCTGAAACAAAACTCGAAGGAAATTTTAAATATAAGGATTCTTTAAATGATAAAAATTATATGATTTGCAATTCGCTAAATGATATTGACAAGAAAATAAAAGAATCTACGATTGACCAAATTGCGTTTTTAAGCGAACGCTACAAACATCTAATTAAAAATATTCTAGATGATTCCGAAGTGAAAGTAAGAAGTTATGCAATCAATGACATATATTTAAAAAGAAAACAAACTCTTCCAAATTATTCTACCATTGCTTGCTGGTCAAAATCTACCAAACAAATATGTATTAATCAACGAGTAAACAAGTCTTATGAATCAGTTGTTGAAAAAGTTAAATATAGTCAATCAACTGGTCACTTTATGCAAACAGATGATAATACGCAAGACAGATATATCCTAACTCACGAATTTGGGCATTTTCTTGAAGATTGTTTAATAAAAAAGAGATTAAATACTGATACTTATACAGAGCCTCAAAGATACAGAGAAGCTTTAAATATTACAGACGAAATTTGTCAAATTGCTAAATCGAAATATAAAGCTACTGCTACTGATATCCAATTTATTAGCAAATATGGGCATACCAACGCATATGAATGGTTCGCCGAAATGTTCACTAGTTCTATATTATCTTCTCAAAAAAGCCCATTAAACAATGCAATGTTAGATTATCTAAGGAAAAAGAAGGAGAATAAACAATGATTGATATTGAACAAAAAGAATATTATTACAAAACAAATAAAGATTGGTACTATTTTGATATAAGATCCAGTCGAGATAAATTGACAGATAAAGCTACACCAAAAGCATTGGATAGTTATTTTGATTATATGCTCTATCTAGCTAAGTTTAGACATAATTTGACTCCTGAGCATATAAAAGAACTAATCGAAAAAGATTTGAAAGATTATGTAAAAAACAAATCTAGATATTCCTTTGTTTTAAGGAATGGCGAATATTGGTTAGAAAAAATTGACGGAAAAGAATTGGATCCAGCGAAAGTAATGTTCAGAGAAGAATAACGCTACAAACAAAAAAATGAAAAATAGCTCAAAAGAGTGAGGACTATTAAACTCAAAAAAATTGAAAAGGAAGTTCCGGGGCTGGTGAGTAGAAGTCGAGTAGAAGACATTTGATAATTATCTATAAAATAGTTGATTTTCAAGGTTCCCGTCTTGCTTCAAATCCCTCACTCTCCGCCATGAACTTGTCCATCTGTACTATTATGGTATGGGTGGATTTTTATTTTTATTAATTAGGTATTTAAATCTATTAAAAATTGTTCCGGCAAATCCCATTTTGTATCATTACTATCGTTTTTATCGTTCTGGCATCCTTGTATATCATTAATAAAAGACTTAGCCACATCGTATGGTAAAAAAGAAGCTAAATTATAAATATTATGTCTCAAAGTTGATCCAGATGGTTTTTTATTTAAATAACATACTCCAAATCCTAAATAAAATAACAAAAACTTGTTATGCATAACAGCATTTCTTAATACAATTACACTATTCAAATTTTTATTTAAATGCTTTTGATATAGAAATAATTTTGACTTAATGCTTTCGGGCAATTTTTTAATTTGATCTATTAAACACCTAAAAGACAAATCTTCCAAGATTCTTTCTAATTGAATATTAACTTCTAATTTTTCTTGAATTTGTTTAATCCAAAATACTTGATTTAAATTATTATCAAAATTATCTAATAATATTGATCTTAAATATTCTTCATAATAAGAAATATATTTATACAAAATTAGTCGTATTCTTTTGTCATATCTATATGTTGATGCTATTTGTGTATATTTAATTTTTTCATCATTATTTGCAAAAGCTTCTATTTTGGATTTTATTTTATTATGGATAAATAAACCTTTGCTTTTTAAAAACTTTTCTAATCTTTCTTTATCTTCTTTATTAACCTCTAAATTATGTAAAAAAATTTCTCTTGATAACATAAATTTTACCTCTATTTAAACTCATTTAATGTTTCAAGAAAGACAGAAAATGATGCAACATTATCATTTCTTTTCAAATGATAATTTTTCAATTCTAAATATCTATTTTTAAATTTTTTCCATAAATTATTTTCTTTTATAAGTTGAAGTTTATACTCATAATCTTTTGATTTTGGAACTTGATTCCAAATATAATTATTTCCATTGTGTTTGTCATTAACTAATTTATATGTAAATCCATTATCGCATTCAACCATAATAGCACAATCAAATGAAAAAACCAATTTCCTATATTCTATTTTTTTTAATGTAATAACTGAAGTTGAATCTGATGCATATTTATAACCACTAATTTTATTAGGTAATATATAATTAAAAGCATCAATAAACAATTGTTTAACCTTTTTAGGATTGTTGATAAAATCTTTTTTATCTTTTTGTATAACTAAATTATAATCCAAATCAAAAGGTCCATTCTCATTTTGTGTAACTAATTTTTTCCCGCCACTACCTATTAAAGTGAACTGAAAAGTAAAATAGTCTTTTAATTCCTGTTGTAATTCTTTTAAAATTATTTCACAAAATTTTGCACCATCTTTAACCTCTTTTTGATTAGCAAACCTATACATATAATATACTCCTTTACAATTAATAAGTTATATTATAACATAAACAATAAAAAAAACGTGCTTTTTAGGACACGATTTTTTTATTGTTCTCTCTTTTGAAGTACTGCAAAATATTCTTTTGAGTAGAAGATTGATAGGTCTATGTTTTATTTATTTCTTGTTCGGTTAATAGTTTTTGTTTTTCTTTTTCTAAATCGAAGTTGTCTATAATGTTTGTTATCGCACTTTGTGTATAGTTTAAATCGGTAAAGTTATAAAAGATAACTATTGCATCGTTATAAAGGACGATTGTCGTTTGAACTCAAACGGCAATTTTTTGTTTTATTAATATTTTATAAAATTACTTGATTAATTAGATAAATATAATATTCAATTTTCTCTTCACCTGAAAATCTATTATTTTATATTGCACTTCATTTTTTATTCAAATATATTATTTTTTACTCACTCGTTATGTCAAACAATCGTTATTGTATTTTTGTTGCATTAAAATGATTTAATAAATATTAATCAATCAAATTTAATTAATATTATTTTATTTTGATAATTGCTAAGCATCTGTTATACTAATAATAAAGGAAACATATGAAAAACAAAGACATTATAAATCAATGGGATAATGCCGCAAAAGTTTATTCAGAGAATCAAAGAACTGCTCCGAATAATCTGACTAATTGGCAAATAATAAAAGATATAATAAGCGACTTTACAAATAAAATAATTCTAGATGCAGGTTGCGGAGATGGTTTCTTTTCAAATGAAATGAAAGAGTTGGGTGCAAAAGTTTATGCATGCGACGGTTCAAGAAATTTAATTCAAATAGCCAAAAACGATTTCGTAGATGTTGAATTCAAGGTATGTGATTTAACTGAAAGTTTGCCATATTCAGATAATTTTTTTGACATAGTTGTTTCAAGTTTAACACTTATGGATATTGAATATCTTGATGAATTTTTTAAAGAAACATATAGAATTTTAAAAGATGATGGTAAATTAGTTTTCACAATAGTTCACCCATGTTTCTTTCAAGCAGAATGGGAAAAAGATAGCAATGGAAAAAAATTATGGAAAAAAATAGAAAATTATTGGGACATGAACGAGATATCTTTAAATTATTGGGGTGAGACAACTCATTATCATCGACCTATTACATGGTATACAAAAAAATTAAAAGAATCAGGTTTTACAATTGAAGAAATAAAAGAAAATCCTGATAATATAAATACTTTCTTACCAATCAAACCTCATCAAAAGCGCATACCATTATTTATATGTTTTTCATGTTTAAAGAAAATAAATTTTTAAATGTATAATAATTTAAATTTATATTATATTCTATTGCTGTTTGTATAAAGCTTCAAACACTTTTTATTTATTTAATTTTTTAATCTCATCAACTCCATTTAACTTATTTTGTTTCACAAAAAAAACACACTTTGAAGTATGCCCAACACTCCCTCTTTTATCTCAAAAGAGAGATAATGATTTTTTATTTTGATTAAATTTCCTTTATTGCCAAACCATTAAATATTAATAAGTTTCATCGTAAAACTCAGGCAAACAGTGTTATCTTCCCGATTTCTACTTAAATTTTTATTAATATTTTCTCATTTGCACATAAATTACCATCCCTACTTTTTGTCTAATAAGCGAACACAAGTTTAAATTAATTAAATATTATAATGTTCTTTATTATAAAACAATAAAGTCTAACATATATAACTAAATATATAAATCAATTAAATTGACATTAATACTTAAAAATTCAAAACTCACTTTGCAAAAAAATATTGATATTGTAATAATAGGGTTCAGTTGAAATGAAAAAATTTACATTAAATACAAAATACTTTTAAAATTTGTGCTATTATTTTTTATACAAAAATATTAAAAATTTAATTTTTATTTATAGTTTCTCTGACAAAATACAATGGTCTATGTTTCGATTCTGAATAAATTCTTACAATATAATTGCCTACAACACCAATAGATATCAAACAAATTCCTAGCACCAACATTAATGCAAAAATTATAGTTAAAATCATCATAACATAATAGGATTTTAAAATAAGGCAAGGAATAAGTGTCGCTATTATTGCAATAATTGATAAAATCAATAAAATAACTCCAAAACGAGAAATCATTTTTATTGGAAAATCTGTTTGAGAATATAAAATATCTAATGCTGAATTCATACGTTTTTTGAATGAATATCCAGACCTTCCTTCAAATCTATCACTTCGTTCTATTTCTACAACACCCTGCTTGAAACCCATCCATTTAATATAACTTGTGAAACCCCTATGCGATTCTCTCATAGATATTAAAGAATCAATAACAACTCTTTTGTAAATTCCAAAATTACTTAAATTTGGGTCGTAATCAACTTTCATAAGTTTTGAATAAAAATTATAAAAAAGACGGGAAGTTAATTTTTTCTTAACTTGTTTTTTATCTTTTGCAAACACTAAATCGTAATCATTATTTTTTATAGCAAAATAAAGTTTTTCTATATCTTCTGGGCTATCTTGCAAATCGCAATCCATTACCACCACATAATTTCCTGAACTATAATCAAGTCCTGCGACTATTGCTTTTTGTTGCCCAAAATTTCTAGAAAAATCAATTCCAATTATATTATGATTTTTCTCACATGCCTTTTTAATTTCTGACCAAGAACCCCGTGGACAATTATCATTGACTAATATTATTTCATAATCATTTGTCAACTTATTCAAAGTAGAATTTAAGCGTTCACAAAGTGGATTAATAGCTTGCGGACAACCATAAACAGGAACAACTACTGAAATTTCCATAAACACTCCTAAATTAAATATAAAATATTATAATTCCTATAATAATTATAACATTACCAAGTATTATATTCCAACTGATTTTTTCTTTTAATATTAAAAAACTAAGTATCATAACAAAAATATAAGCAAGCGATTCAATAATTGGTCCACTAGTGTATGCAAAAATATCCACCGATAACATATCGATTCAAATATTCTTTTTTAATAGAGTCATACTTTTTGTTAGCCCCAACTTTAAGTAAAATTTGTGAGAAACTAGCAACTATGACAGATAATACCATAATAAAATAATAAATCATTTTTTCTTAATATTGACAATAATTATACCAACAATAACTATTGCTACTCCTATAATTTTTGTTGCATTAATAGTTTCATTAAATATGAATAAACCCCAAACCAAAGTCCAAATTAATGCCGATGCTTTGAATGAATAAGCAATCGCTAAATTTAAACGTTTTATCACTTGCTGCCAAATAATAGCATAAATTCCTAATATTAATATTTCTAGTCCATAATATAAAAAGAATTTAAACGAGAAAATTGGTTGTGATGCTGCAAATTTAGCACATACACCTGACAATGTAGATATAAAGATTGAAATCAACAAAACTAAATATAAAATCCAAGTACGTTTTTTAGTTGTTCTATTTTTTCCAGTATTTGAATATTCTAGACTTTCTTTTTCTTCCATCAATCCTTTCTCCTATTGCCAAATAGCGAATTATAAAACCCTTCTTTTAGTTCTGATTTATAATCTAACATCATCTTTTTAAAATCTTTATATTGAGGAGAAAATCCGAAATCTTGAATTGACTTGCTAATATCTAAAACGTATGATGGAGAATTATTTTCTTTTTCAGGTCTTAAAATAATATTAGATTTTTTATTTTCACTAAACAATTCTATTATAGTTTTAATTTGTTCATATAGATATAGTTTTTCACCATTTGAAATGTTATATATCCCTTTGGCTTTTGGAGAATTAATTGCTTGATAACATGCTTTTGCTACATCTTTTACATATACAATATCTCTATATAGATTTTTATCTCCCCATAATTCTATATCTTCTCCTTTACGGGCTTTGTCAATGAATGTTTGGATACCTGATTTATATACTTTTCCATCAACATAAATTATTCCATGGGGACCCACACCATAAACTGGTGGTAATCTAAATATTATACTTTGTAAACCATATTCCGCCATATAATGTAATGCATAATCTACTGCACACACTTTGCTAATGATATACGCAGAATGGTCGCCAGTATAGTTCAACATTTTGCTTGCATCCGCCTTGATTGGCACTCCTTCACTTGCATGCTTTAAAACATCTGAATATGAAGTCGTATATAAAAATGTCTTGACTTTATTTTTTCTACAATATTCAAGAGCATTTAAAGTGCCGATAATGTTGGTATTTACATACTCTTTTGAATCATCATAAGGTGTACTCATCTTTACATTAGCTGGCAATCTACCGGCAAACATTATTACAGCAGAAACATCTTTTTGAGGTAATTTATCATAATCTTCCTGTTTTGATATATCTAACTGAATAAACTCTAAATTTGGATATGAATAGTTAGGTTTGTTGCCAAAATATGTTCCTATAACCTTCTCATTATGAGACAATAATTCTTCAATCAGATAACTACCAATGAATCCGCTTGCTCCTAAAATAACTATCATTTGTTTAATACCTCCAAAGCTTCTTCTTTTTTATTAAAATGCATAATAGCATAACCAAAACGAGTTGAACTATCTAATACATTTTTGAATTCATAATTATTAAGTTCACTAATGTGTTTGTCAATTATATTTCTAGAATCAATAGATTGAATTAATTTTATATCGTTATAGTCAAAACAATACTTTACACAAACATAAGGATAAACTGGACTAAGAGTTTTTTTGACTAAAATATCATTCCCAACAGCACAATCAATAACCATTTTTAAATAATCATAACCTGTGGAGAATCTAACAAGACTACTACCTATAAAATCTCCACCCATTCTAGAACCGATTTCAATGATATGAACAATTTTATCTTTACTGCTATATTTAAATTCTGAATGAGACGCACCCATTTTTATGTCTAAAGCATCTAGTGATTTGAATATCGTATCTCTTATTTTTTCAATATCTTCATTAGATAGTCCTGCTGGCTCTAAATGCCCTGTCTCTATAAAATGCGGTGAACCAGTTGTAAATTTTTTAGTGATGTTTAAAAGATAATGCACTCCATTTTGAGATATGCACTCAGCAGAATATTCATCTCCTTCTATATATTCTTCAACGATTGCTCTTTTTTCAAACGATATATCCCGTGCCCTATTAATTGCCTCTTTCAATTCGGAAATATCATTTACTTTTGTTATAGCCCTACTTCCAGATCTATCTGTAGGTTTCACTATAATTGGGGAATTCATATTTTGAATATCTATATTATCAGTATCTGTAATCAAAAATTTAGGACAAAGAATTTTATGATTATACAATTCTTTTCGCATCGCAAATTTATTAGTGCTCACCTTTAAACAATGCTCACTGTTGTGTGGCAAATTTAGACGGCTTGCAAGTTTGTGAACAGTAATATTAGCCAAATCACTAGCAATAGTACATACACCTACCGGATTTAATTCTTTTGCAATACTATAAATTTTATCAATATCTTTAATATCAATATCATAAAAGTGTGTCATCTTATCCAAACCAACTGCTCCATCTCGCCATGCAAAAACATGTGTCGAATAACCCAAATCATTCGCTCTCTCTATCAACGGCAGTTGCAATTCGCTTGCCCCAATAATTACTAAATTTTTCATTCAAATATCCTATCTCATTGTTGAGTATACTAAAAATCAATATTAAAATCAAATATATTCGCTAAAATATTTTGTTTTGCGACAAAATTATGCTATACTAACATTGGAGTTATATTATGATACCTTTCAATAAACATACAATTACTCAATTAGAGAAAGATTTTGTAATGCAAAGTCTTGATAGTGATAAAATTTGCGGTGATGGAATTTTTACAAAAAAAGTAAATGAATTGATAAATCAAAAATTTGGTATTAAAAACTTTTTATTAACGACTTCTTGCAGCTCTGCTCTCGACTTAAGTGCAATTCTATTAAATTTAAAATCTGGCGATGAAGTTATTATGCCCTCGTTTACATTTGTTTCTACTGCCAATGCTGTCGTATTACGTGGTGCCAAACCAATTTTTTGCGATATTAAAAAAGAGAATTTAAATATTGACGAAACTAAGATTGAAGCACTCATTACTCCAAGGACAAAAGCAATTTATGTAGTTCATTATGCAGGACAAATTTGTGAAATGGACAAAATAATGGAAATTGCTAAAAAATACAATTTATTCGTAGTAGAAGATGCCGCTCAAGCAATTGGTTCAAAATACAATGGTAAATATGCTGGCACTATTGGTGATATAGGTTGTTATAGTTTCCATGATACAAAAAATTACACCTCAGGTGAAGGTGGCGCAATAATAATTAATAATGAATTCTTTTTGTCTCGTGCGGAAATCATACGTGAAAAAGGCACTAACCGTAGTCAATTTTTGAGAGGAGAAGTAGATAAATACACTTGGCAAGATGTTGGTTCATCGTTTTTACCCTCAGATTTATTATCCGCACTGTTATATGCTCAGTTAAACAGATTTGATGAAATATTTGAAAAAAGATGTTCTATTTGGAGCAAATACTACAAAAATTTATTAGATTTAAAAAATAAAGGTAAAATTTCTCTTCAACCTAACACTCTATATTTTTCTAATAAAGACACATTTTCTAATGCTCACATTTTTTATTTTTTATGTGAGTCAGAAGATGAACGCAATTCTCTACTTAAATATTTAAAATTAAAAGGTGTTCAGGCTACTTCACATTTTGAACCACTGCATAGTTCTCCAATGTATAGACGGCTTAATAATTCTTCACTTCTACCCCAATTGGTAAATACTGAAAACTGTGCAAAACAAATAATTCGATTGCCAATGTTTTACGATTTAAAAGATGATGAGATAGAATATATAATCAAAATAATAAAGGAGTTTTATAACAAATGAAAGGTATAATTTTAGCAGGTGGAAAAGGTACACGTCTATATCCTATGACAATATCTGTCAGCAAACAACTTTTGCCAATATATGATAAACCTATGATATATTATCCGTTGTCAGTTTTAATGTTGAGCGATATTAGAGAAATACTAATAATTTCAACACCAAAAGATTTACCACTATATCGAGAACTTTTAGGAGATGGACACAGATTGGGATTAAGTATTTCGTATAAAGAACAACCTAATCCACAAGGTATTGCACAAGCATTTGATTTAGGAAAGGATTTTATAGGAAAAGATAGTGTTTGTTTGATTTTAGGCGACAATTTCTTTTATGGACACGGATTTTCTGACTTTCTACAAAAAGGTAAAAGTTTGAAAGATGGAGCATTAGTTTTCGCTTATCAAGTCAAAAATCCTTCTAGCTTCGGTGTGGTAGAATTTGATAAAGACAGACAAGTAATTTCTATCGAAGAAAAACCTGCTAAACCAAAATCAAACTATGCAATACCTGGAATATACTTTTTTGACAATTCAGTAATTGAAAAAACAAAAAATGTATCTATGTCAAATCGTGGAGAATACGAAATAACTTCTGTTTTAAATCTGTATGTTGATGAAAAGAAACTTAGGTGTGAACGATTGGGGCGAGGTTTAGCATGGTTGGATACTGGTGAGCCAAGTGGACTAAATGACGCA
>ERZ1643249.4474-NODE-4474-length-11667-cov-3.473045_pt1 | contig 11667 bp, 13 predicted proteins | sample MGYA00579263_ERZ1643249 | MGnify/ENA primary metagenome ERZ1643249 (study PRJEB29033, sample SAMEA4952264) | chicken gut metagenome | biome: Broiler Chicken; feature: Gastrointestinal Tract; material: Caecum | place: Ireland | collected 2018 | study: Broiler...
AACGACCATTACCGGTTGCTAAAAGTTTTTTTAAGGCCATAATATTCTTATCAAATAACATAACTTGTGTATCACTACTAGCGGCATGAATTCCACACATAACACCAGCAGCTCCTGCTCCAATAATTGCTACCTTTTTCATAGTCCACCTACTTCCATTAATTTATATAGAATTAGAAGATGTTTTTTGAATTTCCATAACATGACCAGCTTTATGTAAATCCATATTCATCATAACCCTATTTTTTCTATCTATCAAATCATAATATACTCTAGTTGCTGGCGTATCTTCATGTTTACTTAATGAATCTTGCAAAGAATAAATTCTAAAGCCACTAAAAGTTTCATAATAAGTTCCAAATAAAGAATTTAACCCATCAAAATTTTCCTGTCCAACAGTATCATAAATAAGCTCTATATTGCCATTCCTTCTACTTCTAATAATAGATTCTTGATTCTGTTCATAAAATTCTCTTACCAAAAACAAAGAATGTTCATAACTAGTAATATTTTTATACCGAGAATCTTTAGGGTCATCAAAAACAAAAACACCATCATCATGCATCATTTTACAAATATCTTGGCTAATCAATTCGTTCATAATCTCATTAAATAACTCATAAGGTCTTTTTTCATCACTAATATGTACAGTTTCTGCAACATTCTTAGATTTTGCCATCGCTTCATTAAGTCTATCCCATCCTACAATAACACTATAATGATCATCATTAACATTATCTAAAAAAAGTTCAAATAAATGATTTAACTCATGAACAATATCATGATCATTAAAATTACTATCATAATCCCCTTTTACAAGCAACAAAGATGACAAATCATAACCATTAGATGTTAAAGTAACATTAGGATTAAGAAAAGTTCCATGTTTTTCATAAATAGCAGCATCAAAACTATCACTTTTATCTAACAAATTTCTTTCTTCTATTTCTTGCCTTATCTTTTTATTTTCTGGTAAACTATCAAAATATTCATTATGATATTGATTTAAAATTTCATCATGAGAATTCTGTAACTGCTCAATTCTTTCATAAGAAGGCCAAACTGCTTTCACTTCTTCTTTATCTAAATAATCTTCATAACGGTCTCCAAAATCTATTCCATTAGCTTTAAAATAAGATATTCTTTTATTCTTAGTCTCACTAACCAACCATGCTCTAGCATCCTTATTATGAAGCATCTCTTCATTTTCCTTAGAAAAAGCAAATAAGGAAATATCCCCAAATAAAGAATAACCAAATACATCCTTAATATAAGAATTTAACTTATAAGAATTATTAGGATTTTCAAAAAACTCTTCTAAGCCATCCCTTTTATCAACAGGTATCAAACCAAGATTTTCTTGAATAAACTTTGCATAATATTTATCTCGTAATCCATAGTCTAAATTTTCTGCATCACTAACATAATCCGTATAAGATTGAAACTCACTCATATATAAAGAAAACTCATCAAGTGCACCTGCATATCTTTCCACCAACTGGTTTAAATCTAAAAACTTCGATTCTTGTAATTTCTCATTAAAATTATCCTGAGTAATAGAAGAATCAACTTTACTTAATAAGGGAAGCGAAGCTTGAAAAGCATCCAAGTATTTTTTTGTAATATTATTAGAATCAAAAACATAATCAAAATTCCCCTTTAACCATAAAGGAAGTGAAGCATATTCATTTGGAATTTCCTGTTTTTGAACAATATCCATAAAATCATCAAAAGTTAATTCTGGTAAATATTTATGAAATACCAAATACTTTTCCTGATAAAATTCATTTTTTCTACCATCTTCTCCTAATTGATATAATTTATAAAACTCTAAATACTTATGAATAGGCTGAAGACTACTATAAGTAAACTCATAATCAGAAAATAAATCCTCCTTCGTAAGAGAAACTGAACTATCTTTAAGTAAAGAATCGATAAGTTCATTAGATTTACCTTTAGCAATTTTATTTAAAATTGTTTTTAATCTAGCTGGCTCCTGATGTCCTATAAAAAGACACTTACTAAATTTTTCTTCTATTTCTTCTCTAATACCTTCTCCATAAAACTTACTATAAAAACGAATAAAGTATTCTTTAAAAACATCAATATGATCTCTCAAATATTGATTAAAATCTAAAAACTTTAATAATCTATCTTCCATAAATATCACCTAACAACCTCTTAAAGATGGCATAATTAGCTGGAAAAACGCCCTTGCCATGATAAACATCTTCTACTCCTTGAGAATACACCTTAATAGTAAACTCTTCTGCATCTATTTGCTGTGAACTACCATATTCATTTTTAAAAGTATAAAGTATATCTTTTAATTGCTTTAAAAACAAATCATCTACTGAATATTTTTTATCATTTATATAACATACCTTATCTTGATAAACAACAAGAGCACTAACTTGAGGAAGAATTCCATTACTAATATTTATCTCTATCATATCAATCATTTTATCACCTATCATTATAATATCATAAATTCACACAAAAAGAAAAAGAGTTTACCCTGAAACTCCTAAATATATACCTATTACTAAACAAAGGATTATTAAAATACCCAACACTATCCAAATTATCTTAGGTATTCCCTGTTCTTCATAACAATAAGGACATTCCTTAGTAAATAAATCTATTTCTTTTTTACAAAAACTACATCTTTTTTTCATATTTTTTACCACCTATCGACAATAAAAACGCCAGCTAAGACTATAAAAAAGCCTATACTAGCGCTTTTAGTAAAAATAGTATAACATAAAACCAATCATCTGTATACCCTAAATATGGAAAAATGTAAATTAAAAGATTACATATTAACCAATACTAACATCTCCCATGTCACTTTCAACAGTTAATACATATGCTGCTTCTCTATTATTATTTTTAATTTCAATATCCCCTAAATCCGTTGTAGCATCTACATAAGCATTAGTAATACTAGTAATTTCTAAATCTCCTAAGGAAAGAATTATCTTAGAATCTTTAACCAAATTTAACTTCTCTATAGATACATTTCCCATTTCACTGTCAATTGACACTTTTTCTGTAACATTAGCAACTTCAATATCCCCCATATCTTGTGTAACAGTTAACTTACAAACATCACCAATAGAAACATCTCCCATGTCACTAGCAATAGATAAACTATTTGCTTGAGTAACAGAAATATCTCCCATATTAGCATTAATATCAAAATTAGCATTAGAAAAATCTAAAACAGAAACATCTCCATAATCAGTCGCAAGAAAAACCTCTATATTACTAGTATCAGGAAGATAGATACGAACCAAATCTCTAGACTTAGGAAATGAAAAATGAAATCCTTCTTCTTCTGAAAAAATAATAGATAAACGACTCTTTGTATCATCAATATCAAACAATTCATAATCACTATAAATAGCTACATGAACACGACTATCATTAGAAGGTAATACTTCAATATTACCAACACTAACATCTACGGAAATCTCTTGAAAATTAATATCATATACTTCTTCAAATGCCAAGTTTTCACTCACTTTAGAAGTGCCAAAATTAAAGTTCCAAATAGGAAGTACACCACATAGAACAGCTATCATAAATCCAAGTAACAACATGCAAAGAATAGATAATAATATAATAAGTACTATAGTTTTAGTTTTATTAGTCTTCATCCCGAACTTCCACTCCTTTCAAAGAAAAACACAATTTAATAATCTCTGTAAGGAGTGCATAAACAATCCATAAAATCCAAGTAATAAACCATGCCATAGTTAAAATACTAGCTATAAGATAGATTACTAAAACAAATAACGCAAGTACACTCGTAATCTGCTTATATAATTTCTCTTCTCTAGACAATACTCTCTTTTCTTTTTCCTTCACTTCTTTACTAGGCCTCATCATCTCTATATAAACTAATAATCCTGTCGCAATAGCAATCACAACAAAGAAAATACACACACCAACAATCGGACTACGTAAAACAACAGAAAAGAAAATAATCACCACAATAGAAAAAATATATAACACAACAGCAATCGTAGTAAATAAAGCTCTCTTATGAGTATGTTCTATAGGATAAGTATGTTCTATAGAATAAGTATCTTCTACAGTATCTATTTCTCCATCTACAGAAACAACACCATCTTTAAACAATTCATCAGTTGATATCTCATACAAATCACAAATAGGAACAACTTTATCAAAATCAGGCATACTCTGATTAGTTTCCCATTTGGAAATTGTCTGTCGTGTAACATGTAATATATCCGCAACTTCTTCTTGAGACAATCCTTTCTTTTTTCGTAAACTTAGTAATTTCTCACCCAAATTCATTTCTTTCACCTCATAATCATTATAATAAATATTCCAGTTGCATACTACCAAAACAACATGGAATTTTGTCAACTATACTTAACAAAAAGAAAAAAGCTCCAAAAAGAGCTATAAATACACCTAAAAAATTTCATCTATGAGAACTATTATCTTCAGAAAGAACTTCTATATGAGAAAATTCTTCCTCACTAAGAAAACTATCTACACCAGAAGAGTCATCTTCGTCTTGCATATCCCATTTAATCTTTTTCTTCAAGAAAGTAATATTACGAAATACTATAAATACACCAACCAGTAAAAATAACAATCCTAAAACTAAAAAAACCCAAGGAAACTTTCCTAAATTAAATGTATATTCATCAGGATTATCAGGATTATATCGAATCTGAAATTCTGATCCTTCATCTAAATTTTTAGGAAGGCCTACAACCTTATCATGATAATAATATTCTCCATAAATAGTATAGGAAAAGTTATACTCATCAACACCCTTAACAACCTCATGAGATTCAACCAACGCAGTAGTAGAAGGATAAGAATGCTCTTTTATAAACGTTTGAATGGATTTGACAGCAAAATTTAAAACAACAATACCAACTATAGCAAAAAGTACTCCTCCTAAAATCCATAAAATATTTTTCTTTGATTCTTGAATAATTACTTTAAAAGAAGTTGTCCCATTCCTGTCTTGTTTCATATTTTTAAAATTCATATTTTCACTCCTTTATTAGATTGTAACATATGAAAGTAACAAAAACGAAAACTTCTTGTATTTTATGATATAGTTGACACCATATTTAACTTTTGAATAATTCTCTGAAACACAGGAATAGTAAAAAATACAATATTTTCATAATCAAGTTCATCCAAAGAAATCCACTTTACACCTGCACTTTCTTCTTCACGATAGCAAAGAGGAAGACTATCATCTGCTTCTACCAAATAAATAACATCAAAATGTATATGAGAAGAAACATAGCATCCACGTTTAACATGACCGACAATAGGACAAGAAGAAATAGCAAAAATAGAAGAATCTAACACTTTTGCCTTTAATCCCGTTTCCTCTTCTACTTCCCGAAGAGCAACACTAAGTAAATCCTCACATCCATCAGCATGACCTCCAGGATATACCCAGCCTTTATATATATTATGATAAACAACCAGTACTTTATCTCTAGCCTTATTAACAACAAAACAAGAAGCAGAAAAATGACCAAATTCATTTTCTCTAGTTAAAACATCAGAAAAAGTATCAATAAAACGAAGAAAATGCTCTTTTTCTTTTTTCTCCACTTCATCAAAGGGAACAAACTCATCAATCTCTTGTCTAAGCATCATAATCACTCCTAACTTCTATAAACAAGAAAGAATTTCTCTAAACTCTAAATATCCGCTTTTTTCATTAAAATGACCTGCACCAGAAACAAATTTTTCTCTAGCACAAATACTATCACAAAAACTTTTTAAATTATCATAGGAAACATAAGGATCATTATCAGAAACAAAACTAATTCTCTCATCACAAATAGAAGAAAAAATAGAAAGTGCTTCCCAATCTAAATAAAATGACTCATATAAAGAAATATCATCAGAAAACACCACCTGATTAAATCCAGACACGGTAATAAGTTTCTTTATCTTAATATTTTTCTCTAACAAAAACTTAATAATAAAATAGAACCTAAACTATGAGTAATAAACACAGTATCAGAATGAATACAACCAATATCTAAATAACTAGATAAAATATGACTCCAACTATCATACGTTTGAAACTCTAAACTAGGAAAATGTGGAACAATACATAATCTACCCTTCTTACTTAGTTGCCTTTTTAACCAAGGAATAAAATTCTTATAAGGATTACCATAAGAGCCATGAATAATAAAATAGTTTTCCATAAAACACCTGACCTCTAACATTAGTATAACATACCAAAAGAAAAACTCGCTTATAAAACGAGTTCTTCTTCTTTTGGTAACATAGTAACAACTGCCAAATTATGAAAATCGATTTGAGATACAATCTTTTCTAATGTCTTCATATCCATATTACGAATAACATCTACTTTATTAGGAATAACCCTATGATAACGTATGATATCATCATAAACATTATTTACAGTCGCATCAATACTATCAGCAATCTTAACTTCATTGGCAATCCATACTTTTTTCATACGTTGAAACATAGCTTCATCTAACGGATGATTAGAAAGTTCTTTCTTAATTGCTTTTATTAATTCTTCAGGCTGATTCGTAGATGCTAAAATAATAAAAGTTTTATATCCTTCTATATTATCCCAATCAAGAAAAATACTATTAAGTAATTTCTGACTACGAGCATGTTCTCTAAAAATAGAAGAAGAACCAAATAACATCGTACTAAGCATCGTTAAATATAAATCAAGTTCTAAATCATCATATTCTCCTAAATCTTTAATTGCAATCTTTAGTCCAACTCCAATCTTAGGAACTTGAATATTACCAGAAATAGAATCCTCCTTTTTACAAACAGACTTTTTCTCCTTTGCTGGTACAACACTAGCAATTCCCAAATTTTCTCTATAATCTAACTCTTCATGAACTACCTTGATAGCATCATCTACAGAAAAGTTACCAACAACAAGTAAAAACATATTATTAGGACTATAAAAATTACGATAACACAAATATAAATCTTCTTTCGTAATCTTATTAATCTCATCTACCGTACCACCAATATCTACTCTTCTTGGATGTACATGATAAATATTCTCCCGAAGTCTAGTCTCAAGTTGTACATCTGGCAAATCAGCATACATCTTCAATTCTTCCGCAATAATACCTTTTTCTTTCTCAACATTATCATCAGTGTAATAAGGAGAATCAACATACTGAATCAAATAACGCAAATTATCTAAAAAATTTTTAGTACCATAACAAATATACTGAGTACTATTATAAGAAGTAGATGCATTAGATCCCGTACCAGTTTTAGAAAAATAAGCAAACGGATCCTCCCCAGATTCTTGCTCAAACATTTTATGCTCTAAAAAATGAGCAATACCATCAGGTACCTTAACTGCTTTCTTCTCTCCAGCAGGAATAAAATTAGTAACTTCTGATCCAAAATAAGTAGCATAACTCATAAAATAATTAGCCTTATTTTCAAAAGGAATGAAAATAACATCAAGTCCATTATCCAAAGTTTCTGTATAAACAGCTAAATCTAATCCCTTTAAATCAATTTTTTTCATCGCTATCCCCCTCTAAAAAGAACACAGTATCAATCTTTACTTTTTTCGCAACTTTTACAATATCTTCTTTGGATACATTCATAATATTGCGTCTTTTTTCTTCAATCGTATCCGTACCAATTAACTCCATCATATAATAATTATCTAATATTTGATTAGGACTATCTTCAAGTTCATCTAACGCTGTACAAAAATATTCTTTCGCAACTCGAATTTCTTCATCATTAATTTTCCCTTTTTTCATATCTAATAAAATATTATCTATTAATTCTAATGTCTTAGTATAATTTTCTTTATCAATACCAGCTCGAATTAATACTAAATGATCAAGTTTATTAGGAACAGAATTAATAACATAACAAAGGGAATACTTTTCTCTAACTTCTTTAAATAGTTTAGAGTCTCCACTTCCCCCTAAGATAATATTAAATAACGTAAGAGCATAATTTCTCTCGTAATCACTAAGTCCATGAACACGACATCCAATAGCTAACTTAGATTGTGAAGTAGAAACAATCTCTTTTTCAAACAATCTCTTAGAACGAGGCCTAACATCTTCAAGTAAATAAGGGATTCTTTGTCTTTTTACTGTTTTAATAGGAATAACCTCACGAATCATCTGTGTCATTTCCTTAACATCAATATCTCCTATAACAAAAATATCCACTAAATCACTACGAATCATTTTTTGATAATATTGATAGATAGAACTTGGTGTAATCTTTTCTAAATCTTCTAAATATCCTACCATACGATAAGAAGATACACGATTTTTATCCATAGTTTCAAATAATCGAAGTAAACTATAACTAGCACCATCCTCCTTCAAGGAAGAAAGATGACTCTTAGCAGTTGTTTTTACAATTTCTAATTTTTCTAAAGAAAACTTCTGATTTAAAACATCGGGATGAAAAACAATTTCATTTAAAAAATCTAAAGCTTTCCTAAAATTTCCCTCTTCTGTGTATCTATCATGTAAAACGGATAAATAAATATCTAAATTATTATAATTACCTAATCTAGAATTATAAGTTTGAATATCTGCAGCATATAAATCTTGTGCCGCAATCGTTAACTCTCTCTTACTTGGATATTTACTACTAGATTGCAAAAACATATCACATAAAATATTACGAACCGTAATCTCCTCTTTTACAACAGGACTTCGAAAGGCAATTCGCACCGTAATAGTTTTAAACTTATTTGTCTTAATTAAATGTAAATTATAAGAACCTAAATCTTTTTTTACGTATTCCATACTTCACCCTTTTCTATATTATTTTAAAGTACTGCCGTATCTAATGCCAATTCTATCATCTGATTTAGTGATGTCTCTCTCTCCTCACTAGAAAGACTTCTCTTATCATAAAAAGAATCAACAACAGTCATCAAACAACTAGCTTCTCTACCTAGTTTTTTTGCAATATAAAACAAACCAAAAGCTTCCATTTCTACAGCTAAATAATCATCCCCTGGAAAATTAGTTCGAAAGACATCTTCACTATCTGTATATAAATCAAACACATCACTAGTAATAGTTTTACCAACTTTTACAGGAATATGTGCATCATCTGCAACTTTTTTTATCTTATCATTTAAACTATGACTAGCTTCAACATAATTAATATCTTGATTATCTAGCAACTGATCAAAATAACTTTTACAATAAGCACCAGTAGATAAAACTACATCTAATAATTTTACATCTTTATGAAAAGAACCAGACGTACCAATACGAATAATTTTTTCTACATGATAAAACTTATATAATTCATAAGAATAAATTCCAATACTCGGAACTCCCATACCAGAAGCAAATACGGTAACTCTCTTTCCCTTATAATATCCAGTATATCCGAACATATTTCTAACAGTATTAATTAATTTATAATCCGTTAAAAAATTTTCTGCAATATACTTGGCACGTAAGGGATCTCCTGGCATAAGTACAACTTCTGCAATATCTTCTAACTTACTTTCTATATGTGGCGTAGCCATAACATACCTTCTTTCTACAATATTTATTATATCAAGAATAAAGAAAAATACAAAGAAAAAGAGTACTAATTACTACTCTTAAACTTCTGATACCATGACTTAACACGTTCCTTGACATTATCTTTACCTTCTCTAAAATCATCACCAACTTGATCTTTAATATCACCTAAGGCGTGATAATTCTCTTCTCCCAAATAATTCTTAATCTTATCTAACACAGAAAGATAAATATCACTAACAAAATCTGAGGCAACTTGATACTTTTCCGATAAGTCTTCTCTCCAATTAGGAACAAACTCATCTCCTAAATCACCAATAGTATCAATACTATTCATAGTAATCTCTTTTCCCTCTGCAGTTAAATCATCAAAATAAACACCCTTAATTGGTTCATCATAAAAAATAAAATCAACACCTGTAATAAAAACATCTTTAATTTTACTTTTTGCTTCTTCTATTCTTTCTTGTTGAATAAACTCTTCAATACTAGATAAATCAGAAGAAAAATAATCAAAAGAATTATCTTCTAAACTTTCTTGACCAGTATCGTAAGAATCTAGAGAATCATCTACTCTACTATCTTCGCTCTCCTGATTCAAAGAAGCAGATGGCATATCCAAATTATTAGATGACTGACCACATCCAGAACAAGAAAGAACAACGCCTCCACTTAATAATAAAACTTTTAAACTTGTAAAAATACGAACTTTCCTCATATTATCTCCTACTTAACTTTTTGCATAGCAATACTACTTTGATAAGAATCAATAAACCCGTCACCAGAAATAGTATCAACCAAAGCATCACCATTATTTAAAAAATCAACTAAAGAAGAATAATCATCAGCATGTTGTGATACAAAATCAGAAAAAGGCAAAACTTGATATTCAGATAAATTAGGAACTTTGCTTCCTCTTAATAAATCTGCCTGATAAATAGAAGAACTAATTCCTTCTTGATATTGATCAACTAAATAACAATAATTAGAATTATAAACAACATCAACATCTTCTACCGGAACATAATTGATATAGCAAACATTATCCTCCGTACTAGAAACTCTAGAAACACCAAGATATTTTTTCTGCTCATATGTTGCTAAATCAAAAATAGTACTATCAACTTCTTGTAATATTTTTTGACTATCAAAAATTGTAAAATGTAAATACTTATCACTAACAGCACTAGAAAACAAAGTTGAGTGGCTTTCCATATATGCAGATAAAGGAATCACTTCATTCAACACAAGATCATCTGGAACAGCTCTATCTCGTAAATAATCATAATAAGTATTATACTTTCTTCCTTCTTCATAATCCTTTACAATATAAAAACTATCACTGGCTGTAAGAACAGAAAAAGAAGAAAGTGGCATATACCGAATACAGACAGAATCAGAATAAGAATTAGCATCATAAGAACGAACTAAAAAACCAACATAATCTTCTCCTAATCGAAAGGCTTCCTGACTTACTTCACCCAGACCATATTCACCCTCTTCTGCTTCTTCTACTACTTCCTCTATAACTTGACTATCCTCTTCAGCAATAGGAACACTCTTAGTATTCTGACATCCAACCAAAGACATTCCTGTAAAGAAAAATCCACTCATAATAGATAATTTTTTAATATGTTTTTTCATAATTGTAATCCTCATATTTTCTTCTTAATAAAGAGAAAATAAGCTTTCTATTTAATAACATACTATACATCAAAATTTGGAAAAAGAAAAGGATAAACTCCTCTTCTTTACTACTCTTCTTCTCCTTGATTATCAGTACTATCTAACTGTACTAAAACTTCTCTAGGCTTCGCACCATTAGCCGGACCTACAATACCACGTTCCTCTAATAAATCAACAAGTCTTGCTGCCCGGTTATATCCAATCTTAAATCTTCTTTGTAATAAAGAAGCACTAGCCTTTTGTGACTCGATAACAAACTGAACGACATCATTATAGATTTGATCATCATCATTAGCAGCATCACCAAACTCGACTCCAGACGCATTATTAACATTATGATCACTAACTTCCAAATTCATTAATGACTCATCATATTGTGCTTTCTGTTGATCAATAGTGAAATCAATAATTCGCTTAA
>ERZ1643249.4475-NODE-4475-length-11665-cov-4.417227_pt1 | contig 11665 bp, 8 predicted proteins | sample MGYA00579263_ERZ1643249 | MGnify/ENA primary metagenome ERZ1643249 (study PRJEB29033, sample SAMEA4952264) | chicken gut metagenome | biome: Broiler Chicken; feature: Gastrointestinal Tract; material: Caecum | place: Ireland | collected 2018 | study: Broiler...
CTGCGTATCCGTATGAACCTGTACTTCAAGCTGGTTGAAGCCAGTCACGATACCAGAAGCATCGAATGCAGATTCCGCCGCAAATGCGTCACTTGCCTGTTTCAGGGCAGTGAGGCTTTCGGCAGTATACGTATCAGTGAGCTCATCGACGATGGCGTTCATCGCATCGGTAAGCAGATCTTTGCTTGTCTGCAGGCTGCCATCCGCGTCTTCGGTATTCATCAGGCGTTCCACGATGGATGCAAACGCAGCATCGATGGAAGCCGGATCGTTTTCATAATAAACGGTAGACTGTGCATTGCTTACGGTCGCCAGGATCTTATCCAGATCTGAAGTGGTGTAGTCTTTCTTCACTGCTTCTTCAGAAAGCACATCGATCACTTTCTGCAGGGCCGCAACTCTTGTCGGTTCGCTGCGCTGAATGTCCAGGGTGGCATTGAACAGATCTTTCATTGCCGCGTTCATCGCTTCCTGTGTAGCAGAAGCATCATTCAGCACATTCTTCGCATTTGTCAGTACGTCATTGAATGCGCTCAGACTATCTGACGCATATCCAGCAGTTTCCAGCGTGAAGGCGTGGATGACATCTTCAAGCTGTGACACATTGCCGCTGGCAGTGCTTCCCGGCAATGCCGTACGCAGATCGAGCCCATCAGAAACGACAAATGCGTCTGCCATGCTCAGATCTAACTCTGTATCAACGGTCGCGCTCACGCGGATCGTTGCCAGGCTCATCGTGCCATTCAGGCCTTCCGTATCGCCTTCCATACTGAAGGCAACAGTGTATTCGTCATCATTTTGCGGCATGCGGGAAAGATTGCGCATAATACCGTCATTATTTTGTAAACGCTTAACGCTCGTTTATACAAATTCTGGTTAATTTGTGCACATTTTGTGAACATAAGTGCAAATCAAAACATTCCAAACATCAAGATCTGATCAGATTTTTCAGTCTTGTCCCGGAAATTCGCTCAAAAAAGAGCATACGTCCTTGCCCTGCAAGATATGTCATTCTCCCCAGCATCAACAGATAGACGATCCCTAGCGCAGCACGGATAAACAGATCCAAAGGGACACCCGATGGTTGAAGCATTTGCGCGATCTGACCAAACAGCCATGGCAGCAACAGAAATGCGCCTGACAAGGCATAGCGAAGCAATGGCTGCCACCATTTGAGCCTGCCGCGCAGCGCGATGAGGCGAAAGCGCATGAAGCGCATGCCTGGTGTCTGCCCATGAAGCAAGACGGGCGTCAGCGCGAAATACCCGCAGAACAGCAGCAGCGCGCTGGAGGGAAGCTGCAGCCGCAAAAATGCCAGCATCCCATAAAGCAATGGGCCAAGCAAGGTCATCACGAGCAGATCAGCGATAAACGCGATCAGCCGGCGTCCAAAAGAAACAGACATGCCTCTTTCATAGCTGCGGCGGTCAAGCTGCGCGCGGGCCGGAAGGAGGCGCAGAAACGGCTGGATGATGCCATAGCCGATGATCCCGCCCAAGGTATTGCCAAGCAGATCATCCACGTCAAACAGCCGATAACTGCGTGGATAAATGAAGTACAGCCCGCTGAGCTGGGTCAGCTCAAAGAACAAGGAGAGCAGGAACGTATACAGCACACACTTGCGGAAGCTGCAGCGAAAGTAATAACGCAAGTAGATGCCGAAAGGGATGGTCATCACGATGTTGAACAGCATCTGAAGCAGCGCACGGTTATGCAGCAGCGAAAAGAAAGAAAATGGCTGATCCGCCGGCATTTCTTTCACAATGTCCGCAAGAAAATGAAGCGGGATCAGCTGGGTGGACGGCCCGCTCATCAATTCGACCTCCTGCATGGAGGGCAGCGGCAAGATCACGAGAAAATATGCGCACAGCAAATACAATACAAACGAATAGACGATCAAGATCCGCATGGAAAACACTGAGCCATATTTGCGGTAATTATAGATGATATATGGCAGGGTGAATACCATGGCCATGAGCGGAAAGACCAGCAATGCGTTCATGATGACATCCAGATAAGCATTCATCATACATCCCCCATTCTTCTTTCAGCAGGCGGTGCGCTTCGCACCTTATTCCTCGGGCAAAGCATAACACAGAAATATCATTCTGAAAGGAAAGATGATAGCGATGTAAGGATCATACGGGCACGACAAAAGCCAGCGTCTTCATCAGAATGTGCTATAATGGTCATATGCATATTGATGGATGTCAGGCAACAAGGAGGGGAAATGAAAATGAATGAAGAAAAGCAAAATGAACTGATCCAGACGTTCATGGAAATCAGCTATGTGCCAGACAACGATGCGCTCAGCCTGAAAAAGAAGTGTACCAGCATCGCGATGAGCGATCTCTCTTTTCTCAAGTCAGGCCTTCTGGCCGTATTGCCGCGCTCACGGGAATTCCAGCAAGTGTTGAACATACCAGAAACCGTTCCAGGAAAAGAAGGACTTTATCGGGTCGTGTTCAACAAAGGAATCAATGGCACGTTGGCAGAATTCAAGGATGGCAGCGGCTATCTGGGCACAGTGGTCGATCATGGCATCCAGGGACAGGCCCATCTGATCCCGCTTCAAGCTGGTGAAATGAGCGTGAGCGCCGCGATCCCTGTGGATCCCATGATGACCGCGATGGCGATCATGCTTGTGCGCATCGATAAAAAGCTGGACGACATTCAGAAAACTCAGAAGCAGATCCTTGATTTTCTGAATCGTGACAAAGAAAGCAAATTGCTCGCTGATCTGGATCTGCTCATGGAAATTACCAAAAACTATAAGTTCAATTTTGACAACAAGGAATATCTGCGCACCAAATTAAACCTGACCGAGGCCATCAACCGCAGCGCGGCCGCAAATATCAACTTTTATCGCAAGCAGATCGAGGAACTCGTCAAAAACAATGGGTTCATCCACCTGAACATGAATACCGATGAGAAGATGGACAAGCTGCAAGATCAGTTTTTCTATTACCGGCTGGCGCTGTATCTGCATGCGTTCTCCAGTTTCATCGAGGTCCTGCTGGTCAAGAATTTTCACACCGAATACCTTGCGAACATCATCCAGAAGATCAAAGGTGCCGCGCATGAATACCAGGCATTTTATACTGAGTGTTATGATGCCATAGACGCGTATTCTAAAAATACCATAGAGACACATGTCATGGGCGGACTGTCCTTTCTCAGCAGATCGGCCGGCAGCTTGATCCATTCAATTCCGTTCATCAATGAAACATCGATCGATGAAGCGCTGATCGATTTTGGCAATCAGATGGAAAAAGAGAGCACGAAGGCTGCCAAAGCAGCGATGAAGCGCTTCATCACCAATAAGCAGAGTGATGTCCGGCCATTCATCGAAAACCTTCAGACCATCGATCGTCTCTATAACAAACCATTACAGCTATATTGTGATGAAGAGCATCTTTATCTGAATGAAAATTGAGCGCACAATTGACAGGACATCCGATCAGTCAAGACAATTCCCCTTGCACAGGGGATTTTTCTTCGTTCAGCTGTCAATTATTCCTGTTTACATGCAGTTCTACCTGTAAGCGACCATCTGATCGTGAGCATCACGCAGATCTGGTTTATAATGGTGCTGCAGGAGGGATAGGATGAATGATTATCAATTTGGCAACCATCTGTATCAACTGAGGCATCAGGCAGGATATACGCAAAAAGAAGTCGCGGATCACTGCGGCGTCAGCAACAAGGCCGTGTCAAAATGGGAAACTGGCAAGACGAAGCCCGGGGCGCAGATCATCCGCAAGCTTGCGGAATTATACCACATCTCCGCCGAAGCGCTGCTCATGGAGATCGACACGAAGAGCGCCCAAAAGATCACGACGATCGTGCTCACCTGCGGGCCCTGCGCAGGCAAGACCACCGCGATGAGCTGGATTCAGAATGCGTTCACTGAACGCGGCTACCGTGTCTTGTTCGTGCCGGAGACCGCGACAGAGCTCATCACCGGCGGGGTCTCCCCAAGCACATGCGGCTCTAACCTAGACTATCAGTGCTGCCAGATGATCTTGCAGGCAGAAAAAGAAAAGATCTTTCTGGATGCGGCAAGCACCATGAAAGATGAAAAGATACTGATTGTCTGCGACCGCGGCCTGATGGACAACAAAGCATACATGACAAACGCTGAATACCAGATCGTCTTGGATCGCATGCACACCGATGAAGTATCGATACGCGATCGGTATGACGCGGTCTTCCATCTGGTGTCTGCCGCAAACGGCGCGCCGGAGATCTACGCGAAAAACAAAGAAAACAACCCCGCACGTTCAGAAGGCATCGATCAGGCTGTTGATCTGGACAACAAGCTGATCCAGTCATGGACCGGACATCCACATTTGCGCGTGATCGACAACTCGACCAGTTTTGAAGAAAAGATGAAACGGCTGGTCTCGGAGATCTCATGTTTTCTGGGAGAACCTGAACCTTATGAGATCGAACGAAAATTTCTCATCGAGCATCCAGATATCGCTCTGCTGGAAAAGCAGCCTAACTGCCAGAAAGTTGAGATCATCCAGACGTATCTTCGTTCAGATGAAAATGAAGAAATACGGATCCGGCAGCGCGGCGCACAAGGCAGCTACATCTACTTCAAGACCGTGAAGAAATATGTGACACCGACGACCCGGGTCGAACTGGAAGAGCGGCTGAGCGAAAAAGAATATCTCAAGCTGCTCATGGAAGCGGATACCTCCATGCATCAGATTCGCAAGACACGCTATTGTCTGAGTGAAAATGGACAATATTTTGAGATCGACCTCTATCCTTTTTGGAAGGATCAGGCCATCGTGGAGATCGAATTGCTTTCGGAAGAGCAAGAGATCCAACTGCCCGGCTTCTTGCACGTCATCAAAGAAGTAACCGATGATGACTCATATAAAAACGCGTCTTTGGCCAGACGGTATTGAGGGGGGATGGCGATGAAAAGACGGATCGCATGGGGAACATGCGCGCTTGATGAAATCGAGCTCGTCTATGAAAAAGCTGAAGAAAACACCGCGATCGCCGATCAGCTGGAACAATTAGAGCTGCAGGCATTAAACGAAGCAAAAGCAAATATTGGCATGTTTCCGAGCGATGATCATAAGATCCTTCTTCCCGAACAATTTGACGCGTTGTCTGATAACGACAAAGAGATCCTCATCATGCTCACGGGCAATAAAGGTCTTTCTGGCCTGCAAACCGATATGGAGACAGCCACAATCAAGATCAGACTGTCTTCGCTGATTCCAAGGGTCCAGGCCTGCACCATTTTTTCGATATTGAACACCCTGGAAAAACTGGATGGCGCGATCAATGTCCTCATTCCTAAATGGACCTTGGAGCTTTACGTCCCATTGGGCGGCAAAAAGGGATTATCGCAATGGGAACTGCTGATCATGCAGCTGTATCCATGGCTGTCCATACGTGAGCTCTCCACAAATGAAACAGCTGTTTCTTCCTCATAAGTGCAGTTGCAATAAACTCAACATACATCAAAAAGCCAGGTTGCTCACTTCAGCGTTACCTGGCAATTTTTATGGCTTTTTAAGATCAGATGCCAAATATGTTTCAGTAAAGATCAATAACAGATTATTTCGTTTTTGATTATTCCAACAATTTCTTTTGGCAAATTATTCGTATCATACAAATAAACTTCATTCGATCTCGGATTAAATATCCCTATGTTATGGATAGTTTTAAAAACACCTTGTCCTGAATGCTGCCCCATTATCCAATACATCAAAAGCTGCAGAGTATGCATCTTGTTTGGTTTAGTTTTGCTTACTTTAAAATCCCAAATTGTATCTGCAGTGAGGTAGTCTCCATCACCTCTATCAACGGTTCTTGTATATCCATTCGGCTTGAAATCAAATCCGTCTTTTACTATAAGTCCATATGATTTCCAGAATTCAACGCTTCGATCTACCATGATCTTTATATTGTCTCTTGATCAGGATCTATTTTATCTGGTTCTTTTGATCTGGTTGCTTCCCTGGGATTCCTTGCCCACACATCATATGAAACTAATTTACATGCGTTGACAATAGACTGCTCATTCATATTTTATTCCGCTCAACAACATGCGCGCAGTTTCTAATGCATTTTTGTGAATGCATATGCTCTAACTTGCTTGTGTCTGCTAAAGGTAGTTTAAAGGCTTTTTCAGGATCCGCTCCCATCACATATCTCGTCAAATAATCAACTGTCATACCAATGACTGAAGCATGTACATTTTCTGATTCTTTCATCTGTCTGTGATCATTTAATTTATATACAGCAAATTGTGATCAATTAAGATATCCGCCTCTAGGCTGTTTTATGTTTTTACTCTTTCTGTTACTGAGCTCAAATTAACATCTTCTTAAAACATCCGCATTTGATGAAATCATAATTGAAATGGCAAGCCGAATTCCTTTGCAAATCCGTTGATCGAAGCTTTCAAGGATTCTGCCTGCTCACCGACAAATTCTGTCGCAGTATTCAATGTTTCTGATGCATACTTTTTTGCTTGATCGATAAGTTCTGACGCATTCTCTCCCAATTCAAGCGCAGTTTGATATGCTTCAGTTGAGACCGCATATCCGATCATGGATCCTACCAATCCCACTCCAGCACCAACTACTGTGCCAGCTCCAGGAACGACAGAGCCCAATATCGCTCCTGCTGCAGCTCCACCAGCTATACCTCCGGCCACACCAGTAGCACTTCCGCCTAGATCTTTAGCAAGTTCTTCAAATCCGATCTGTCCCTGTGCAAAATCTACAACAGAATCAAAGGAATCCACGCCAAAGGAGACTACAGCGGCGGGAACGCTGCATTTCCCCAGAGATCGAATCAGCTTATGTCCAGACTGCAACATCCGATTTCCCACTGTGGTACTGATAAATTCAGTACCATACCCAATTACACCGGATGCTCCCGTTTCTTTCGCTACATTGGCTATGGCCTCGGTCGGAGATATTTCTCCGTCAAACACTTTTTTTACATTGTCTACAGTAGACATTGATGCAGTGATCATCGCAGAACTTAATCCTGCTTTTTCAAATGACTTGTGTCCTGCCTTGATGTTTTCTTTAAGGAAGTTTTTAGCAACATAACGTTTAGGATGCTTTCTAGCATATAAAGCTTCATCACTTGTTACAGTACTGCGTTCCAGCATAGAATCCAGCTTATTCAATTTGTTTAATCTGTCTGTATACTTTTGGGTTAGTTTTGCATCGTTCCTTTCTTTAGCATGATTCAACTGATTGGTGATCTTTTCCCTCTTATTGATTATCATTTTTTCTTCTGCTATCTTGTCATAAAAATCCTTTGGAATCTCGATCTTGTCTACTTTTCCGCTATCAAGATATTTGTCAAACTTTTTTGTCATCATCTTATCTAAACACTGCTTAGCATCTTCGCCTATAAACTTTGTCTGGATCCGTTCGATGATATCACCTTGTTGATTCATCCTCACTTTATCCACAAACTGATCATTCTTTGGAAATAAATCAGGAAGGTCATCCGCACGATATGTAGTAATTCCGGTTTTTTCAAGCTGGGCCTTTAAGTTTTCTTTGGCCGTGCTGATCACTTCAGCGCTAAATCCTGATTGTTGCTTAAGGTTTTGATATTTAAAATCAGGATTTACCTTCATTTTATGGATCTGTTTTAATCCTCTAGTTTTTACGCCATTTTCATCAACACCTGAGTACATCCGTTTAAACGTATCATATATTCCAGAAGTATCTTTTTGCAAAAGCATTTTTTCATCTACGCCAAGCCACTGTGCTATATTTCTGTTTACTGTATTATCAAAAGGTGAATCAAACATTCCTCCTTCTGCGCTCAATGCATTTTCGAAGCTTCTATTTAAACTTTTTTTATTTGCTTCTTCAATGCTCTTATCGGCCTCTTCCAATACCTTTTTTTCAAACGTTTCAATCATCATTATCCCCTCCACCATATGTTAGAAAATAGCAAACTACTTGAAGCTGTTTTCTATTTAATCCTTTCATGCGATTGCCGACATGTGTTATCAATTCTTTTGGCGAACGTATCGTAGAAATCTCCTTTTCATTCATATCTAAAAGATCTTGCAGCAGTGTTTGAAGCTCACCCCATTTTTCTTTTTCCCATCTCAGGTTTCCAGCAAAAAGCTGATAATCTGCAATCAATTCCTGAAGCTTGGTCTTGTCTTCTCTGGAAAGGTCAAGAATATTCAAGGAATTATATAAGGATCCTACAGGAATGCGTTCCAGGCCGAACCAAGATTGTAAAAGCATTTTGATCAGCAATGTACGTGCAGTCCTTTTTGTCTGCATTTCTGCATTTGACGCAATATATGGCTGCTCTGTAATCTCTGCTTTGTCGATCATCGTAAGGACCGGATTCACCCAGTCATTCTGGTAGACCGCGGCTACTCCGCTAGGCAGCTTGGCGATCTCATTGACTTGATCAGACGTCAATCCCATCGATCTGCCTACCGCTTCTCTGTCATTGGCTTCTGGCGTACGCAGCACGATTTTCGTATTGGTATTCTTGATCGCTGAGATATCGACAGCTGATGGCGATTGATCCACGATGATGAATCCTTCACCATATGTTCGAATTTCCGCGATGGTCTGTGTCAGCATCTCAACTGATTTTCCGATCAGATCAGATTCTGTCCCTGCGGTATTTTTTAAAAGATGATGCGCTTCTTCCAGCACAGTGATGTGACTTAATCCACGATTGCTCTGCGTCTTTTTATCTGCCCTGTATTCATTCAGAATATAGACCATCAGTCCCATGATCAACGCTTTGGTTTCATTGGATTTGACACGGCTGATATCTAAAATGCAGTTCTGATCAAATATCTTATCATATGCGGTCTGTTTTTCTGAGAAGATCATCTTGTTCAGTCCTACGGTCAGTGATCTGATCCTAGTAATCAGTGCGCCGCGATAATTAGATTTTACTTCAGCGTCATAATCAGACTGATCGATCAATTCACTCAATTGTTCCATGAGAAGCTCAAAATCAGGGTATCTTATCTCCTGGCCTTCAAAGACAGACGCAGCCAGGTCCCAGCCCAGTGCTTCATATGACCTTAAGATCGCGTCTTTCAAAAACGCAGACATCGCGTCATACATTGGCCAGCATACGTTGAAGATTTCCACGAGTCCATCTACGTGTTCCAGCACATGGATAGAATCAGGAAACATAAAGGGATTCAGATGAATCAGTTCTGCGATCTTTGGGTTCGTAGAATAAACATTTACATCTTTAAAATGTCCAAATACATCTTTGTATTCCCCTTTTGCTGGTTCAATGACCAAAAAAGGGATCTTATCCTGATACAATTCATTCAGCATCTGATAAACTGTGTTGCTTTTTCCTGAACCAGTGGATCCAGTAATAAATGTATGCATGTTCAAGCTTTTATTCTCTAATTCCACGACTTTGTTTGTGATCTGGCCAAGATCAAACACTTTGCCTAGTGTCATGCGATCTTCAGGGCGAACTATTCGGTCACGGTCGAACAGACGGTAAGCTACGACTTCTTTTGCAAACTCCGCGTGCTCAATGACCGGAAGTCCAGATACGGTCGCTCTGGGCAGTCCCATGTGCAGCCCTAATTCTTTCCCGCTGATCGATGTCGTTGCATCAATAAGCACCGGATTTATTGCGCTGGCCACATAAGTAAAGTGAGGATGAAGGAATCGAGACAAATATGTTATCAGATCTGAAAAACGTCCAGCAGTTTGCGCATCATCGCTCCGCCAGGAATTGATGGCCGATAATTCTCTTCCTGAATGATCGCCATTCATCAAAGAGCGGTAATTGCTTGCAGCAATTTCTGCTGAGGACATATCATCTGAAAGAAAATAACTGGCAATGTTCCACATTCCATAGCTGTCAAACTCATTGATGCGCTTTAACGCGTCATCTATTGACTGAAGGAGCTCGCTCACTTCTTTGTTTTCAGTAGTCGTGCTCGTATTGGTCGATGTTGATTCAGATATCTGTTCGTTCGGCGCAAGCGCGCTGATGAAGGTATTCAGTTGTCCGGCAATCTGACCGCCAAGCATAGATCCGCTTACAGCACCAATTGCTTCATGTTTTACACCTAAAGCAGTACCAACTCCTATGCCAAGCAATGAAATGGCCGCTCCGGCAATCATCGATGCCTTCTGTTTCCCATCCATCTCAGAAAATGACTTGGTTTTGGAGACTGACTTTGCATCTCCTGAGGAAAACTGTATTTTCTGATAGGAAGAAAGGTTTGTATAAAGATCCTGATAGTTTTTTCTCAACTGCTGAATCACCTGCGGAGACTGATTTTCCGCAAGGATGATCCCCATATATTTTCTGCCTTGCATGGCCAGGGCCAGTTTTTCCATTCCTTGTACGAATTTCTCATTCGTCTGCATATCTTGGATCTTATTGCTTCCTACAACGCTGACGGAAACAACATTCTTCTGATGCAAGATCTGATCGGATAATGACACGATTTTCTTTCGATCTTCATGATGTAGCTTTGCACCAGGAAAATGACCGATCAACGTGCTTCTTAACGTATCACCGAGCGCAACGGTGGATCGCTTAATTGCTTCATTTTCTTCATTATTGCGCACGCCTAGATAGAAATCTGTCTTTTTCCCATCAGAATCCATCAAGATGAATACTGAATCACGATATATGGAAAGGGTATTATAGATCGTAGTGAATTTATCCGTTACAGATTCGCCTTTCTGATAGACCATTTCTGTAATATGATACAGTCTGACATTATCAACAAAATCTTCTTCTGCTGGCAGAAGGTCTGGAAGCGCCGCAATCTGCATATCGTTCAGACGAGCAAGATACTTTTTACGCATTCCATCTTCAATGATTTCCAGCCGATTTTCCAAAGTAACTTCTTGTGTTACCGGCACTTCTGTCTGTGTTTTTTCCTGGACATCATTCATACACTCATCTTCTTTCTATCATGCCCAACATGTCACTAAACTGTTGCAGCCACTCTTTTTCTTCCTGAAACATCTTTTCTTCCATAGATAAATGATCGGTCACTTGATCAAGCTCTGCATTTTTTTGCTCAATGCGCTTATTCAAACGCGATATATATGTATCTGCAAGCATCTGTTCTTCTTGCTGCAACAAATCAAAATACAAATTCAGAACATGTTTCGACAATGGTTCCGCTATACTGACCGCATATTCGCGCCAATCTTGATAAAGATAGGTCACTTCTAAAACAGGCTTTTTATTCTCCTTAGAATCCGATTTGAACAACATGCCAAAGAAGTCATCCTTCGGCATGATATATTTTTCTTCTTTTAAATCAAGCAAAGCCTCTGTTATTGCTGGAAGCGGTGGAATCTCCTGCATACTCAGTTCAGGCAGCGTAAACGAAAAATCTGTATCCTCTTCTGATTCCTGATACCATTCCCAATAGGCTTGTTCCATTTCTGTTCTAGATTGGTCGACCGCACGGATCAGATCTTGGATAAATTCATTAAAATACACCGATAGATCCTGTTTAAATTCTAATGCGACACGCACTGCTTCCTCTGTATTGGTAATCTTTGTCTTTCTTTTTCGCCATGCATAAACTTTTCCGATCATTTCCTCCTGAATTTCTTGCCAAGATGAAGGCAGATCTAAATTGTCTCTATTGACGAATAAATCATGCGCATGCTTC
>ERZ1643249.4478-NODE-4478-length-11657-cov-5.282537_pt1 | contig 11657 bp, 7 predicted proteins | sample MGYA00579263_ERZ1643249 | MGnify/ENA primary metagenome ERZ1643249 (study PRJEB29033, sample SAMEA4952264) | chicken gut metagenome | biome: Broiler Chicken; feature: Gastrointestinal Tract; material: Caecum | place: Ireland | collected 2018 | study: Broiler...
AATCCTGCAAGTCAAAATATCCCTTGTTCTTGTAGCTGTACTCCTCCCAATCCCAGTCACGAAAACCCGCTCTGTTTTTGACATCGTAAAGCATTCCTATCGTCAACCCTGAACCAAACTTTTCAACAGAAGGGCCAATATACCGATAAGAATTATGCCTCTGCTTACCCCACTTATCGAACGTCGGTTGAACATCGATCAGCCCTTCGTCCCTCAAACTCTTCATGAGCAGCTGTATCGTGCGTTTGGACACAGCAAGTTTATCGGCGAGATTATCTATGCTTATCGGCTTTCCGTTCCGGCGAATAATATAGTTTACGACCATCTCTCGCCGCTCTTCAGGCGTTGCCTTCCGCATCAGAAACTGCGGCGGAGCATGATTATAATTATTGTTGTAATACACGGGATTTTCGATCTCCACAAAGCCGAATTTGTTCTTGTGGACTGTCATATCCCCAGGCTCACCGAGAGTATGCTTATTGTGCCTTTTCCTCTTCTTTACTTTTTCTTCCCCCGTTCCGCAGCTGTTTTTTTCCATTTCCTCTCCAAAATACGAACATTTGTTTGTATTATAGCACGAAAAAACGCATTTGTCAAGAGGGCTAAAATAGAAAAGTTACGGAATAAACTACTCAAAACTCTACGCCAAAACAATCCTTATCTTCTAAATTGCAAAAGCCGTGCAGTTTTCTACACGGCTTTTTTCATCGGACTTCATTCAATTATACTTCTTAAAGTTTTCTGCCTGCTGCATGACCTTTTCAAAGACTTCCTCGTCCCATTCAGGAGGATACCCGTTTTTATAAAGCAACACGGTCAAATCCATATTTAACTGGTTTTTTATGTCCTCCCTGTTAAAAAAATCTGCATACTGCAATTTATCATCGACAAGCTTCTTTATTTTCTTTGCAAGAGAAACACATTTTTCATCAGCAAAGACAAAACCGTGATCATCACGTACCTTGACTAAGATATCGTAAAACGCCTTTTCCTCATAGGATATTCCCATTGCTTTAAAAGACGTTTTATCTATCTCCAGCTCCTTAAAGATCTTAATCAACTCATCCGACAAATCATTTACAAAATCTGCAACAACCTCGCTTGTAAATACTAATTTATCACGGGTATTGTACAATTCAACGACTTTACGCAATCTCTCATCAAACTCAATTGATTTGATCTTATTTACTCGTCCGTAACTGATGATTGCTTTTCTCAATAGTTTTATCAACGCGTTGAATTTTGTAATCGGCATTTTAACCGCATTGAGCCGCTTTTCAAAATCCTCTCCAAATAAGTCAAAGGATTTATCCTCATCAACGATATTCTCCACGCCAGTGCAAGAAATAGCTTCCCGCACCATTCCTTCCACAACCTGATTCATAATCTCCGCATCGGGAGCATCCCCAATTGTCTGTTTATAGATGATCGATCGAATAGCCAAATAAAACTGTGCTTTTGAGACTTCCGATTCAGTCAATTCTCCCGACGGAAAAACAATATTATACGCGGCTTTCATCTTTCTGGAAAGCGTCATAAAGCGGCTTCCCATTTCTTTAGAAGACTGCACATATTCCGCGGCAAGATTAAGACAATTCAGTCTTTCAAGGGGTTCTCCAACAAAAAACTTTGTTGCGTTGAAATTGCAAAGCAAATCATCGATCAACTTTAAATGATTACGAAAAATCCCCAATGAAATATCGAGCTCATCGACAGGGCTCTCCTGCGGACCGCCAAAGATTTTAATGGCTTCCATCATTTCAGCTTTAATGCCGATATAATCGACAATAAGCCCCTTGTCTTTTCCTTCAAAAACACGGTTGACGCGCGAAATTGTCTGAATCAGAGTATGTTTTTGCAAAGGCTTATCGATATACATGACAGAAAGCGACGGCACGTCAAAACCCGTGATCCACATATCAACTACGATCGCAATTTTGAAATTTGACTGCGTATTCTTAAATTGCTCATCCAATTTCGCGCGATATTCCTTTGTCCCGCAAAGATTATACAGCTCGCTCTCATCGTTCTCCCCTCGGGTAGCAACAAGATTGATTTTCGGTATTTCCACCAGTTGATCAAGTTCATCCTCGCTGAAGCGGCTCTCATCTTCACACTTTTTCGCTATACCCCATTCAGGACGAATTTTCAGTATCTCTTTCAAAACGCGATACGCCAATGTCCTGTCCGCACAAACGATCATCGCTTTTTGCACGATTTCCGGCTTTTCGGCGCACAACGCCTCATAATGCTCGACAACATCTTTTGCAAGGCGTTTCAGCCGATCGGGATGCCCTAAAATCGCGGTCATTCGACTCATCGCCCGCTCGCTTTCCTCGATCTGTTCTTCGTTGGCACCTTGTTCTGCACATCGATTATAATATTCCTGTATCTCTTTTGCGTCTTTTTCAGACAATACAACACGCACCAAGCGCGGTTCGTAAGCGATGCGCACAGTGATGCCGTCATCGCTTGCCTCTTTCATTGTATAAGAATCCACTACGCCGCCAAACACGGCGATGGCCTCGTCAATGGGCGTTCCCGTAAATCCGCAGTATGTAGCGTTGGGAAAACTTCTGCGCAAATATTCAGCAAATCCGTATGTTACAAAAACGCCTTTTTCCGTTTTTTTCAGTTTTTCGCCGACACCCGTTTGCGTGCGGTGCGCCTCATCTGATATACAGATGATATTACTGCGCTCAGATAAAATGCCTGTATCCTCACAGAACTTTTGAATAGTTGTAATATACACACCGCCGCTTTCTCGATTCGTCAAAGTATCATGTAAATCTTCACGCGTCTCTATACTGCGTACATTCTCATCGTGGAGATACTTTTTAGCCGTCACAAACAATTTCGATGCTTGCGTATCGAGATCTTCTCGGTCCGTGATCAATACAATGGTAGGATTATGAAATCTATCACGGTCGCGAAGCATCAAAAGCCGCGCAAGGAATAACATTGTATATGTTTTTCCGCACCCGGTCGCTCCAAAATAAATTCCGCCTTTGCCGTCTCCTTTCGGTTTTTTATGTCGTTGAATGTTAGCAAGCATCTTATTCGCCGCAAAAAACTGCGGGTAGCGGCAGATAATTGCCTCCTGCTTTTTACTGTCGTCCGGATAGAAAATAAAGTCTCTCAAAATTTGCAATATCCTGTCTTTGGCAAATACCCCCTCGATCATCGTAAACAAAGAACTGATCCCGTTAGAAACGGTATCTTTTTCATTTGCTTTATTCCACGAATAATAGAATTGATATGGTGTAAAAATCGTGCCAAGTCTAGTATTAGCGCCGTCGCAAATGACAGAAAGAGAGGTATATTTCAAGAGTGACGGAATGTCTCGGGCGTAACGAATGGTGATCTGTTCCCACGCATCGTGGACAGTTTTCCCCTCTTCTATGGCGCTTTTAAATTCAAATATACCCACAGGTATACCATTGATGAAGATGAGCATGTCGGGAATACGGGTATGAAGATCCTCTACAATAAACTGATTGACTACCTTAAAGCTGTTATTTTTAGGCGTGCCGAAATCAATGAAATTGACGTGGATACCGAGTTTTGAAGGGTCATCGCGCACAAAATCAAATCCTTCACAAATAAGCCTGAACGCTTCGCGATTCCCTTCGTAGAGTGGAACAGACGGAAGCTTGTCCAATCGGCTGATAATTTTTTTAAGTTCCGATTCACTCAAATCAGGGTATTTAAAAAGCAAGAATTTTTTAAGATCATCATACAAAAGGACATCCTGAAACGGACGATGAATTTCATCGCCGTGCTGATATGTATATCCTTGTTGTTTGAAAAGCTCTACAATAGCGTTTTCAAGCTCCTTCTCTATAAAATTCCCTCTAGTGAAATGATAGTCCATGGCGTCCCCTTAATTTAATTCTGATATGATATCTTCCAAATTTTTAAAAAACCATTCTAATTGCAGTTTCTTAATTTTGTCATTTATTCTATTTCCTCTCAACAAGTCATCAATTCCATCTTTCAGAAGAATCAAAGCCGGTTTGTCTTCCATTAAAAAATCACCGATATTTACTGATCTGTAGATTTCCATAATGGAGCCTCTTAGACTTTCAATCAAACTTGGATGACATTCAGGCAAAACTCTTAATAATCCAGCGATATCTAACTCCGAAGCGAATTTACGATTTCCAATGTATTTATCTCTATTTTTGTAAATATTTTCTGATAGATTTTGGATATCATCTACATTTTTAATTTGTTCTAAGACAACAACGCTTTCTGCTTTTATCCTTGTCAGCATCTGTTCCTTAAATTCATTATATTCTTTCTTTTGTTCATCAGTCCATAATTCAATGCCATCATGGTAAGTTAATTTATGAATAATATCGTCGCCAAGCACAGACTTTTGAACCTTTTTTAAAATCGACTGTTTACATTGATCAATTAATTGCTCATCATCAATGTATTTTCTAACAGCAATCAAGTAGTTCGCTAATTTGCTATACTGCTCCAAAGGAAAATAGTCTTCTTCCTCATTTAAATATGTACTTATCTTTTTTATTGCCTCAAAAACTTCTTCTTCCGTCTTTTCATAAAAGCCGTACAATATATTCAAAGCCTTTTGCAAATCCTTTTGTTTTACTTCAAAAGATTTTTGCTTAATGTATGCAATTTCGTTTAGCTCAAATTGTTCATTGTCAAAATATTGTGCTTTAATATAATCGTAACAACATTTATATAAGGGGAAATGATAACTGCCAAGTTCAGTTGGCGACTTTATATTATCAGTCCAAACTAAATTACTATTCTTGCTTAATTTTAATGCAAAAGCCGTATTAGAACATAATACAAATTGGAAATATTGAATATTATACTCCTTCTTTGCTTTTGTAAACATTTCCATTGTCTTTTGGCATGAGTATATTAACGCTCTAAAATTATAGCACTTTACCTCAAACATGATTTTTTCAATTTCATCTACAATGAGAGGTATTCCTGTTGTGATTTTAACTTCTACTGCTTTAGCAAAATATTTACCACTAAATTTTCAATGGAAGAATCCAAATTTGCATAAAACTGAATTGTATCACTTACAGTTTTTTCTTTTATACGAAAATACTCTTTGGACTCTTTCATAAGGACTTTATTTACTTTTTTCATTCCATCCTTATCTGTTTCTTCCTGTGTTTCGTATTTAATAATTTCACCCTCATTTGCCACTAGAAGAACTTTTACACCATCTTGTTCCACAAGGTTATTAACATACCCCATAACTTCAAGTATGCCTAACCCAGAACGCTCCAAGTCTTCTAATATAATTAATTTTCCCGTTAAATCAATAGACTGATAAAGTTGATTAAGGCTCTCTTCAGAAACATTGATATCTACGCCAAAAAAACTTGCAACACCTTTTACAATAGTTTTGCCTATAATTTTTGCCCTACTTATGCTTTCCGACTTTTTTATAAGTGCCTTCGCCCGAACTTCCAAATATATGCTTTTGCTCAAAGCCTCCAGTGATTTTATTCCATAGAGAGAAACAACGACACATCTGTTCTCTTCCTCATCAGTTAAAGCCGGAACGAGCTCGTTCTGAATATAATAACTTTTCCCGTATCCCCATGCACCCGTCAGCATGATTGCGCTACGGGTTTTGGCATTTTCAAGATAGTTTTTTATGTACTTTGTTAATTCATTTGTGTTCATATTATACCTTTGAAAGATAACTATAAAAAATTACTTTATAATCTAATCCAACCGCGTTGAGGATTTCTTGCTATTTCAGCGTTTAGCGCTTTTGTAAATTTTCTAACCAATTCATCTTTGCTTGCAAAGTATTGAGGTGTTAGAGACATAACCTCATTTTTAAAAGCGTTTAATTTCTCCTTATTAAACTCAAGGTCATTATTTTTTAATAGCTCGCTTCCATTATAAATAAAAGGTATAACGTTAAAACCTTTTTTTCTTGCATATTGATATTCAAACATAGTGTAGCTGACACCTTTTTGATATTCAGTGCCGTACCTTTGACCGATTAACAAAACATAATAATTACTTTCATCTATAACGCTTTTAATGTATGTATCTAAATTTGTTCCACTAGCGGCAAAATCTTCCATGCCTGCTGGAATATGCTTTAAAAAAGATATTTCGTCTGCTACAGCCCTTCTATATTCAATCAAATCCAAATATGTTGAACTAATGAAGACCTGATACCTCTTTTCTTGTTTTCTTAAATCAACAATACTTTCGAATACTTCTATACAGGCTTTTATTTTTAATAACTTTTCAGACTCGCACTCTTCACTTTGCACTACAGAAATAACATTTTGATATGCCCTATGATTAGTCCCTAAAAATTCTTTCAACAACGGGTCTAATTCATATATTACACTATTATAATTTCCATAATAACCACACATGCTTTTTAACTTTTTTAATCTTGCTTCAAACCTTAATTTACTCACAAAACTCACCCTCCCCTATTTTTATACTCTCGATTCGTCTAACGAACCTTTAATTAAAATCGGGCAAATGGCTTTGATTTGCGATTTTAATTTCTCGTTGATTTCTTTGCGAATATTGTAAACCTTAAATATATTTGCGATAGATTTTTGAACATCAATATCAGGAATAGGAATTTTTACTTGGCACATATCATCATAACTAAAAACTTCCCTTGCTGACCCCCAAGAATTATAGCGCGCATATCTATTAAACTCAGGTCTGTTTAAAAAAATATTTAAATAAGGCGCATAGACTTTATCACTTAACACTTTAAATACTACGTATGAGGACGAGACTATATAAGTTTCTTGACTATCGTTATAAGCAAGTGAAATTTTTTCTCCGTTTCTTGATGTAACCGTTACAAAAGCAAAATAATTTGGCAAGACCAACTTATAATTAGTCAAACTTACCCCTTCCATATCAGCTTTGGTTGGAATAAATACTTTGTTGATTGATATACCTTTTAAAGCATCTAAATCATATCCCTCATCATCTCTTTTATCACTTTGCACGATATAATTTCCTATTGATTCGGAAGGTACTTTGCGGCGGAGATCTTCAATATATCCGTCACAGACAAGTTTTAAATCTTCTAACCCGCGCTCGTATGCTTGCTGATTTTTTACCATACCTTGATAAATATCCACATACTTCTGCTGTACTTCAATCGGCGGCAATTCAATATCTACTTCACACATCTCTTCCCAAGAAAAAGCTTCTCTCGCGGATCCCCAAGAATTAAAACGTGAATACCTGTCAAATTCCGGACGATTAAAAAAGATAAATAAATATTCCGGCAACAACAATTCACACTCTTTCACATAAAATACAACATAAGACGAAGAAACGATATAGGTATCCCCACTTGTATTATACGCGAGAGAAATTTTCTCCCCGTTTCTAGATGTAATTGTAACATACGCAAAATAATTCGATTTAACAAGCAAATAAGGATGAAGCGATACGCCTTCCATATCAGCCTTTGTTTCAATAAATTCCTTTTTTATTGAAATTCCCCTTACATCACTTATACCAAAAACATTATTTTATTTATTTCTTCTGAAAGCTTAATCAACTGACCCAGTTTATATTTACTCAATGCCATAGCCGATACCTTCAAATGCCTTAATTAAAAGCTCTTGTGACTGTTTTTCCTGCTCGATGACCTCTTTCATTTCCTTTTGAATACGCGCCATTTCCGTAGGATAATCAATTTCCAAATCGTGATCGATAAATTCAATATACTTGCTGGGCGTCAAGGTATAGTTGTTTGCCCGTATACCATTTTCGCCGTCCAATGTGACCGACTTACAATATTCGGGGACATCCTGATAAAGAGCCCTGTCCGCGCTCTGCCAATCAAAATATAACTTCTTTATCTTTTGGATCTGTGCTGTTGTCAAAACCGTCTTTTTCTTCTTTTTATTCTTATCCAGTACATACTCTTCGGTGTTTTCGTCCCAACGGCGCAAGTCGACAAACAAAACCTCGTTCGTTCTGTCACGTAACTGTCTGCCGTTCAGTTCCCGCGCCTTCTTATTATTGTTCAAAATCCAAAGCGTTACGGAAATATCCGTTGTATAGAACATATCGCGCGGAAGCACAATGATGGCCTCCACCTTGTCCCGTTCCAACAATTCTTTACGAATTAGATATTCGGAACGTTCTGACTCTTCATCGTCTCCGCCTGCCCCAGCATTCAAAGCGCCGTTTGCAAGCAAAAATCCTGCAATGCCGTTGCTTTCATCCAATTTTGAGAGCATATGCAAGATCCACGCATAGTTGGCGTTGGATACGGGCGGCATAGCGGGCCACCCCTTAAACCGAGGATCATTTTTGAGCTCGTCTTCACCGCGCCATTTCTTCAGGTTAAACGGCGGATTTGCCATGATATAGCGTACCTTTCTGTCCTTGTGGAGATCCTCTGTAAAGGTGGATGCATTCTTTTCACCCAAATCGCAAGAAATCCCGCGGATGGACAAGTTCATCTTTGCAAGGCGCCATGTGTCGGCGTTTGATTCCTGCCCCACAACAGACACTTTCTTACGGTTGCCTTTGTGCATATCCACAAAGCGCATACTCTGTACAAACATACCGCCCGAACCGCAGCAAGGGTCGTAAACCGTCCCGTCAAACGGTTCAATAAGTTCGGCAATCAATTCCACGACGCAAGCAGGCGTGTAAAACTCGCCGTCTTCTTTTGTCCCCGACGCCGCATAGTTTTGCAGGAAATATTCATATACCCTGCCGATCAGATCCTCTTCTTTGAACCGCTCCTCGGTGATCTTATTTACCTCGTCTATGAGCGACTTCAAAGCGGATCTATCCGCACTGAGCGACACGAAAAGCTGCTGCGGCAAGGCACCTTTCAGCGGTGGGTTCTTTGCCTCGATATCTGCCATCGCTGTATCAAGTATTACCGCTATATCGTCTGCGCCTGCATTTTTGACAATGTAACTCCAACGGCAATGCTCGTCCAAATAATAGACATTTTCCGCATTGTAAAAAGATACCTTTTCCAAGAATACAGGAACATTGCCATACTGCTCTATAATTTCCTGTCTGCGACGTTCAAATTTTACGCTTGCAAAATTGATAAACGCAAGCGCAATGATCGCATCCCTCTTCTTTTCAAGGCTGCCTATATTCCTCAGTGCCACACGGCAATTCCAAAGTACTGTCTCTAACGATACTTCTTTTGTCTTTACTTCTTTTTTAGCCATTGTATTTCTCCGTTATTATTTTACCTTTTCCGATTCAGCAAGATTATTACACTTATCTATGATTTCACGCAATTGTTTACGCTGCGATTCGCATGACTCTAATTCGCAAATCCTTTTTTCAAAGTCTTTAAATTTTAAATTTTTATTCAATAAAGTCTGAACGACATCATCCATTTCCACCAATAAATCAAAATAATTTTGCTTGACTTTTTCAAATAATTCAACACATTCTTCATATACAGAATTGATTTGAAACCTATTCGAAAGTTCTTTAACTTTATAGACGAACTCACACAAATTTTCAGTCAATGGTAAACTATTATTAAATTGATATCGCAAACTGTATATATCATGTATTTGCGCCGTACATTGTCTTCTTAAGCTTATTATTTGAATTGATTCTTTATCAAATGGCAATGAACTACCGTATGCAAATTGCACCATTATCCTACTATCAAGAATTGCGCCAGAATTTATTAATTTTGACATATCTGAATAAATTATATCGCGGGCTCTAAGCAGCTTATCTGCATGATACTGTATGTATGATCTCTGCTCATATTGTTTATTCTGCCATAATGTTATTACCCCAATGCCAGCCGTCGCAAAAAAACCAACCCAGCCAGCTATCGCTGTAAAAATATTGGCATACTTAGACTCGGATACACACGAAAAATAAATATTTATAATAAAGAATGCCAATAAAATAATTACCATTAAAATACAAATTAATGTTTTTTTACACAGTTTATTTTTCATTGTCCACCCTTTTTACAACTGTCTACATATCTTTTTGTCCGCATAATATATTTCCCCATTCACAGTATTACGCGCATTGTTCATCAGAACATAGCCATAAAATTTCCCGTTTGCATATGGCGGCTTATAAACTTTAACCCATTTCAAATCAGGATTTTCATCGTTTGTTGCGGTCAGACATTTTTGGCTCAAATCTCTTTCATCCCACAATTCATAAAGAGATTTTAATTCCAGTTTAGTGGACAGCCCCTTTTCTTCTGGGCTTTTGACAATATTGGAGCCATTCTCTTCTCTTAAAGAAAGCACGGTCGCACTTCTTTTTTGACCTTGCATCTTTAATTCATAATTATTTTTTTGTCCATCAATAATACATTTTTCTTGTGTTGTTTTAAATTCTTTTTTCGCCGTAACCGCTTTGATTATAAGATATAATATTATAGCGGCAATCAATACAGAGGTTATTCCGATTAAAACATATAATATCACATTACTAATCGACTGAATAAATGTAACAATTGTAGAGGCAATACTTAATAAAATTATCGCTATGATTAAGTATAAGAGTATTCTTGTTTTACCCCCCGAAACCTTGTCTCGCAAAATATGTGCCGAAAATAATCCTCCCACACAAATGGTTGCTATGGAAAAAGAAAGGCTCAGCAATCCTTTAACCATGATTTTATCTATAAAAGCTACACCTGTTATCTCAACAATTTTAGGAATAAACATTCCCAACAAAATAGTAATAATAACGGCTTGAAACGATTTAGGAACTCTTTTCAAATTTTCTCTCCAGAATCTAATTTTTGCCTTCCAAAAAATTCAATAGCTGCGGCGTTACTTTACTTCGACCCTGAACATTTGTAAGTCCGTGTTCGCGAAGCTCCTTCAAAGGAAACCGTGCCTTATCGTATTTCTCGATCAAGCGAAGCCGCATATATCTAACATTCGATTTTTCGGTCATATCTTTATAAAATTCTATATCATCCGCCGAGCGATTACCGTAAAGTTCTGTTTCTAAAACCTCGCATTTATACATTATGGATTTATAATCTCCGCCGACATAAATATAAACGGTATCTCCCACAGACGTATTATTGGTCTGACTCCATTCGATCGTATCCAACTTTTCAAAAGCACCTGCAATATCATAAAGTTTCGGATTACACGGAATCACCCAAACATCCTCTACACGCGTCGGATCTTTCCTGCCCTCTGCTCTTGCCCTTATCGTGTTAAGCCACTCACCGTTATATTTAAAATACCTAGGACCGGCAACACCATGCTTACTTTCTGAAAGTTTCGTCGCCAAAGCCGAAAGAGAATATTGTTTCCCCTGGTACTCGACTGTCTTATCATCTACAACAGTACATTCCACTCCGGAATTTGCTTTCCCCCTGTTAAAATAAGTAAGCACTGCTCCAACAGGAATATTGCATTTTGAAAAGGTAAAAGGAGAAAGCCTTTCGATGTGTTCCTCCTCGATCTCCTGCGCCAAATCTTCTTCCTTTCTTTCCTGTACTGACGGTTCCCACAACTTCAACCTATCTTTACGTCCTCCTAAAATAGCAATAGTTTCCAAAATAGAATAAGCCTGTTCGGGGGACATAGCATAAAATTCCCTTACGCGCATTTTACCTCCGATGTTTTCAATGGAGCGCAAGTTAGGTTTAAGCTGATCGATAAGGG
>ERZ1643249.4480-NODE-4480-length-11654-cov-6.373308_pt1 | contig 11654 bp, 9 predicted proteins | sample MGYA00579263_ERZ1643249 | MGnify/ENA primary metagenome ERZ1643249 (study PRJEB29033, sample SAMEA4952264) | chicken gut metagenome | biome: Broiler Chicken; feature: Gastrointestinal Tract; material: Caecum | place: Ireland | collected 2018 | study: Broiler...
TTTATTGATGAATATAAAAAAATAAATTCATTTACTATTTATAATAATTACTTTCCTACAATAGATAAATTACTATCTAGTATTAAAGACAAAATCCAAAATAAAGAAATAATTTTATTAGGTCATGGTGAATTTTTACAAAGTTTTTTTGAATGTTTTGAAAATAAATATGATAACAAAACCTACATATTTACTAACTTTGAGACCTATTTAATAGATAACAATTAGCAGATTTTTCCTAAAATATGCTAATTTTTTTGTCGAATTTTGTCGAACGGTTTTTCTTGCATTACGCATAAATTAGTGGTAAAGTTAAGATAAAGAAGGAAGGAGTGATTGAAGTGATGCAAGGCAAAGTTAAATGGTTCAACAACGAAAAAGGCTATGGCTTTATCGAATATGCTGAGTTGTCTGACATTTTCGTGCATTATTCTGCTATAGTCAAAGATGGGTATAAGACATTAACCGAAGGCTCTTTAGTTAATTTTAAATTAATTGAAACATCTAAGGGACTGCAAGCAATCGATGTAGTAGAAGAAGAAAAGACTGCAATTGGTTAGATGAAGTAGTAACTAAACTAGATAAATTTCTAGTTTTTTCTTGCTATTTTTTCTATTATATAGTATCCTTAAATTAGAAAGGAGGAACTATCAATTGAAGAGTGTAAAAGTAGTAGCACTTTTAGTAGTAGGTATATTCTTATTAACGGGTTGTGGTTCACAAAAATTAACTTGTACATTGTCCGAAGAAGAAGACGGTATGATTTATACTAGTGAAGTAATTATGACATTTAAAGATGATAAAGTTAATGAATTTACAATGAATATGGATATGAAATTAAATGATGATGACATGATTACAATGTGGGATTCGTTCGTATCAACAATGAATTCAACTTTTGAACCAGTTGAAGAAGATGGTATTAAAATATCTACTGCTGTTGATGAAGATAATCATGCTTTTAGAGTTACTTATGAAGTATCTTTAGATGAAGCAAGTGAAGAAACTATTGAAGAATATGATTTGTCTGATATGATAAATTCTGATGAAACATTAGAAGAAATTAAAAGTGGTATGGAAGAAGAAGGCTACACATGTAAATAATACATGTGTTTTTCTAACTAATATGTAGTTTTTTTTCATAATTTATGGTATATTATTAATAGAGGTGATATATTTTGAAAATAAGTATTCGTGGTGATAAAATAACAGTTACCAAAGCAATTAAAGAATACATAACAGAAAAATTAGGTAGACTTGATAAGTATTTTGAAAAACCAAAGGAAATTGAATGTAAGGTTCTTATAAAAGTTAAGAATCAAGACCAAAGCATTGAAGTTACGGTTCCAACTTCTAAATTTACACTAAGAGCAGAAGAAAGACATCAAGACTTATATGCTGCAACAGATTTAGTTATTGATAAACTTGAAGGACAAATTAGAAAAAACAAAGCTAAATTAGAAAAGAAATATCGTGATGTACCAAAATTTGAAATGAATTTTGATTATGAAGAAATTCCAGAAGTAGAAGAAGAAGGAAAAATTGTTAAAAGAAAAGATATCGATATGAAACCAATGGATGAAGAAGAAGCGGTATTACAAATTGAATTATTAAACCATGATTTCTTTGTCTTCAAAAATATTGATGAAGATTGCGTATCTGTTTTATACAAAAGAAAAGATGGCAGCTACGGTATAATTAATGTAAAATAAACTAATATAATAAAAGTTTATTAAAAAATTACTATAAGAGTTTAAAACTCTTATTTTTTTTGATATAATAAATGCTGAGGTGGAAAATGAAATTTTTAAAGAAGTTATTAGATAGTGAATATAAAGAATTAAGTCGTTTTGAGAGTATTGCTAAAGAAATCGAAGCAATGGAACCAGAAATTCAAAAATTAAGTGATGCTGAACTTAAAGAAAAAACTATTGAATTTAAAGCAGAGCTTGAAACTGGAAAAACTCTAGAAGATATAATAGTTCCAGCTTTTGCTGTTGCCAGAGAATCCGCTTATAGGGCTATTGGGGAAAAACCATTCCATGTCCAAATCCTTGGTGGTTTAGCAATCCACTTTGGTAATATTGCGGAAATGAAAACTGGTGAAGGAAAAACCTTAACCACTGTTTTGCCGGCTTACCTAAATGCCCTTGAAGGAAAAGGTGTTCATGTTGTAACAACTAATGAATACTTGTCACAAAGAAATGCACAGTGGATGGGACCAATCTATGAAATGCTTGGTATTACTGTTGGTGTTAACCTTCGGGAACTTAGTCCAAAAGAAAAACAAGAGGCTTACAATGCTGATATAACTTATTCAACAAATAATGAAATTGGCTTTGATTATCTTCGTGATAACATGGTTGTTAAAAAAGAAAATCGAGTTCAAAGAGGATTAAATTTTTGTATCATCGATGAAGTTGACTCTATTTTAATTGATGAAGCTAGAACTCCATTAATAATTAGTGGTGGTAGATTTAATTCTAACAATTTATATATTGATGCCGACCGTGTTGCTAAAAAATTAAAAGAAGATACGGATTATACAATTGATTTAAAAACTAAAAATGTATCATTAACTGAAGAAGGTAGTAAACGCGTAGAAAAACTACTTAATATCAAAAATCTTTATGATTTAGATAATACAGTTTTAGTTCATCACATTAATCAAGCTCTAAAAGCTAATTATGGATTTAAAAAAGATATTGATTATGTTATTGAAAATGATGCTGTTATAATTGTTGATCAATTTACTGGGCGTCTTATGCACGGTAGACAATATTCGGAAGGTTTACATCAAGCAATTGAAGCTAAAGAAGGCGTAACAATTAATACTGAAACAAAAACTATGGCTACAATTACATTTCAAAATTTATTTAGAATGTATAATAAACTAGCTGGTATGACTGGTACTGCTAAAACCGAAGAAGAAGAATTTAGAAATATATATAATATGTATGTAATACAAATTCCAACAAATAAACCAGTAATCAGAGAAGATTTAGCAGATTTACTTTATCCTACAGAAAAAGGAAAATATGAAGCAATAATTAACTGTGTTAAAGAAATTCATAGTATTGGTAGACCAATCCTTATTGGTACTATATCTGTTGAATCAAATGAAAGATTAAGTAAACTTTTAACTAAAAATAAATTGCCACATGAAGTATTAAATGCTAAAAATCATGAACGTGAAGCAGAAATTATCGCTCATGCTGGTGAAAAAGGAGCTATTACTCTAGCTACTAATATGGCAGGTCGTGGAACCGATATAAAATTGGGTGAAGGTGTTCGTGAACTCGGAGGTCTTTATGTAATTGGTACTGAAAGACATGAATCTCGTCGTATTGATAACCAACTAAGAGGTCGTGCTGGTCGTCAAGGAGATCCAGGAACTAGTCAGTTCTTTGTTTCATTTGATGATGATTTAATGCGTCGTTTTGGAACAGAAAGAATTCAAAACATGTTAACTAGTCTAGGCCTTGAAGAAACTCAAGCAATCCGTTCTAAAACTTTGACTAAATCTATTGAATCTGCTCAAAAGAAAGTTGAAGGAAATAACTATGATTATCGTAAAAGCCTACTTGATTTTGACAATGTTTTAAATGAACAAAGAGAAATAATTTATTCTAGAAGAAATGAAATATTAGATGAAGAATCTATTCATGATAAAATAATCGAAACATTTAGAAATACTATTAGAAATTTAGTAGAATCACATATTCCACCAGAAAATTATTTAACAGAACATGATTTATCAGAAATAGTAGAATATGTAAATACAAATTTCTTAAAAAATCAAAACTTAGATGTTAAAGATATTGAAAATTTAAAAGAGCAAGAAGTAGTTGATTATATTTTCGATTTAGTAATTAAAGATTATGAAAAGAAAATGATATCTTCACCTTTAATGAATGAATTTGAAAAAGCTATATCTTTAAGAGTAATAGATTCAAATTGGGTAGAACACATGAGTGCTATGGAACACCTAAAAGAAGGTGTTGGCCTTAGAGGTTATGCTCAAAGTAATCCTGTTCAAGTATATACTATGGAAGGTTATGAAATGTTTGAAAACTTACTTAATAAGATAGATAATGATATAGCAACATTCTTACTTAAAGCAGAAGTAAGACAAAATACTGAAAGAAAACAAACTTTACAAGGTCAAGCAAACGACGGTAAAGAAAAAGTGAAAGCAGCTCCAAAAAGAGTTGCAGCTAAAATAGGTAGAAATGACCCTTGCATCTGCGGCTCAGGAAAAAAATACAAGAATTGTTGTGGAAAGAATGCATAGTTAAAAATTTAATTTAGTCGAATTCGACCAAATTAAAACTAAGTAAAATTAAAAATATTGACATTAGCATTTGTCAATATTTTTTGTGAAAGAAAAACAGTGAACATGTTCAGAAACATATATCACCTGTTCCAAAATGGAACAGGTGGGTTGTAACTAATATTAGCTTTTTATTATGCTATATTGTATAATTATATTGGATGTGATAATTATGAACTTAAAAGTTGGTCAAAATATTATACCTTCAATAAACTTTATTGCTACATCTATGCCTGATGATTTAACTGATTTAGAAAAAGTAAGATATATTTATATTAATTTAGGTAAATTATTTAGTTATGACTACCGCATAGTAGCAGATGAATCAGTTATCTCTAAACCTCTTGACTATGCGGATAATGAAATTAGTAGATATCAAACATGTTATCAAATAAGTGAAGTACTTACAGTATTAATAAATGGTTTAGTACCTACATGTCATGCTAAAGTAATAGAAAGAAAAATTAATGGCAGAAGTTTTAATAAAGAACATGTAGCAACAGAAGTAACATTTAAAGATAATTTAAAAATACTTCTTGATTTAACGCTAGATTTATCCAATATCCAAGCGGGACTTAGAACTAAAGAATTTGGTTTTACCACTAACAGTAATAATGATTATGATATCATTTCTTTAAGAGAATGCGAAGAAACGGATAAAAAACTCGGATTTATAGCTGATAAATATACAGATGATTATATTGATGAATTTAAAAGGATTTTAAATAATACAGGTTTTAGTGGTAAATCTAAAGCAGAAATATTAGATTTTAAAATAAGAAAAATAAAAGAATCATTAGCTAAAGACTTTAAAGGAGAACATGAAGCAATTAGATATATTAATACTTTATTTAATAAAATATTAACAAATGAAGAATTAAGTTGTTTAAAACAATTTAATTTATCATACGAAAATACTGATGAATTAAATTTTATGGCAATATTTTCTTTTGATGAATTAGGTTTATATTACAGTTATTCTAATGAACTTGGTTTTAATAAAATAAATGCATCAACTGTTACAAATCTACTTAAAAGTGGTTGGAAAACAAATAGTACATCTATTCAAACAATATTTGATAAAGATATAACTAAAAACACAAGATAAAAACTTACCCACTATTCAGGTAAGTTTTTTAAGTTTATTATATATTAAAGTAATTATTTTATTAAGTTTTCCTTCATCTCTTTTTAATTTCATCATTAATCCAATTATATTTTTTCGCCTTGCAACACCTAATAATAGTATAGCATTATTGCTAAAATCTACTAAAAAGTGTATAATTTATTTGGAAATACCGGAGGAATTATGAACTTATTTAATCAATTTAGAGAAACAATTTTTTAAAAAATATTAGAAGATATTAAAATAAGATTACATGGATTAGAAATTATAAATATTATAAATAACATAGATTTATAATAGAATATTTGATAAAATATTTTAAGGAGGTCTATATGAAAGAAAAAATATTTCCAATAATTATATCGAGTTTATTTGCACTACTTTTATGGTATTTTATGTTACCACCATTAAATCCAACTAGTCCTACATTTTGGGTATATCTATTTACTGTTGCAATATTTGTACTAATTGTATTCTTCTTAACAGGATTAAATCAAGCAATTACTTTAAGAAGAATTCATTCCAGTAATATACCAAAATGGTTTTCCATAACAATAGCATCTGGAGGTGTAATTTTATTAGTAATTATCATTATTAATATTTGTGTATCTCCAATATTTAATGCTAGTAAATATGCAACAAGAATTTATGTTGATGAAACAAGTAGTTTCACAGATGATGTAGCTCCCGTTGATTTTTCTAAAATTCCTTTACTTGATAAAGAAAGTAGCCAAAAACTTGGAGATAGAGTTATGGGACAAGCAACAGAATGGGTAAGTCAATTTTATGTAAGTGATTTATATACCCAAATTAATTATAATGATCAAATAATTCGAGTAACTCCAATAGAATATGATGGTATAATCAAATATTTCACTAATAGAAGTGAAGGTATTAAAGGCTATATTACTGTTGATTCAACTAATGGGGAGGCAAAACTTGTAACAATAGATGAAGGTATGCATTATATGCCAAGTGCTTACTTTTTTGAAAATTTATATCGCAAGTTAAGAATAAATTATCCAACAACAATCTTTGCAGAAGCATCATTTGAAATTGATAATGAAGGTCATCCTTATTGGATAGTGCCAACAATCAAATATAAAGGTATTGGCATGCGAGAAGAAATCTCTGGTGTAGTTATTCTTGATGCTGTAACTGGTAAGTCCAAAAAATATTCCATCGGAGAAATACCTTCTTGGGTAGATCATGCATACCCATCAAGTTTAATAATTGATCAACTTGATAACTGGGGAGAATATAAAGAAGGATTTATCAATTCTATTTTTGGTCAAAAGAATGTTACAGTTACAACTGAAGGCTATAACTATTTAGTTATGAATGATGATGTTTATTTATATACTGGAATAACATCTGTTTCCAACGATGAATCAATCCTCGGATTTGTTATGGTTAATCTAAGAACTAAAGAAACCCATTATTATAGTGCTCCTGGTGCTAAAGAATATAGTGCTATGGCATCAGCTGAAGGTTTAGTTCAAGACAAAGAATATGAGGCATCATTCCCACTTCTAGTTAATTTAAATAATAAACCAACATATTTAATGAGTTTAAAAGATAATGCCGGGTTAGTTAAAATGTATGCTTTTGTAGATGTTGAAGACTATCAAAAAGTTGTAGTAAGTGATTCAGCTTTAGGTATTGAAGCAGCAGCTGATGCATACTTAAATGAAGTAGGTAGTGAATATGATGCTTCTAATTTAGTTGATGCAACCATTACAATTAGTGATATAACTAGTGCTGTAATCGATGGTTTCACATATTACTACATTACTGATAGTGAAAATAAAAGGTATATGACATCAATTAAGAACGGTCAAAATATTTTACCATTCCTAAATAATGGTGATGTAGTAGATATTACTTATTCTGAAGGAAATATAAATCAAATAGCCACAATTAGTTTAAATGAAGAATAAATCATGATATAATGATTTATAGAAAGAAGGTAGTTATGAAGAAATTTTTAAAATGCCCAATCTGTGGCAAAATAGTTGAAGTTATTAATGATACTAATGTTCCACTTATGTGTTGTGGAAAACCAATGGAAGAATTGGTAGCTAATACTACTGATGCTGCAGTAGAAAAACATGTTCCAGTTGTAGAAGAAAGCGATAGTTTAGTAACAATAACTGTTGGTGAAACTCTCCACCCTATGACTGAAGAACACTATATTATGTGGATTCATGTATTTACAAACAACCGCGAATATCACTTTGATTTAAACCCTAATGATAATCCAAGTGTTACTTTTACTAAATCTAATAATGAAGAAATATTAGAAGTATATGCTTATTGTAATTTACATGGACTTTGGAGAGTATAATGTTGATAACTTAAATGTTACCAACATTTTTAATTTTTGTCGAATAATGTCGAACCATGTCTAGTTTTGTCGAAACGCTTGCAAAAGGAAAAATAACAGCTATAATAGATAACTGTTACCCCAATAATTCGTCGATATTTTTTAGTTTTCATATTGTTTTTAACACTTCCTTTCTTGAAGCTTTAGCACATATTTGATTTCAGGGGTAACTATTGTAAAATAGTTTTCAAATATGTGCTGTTTTTTTGCCTATTTTCGTGTCGAATTTTGGATTGTTTTGTCGAACTATGTCGAAGTGCTTGCAAATAAAAAAATAACAGTTATAATAAATAACCGTTACCTGTATTTGGGCGGCGTCGTGTTATCCATCTTCTATTTCTTCTTCAGAGGTTTTGGAAGGTTATCCTGTAAAGGATGGTGATGCTATGAACGAAGAAATATTTCTTCAAGTAATAATAATTTTAGTTATTGCTATTCTAGGTAGTAACCAAAAAAAGACACTGATAAATAGCGCCAAAACAATTTCGGCGTTACCCAGATATAGGTAACACTTACATTTATAATATACCAAAGTTTTAAATAAATTACAACCCATATCCTTAATTTCACTTAAACTTCACTTTATTTATTACTAAAACTTTGTTATACTATAAGCGAGGGATAAAAATAATATGGAAAAAAACGAATTAATGTTAAAATTAAATGAATTAAAAAATAAAATATCAGAACTTGCGAGGTATCTTTGACTTAAATAAGAAAAAAGAAGAACTAAATTCATTAGAGCAAGTTACAACGAAAGAAGATTTCTGGCAAAATGTTGATAATGCTAATGTTATCAACACTAAAATTGCTCATTTAAAAAAAGAAATTAATTTATATGATGAATTAAGTAAAGAAATAAATGAAGGACTTGAAGTAGTAAATTTTGGTGAAGATGATTTAATTGCTTTAATAGCTGAAAATATTACTGATTTAGAAAATAAAATAAATGAATTAGAAATTACAACTTTACTTAATGGTGAATTTGATGAATACAACTGTTACCTAGAAATTCATCCGGGAGCTGGTGGCACAGAATCTTGTGATTGGGCTAGTATGCTTGCTAGAATGTATGAAAAATTCTCGGAAAAAGAAAATTTTAAATGGAAAATTATTGATGAGGCAAAAGGTGATGAAGCTGGTCTTAAAAGTATTACTTTAAAAATCAGCGGCGATTATGCATTTGGTTATTTAAAGTATGAATCGGGAGTTCATCGCTTAGTGCGTATATCCCCATTTGATTCAGGTGCTAGAAGACATACATCATTTGCATCAGTTACAGTTTTTCCAGAAATTAAAAAAAATATCAATATTGAAATTAAAGAAGAAGATTTAAAAATAGATGTATATCACTCTAGTGGTGCTGGAGGTCAATCAGTTAATACTAGTAATTCAGCAGTAAGAATAACCCATTTGCCAACAAAGCTAGTAGTAACTTGTCAAAATGAAAGAAGTCAGTTAAAAAACAAAGAACAAGCATTAAGTATTTTAAAAAATAAATTATATATGTTAGAATACCAAAAAGAACAAGAAAAAATTAATGCCCTAAAAGATACTGATGCCGCAATAAATTTTGGTAGTCAAATAAGAAGCTACATATTGGAGCCTTATAAACTAGTAAAAGATCACAGAACTAACTATGAATCAACCGATCCTACTAAAATCCTTGATGGCTTTATAATGGATATGTTAATATATAATTTAAAAAATATGAATAAAGGTGCCAAATGAAAAGAGAACTAGAATTTTTAGAAGAAAGCATTACTGATAATTCTAAAGTAATAATTGCTTGCAGCGGTGGACCAGATTCGATGTGTTTACTTAATTTATTAATTAGGTTAAAAACCAAAAAGAATTTAGAATTAATTGTTGCTCATGTCAATCATAAATTAAGGAGTGTTAGTGATGATGAAGCTAAAATGGTTGAAGATTATGCCAAAAAAAATAAGGTAACTTTTGAATTACAAGAACTTGATTATCAAAATGCTAAATTTAGTGAAGATGATGCTCATAGAAAAAGATATAAATTTTTCAAAAGTTTAATAAAAAAATATAAAGCATATTATTTAATTACGGCTCATCATGGTGATGATTTAATTGAAACAATTTTAATGCGTATTGCTCGGGGTAGTAATTTAAATGGTTATATTGGTATTAAAAGAATAACCCAAAATGAAGATTATGTTACCTTAAGACCATTACTTTCAACTACCAAAGATGAAATAATTAAATATAATGAAAGTGAAAATATTCCTTATGTAATTGATGAAAGTAATGATTCCTTAAAATACACCCGAAATAGATATCGTAAGAATGTATTACCATTTCTAAAGAATGAAGATGAGTATATTCATCTAAAATATTTAAAATTTAGTGAAGAATTAGAAGAATATGATAACTTTGTAAATAATTATATTAAAGAAAAAGAATTTATTGTGGATAACCAAATAGTTATTAACAAAATAACTAATGAATCCGAGTTTATTAAAAGAAAAACAATTGAACTAATAGTTAAGAGTATTCAAGTAAATGATTACTTTAATATTTCGGATAAACAAATGAATGAATTATTAAAACTAATATATAATAGTAATAAAAGTATTGATTTAAATAATAACTACATTGGAATAAATGAATATGGTTACTTAAAAATAATAAAAAAACCAAATAAAGAATATCAAGAAATAATATTAGATAAAGATTTAGAATTTTTAGGTTTTAATTTTTACTATAATTGTGATAATGGCAATAGCTCTAATAATTGTATTTATCTAAATAGTTCTGAGGTAACTTTACCACTTAAGCTTAGAACAAGATGCAATGGTGATAAGATGCAAGTATTAAATTTAGGGACTAAAAAAATAAATGATATATTCATAGATAATAAGATAAATAAAGAGTTAAGAAGTAACTATCCAATACTTGTAGATGCCAAAAATAATATAATTTGGCTCCCAAGTTTAAAAAAATCACAATTTTGTAAAGACAAATCTGAAAAATATGATATAATAATTAAATGTGAGGCAAGGTGAATTAATTAAATGAATGTAAAACAAAAACAAAATGATAGTTTTAAAAATTTATTACCATATGTTGTTTTGGCAATGGTGGTATTAGTAGTAGTATTTGCACTTAATATGCAAGGTTCAACGGTAAATGAACTTACAACTGGTGAGTTGATGACTGAATTACAAGAAAACAATGTAACTGAAATAGCCATAACTCCTAAAAGTGATGAATCCATTTACTATGTTGAAGGTAAACTAGAAGGTTACAGAGAAACTGAAAGTTTTACTGCTAGAGTTGTTGGTAGTGAACTTGATAATGTTTTAGCCTTAATTGAAGAAAATAATATTGAAGATTATGATACTAATGCTGATCCTGGTAGTAGTCCATTTCTTTATATTTTAGTTAATGTACTACCTTTAGTATTATTAGTAGTTGTCATGTATTTCTTATTTATGAAACTGGCTAACTCTAATAAAAGTTCTATGGATTTTGGTCGTAGTAAAGCAAGACTTAGCAATGAAAATGACAAAAAGAATTTCAAAGATGTTGCGGGCTTAAAAGAAGAAAAAGAAGAAGTTGCAGAACTTATTGATTTCTTAAAAAATCCTAAAAAGTTTGAAAAATTAGGAGCAAGAATTCCTAAAGGTGTCTTGCTTGTTGGTCCTCCAGGAACTGGTAAAACTTTACTTGCTAAAGCTATTGCCGGGGAGGCAAATGTACCATTCTTCTTTATAAGTGGTTCAGACTTTGTTGAACTATTCGTGGGAGTCGGTGCCAGTCGTGTTCGTGATATGTTTAAA
>ERZ1643249.4481-NODE-4481-length-11653-cov-5.967322_pt1 | contig 11653 bp, 9 predicted proteins | sample MGYA00579263_ERZ1643249 | MGnify/ENA primary metagenome ERZ1643249 (study PRJEB29033, sample SAMEA4952264) | chicken gut metagenome | biome: Broiler Chicken; feature: Gastrointestinal Tract; material: Caecum | place: Ireland | collected 2018 | study: Broiler...
AGGCAACGGACTCTGACTCCGTCATTTCAAGGTTCGAATCCTTGTAGCCCTGTTCGAAGCCCTGGAAAGATTCCAGGGCTTTTTTCGACAGAAAGAATTGTGTGAATTGTGTCGGGAAGTGGAGGGAAGAAAATGGGATATTCCTTTGAGAGCCGGGTACGCTACAGCGAGATTGGAGAAGACAAGCGGCTGACAATGACCGGCCTGCTGAATTATTTTCAGGACTGTACCACCTTTCATTCGGAAGCGGTGGGAAGAGGAATGGAGGTGCTGGAGTCCATCCGCCATGTCTGGGTATTGTCCTCCTGGCAGATCTGTGTCAACCGCTATCCGAAACTGGGAGAACACATTGTGGTGAGTACCTGGCCCTATGATTTCAAGGGCTTTTACGGCAGCAGGAATTTTGAATTAAAGACAGCGGACGGGGAACAGCTGGCCTATGCCAATTCTCTGTGGTCCTTCCTGAATCTGGAAACCGGCATGCCGGCCCGTATCCTGCCGGAGGAACTGGCAGCTTACCGCCTGGAGGAAAAACTGGATATGGATTACGCTCCCAGAAAGATCCGTGTGCCGGAACACACGGTTCAGGGGGAAACATTCACTGTAAAGCCGCACCATCTGGACACCAATCACCATGTGAACAATGGCCAGTATGTAAGCATGGCCAGAGACTGTTTCCGGGAGGATTTTACCATCCGCCAGCTTCGCGTGGAATACAAACGCCAGGCCCTCCTGGGCGACCAGATTATTCCTTGCCTGGCAGCGGAAGGAGACCGTTATGTGGTTTCCCTGAACAATCCTGACAGCCAACCCTATGCCGTTGTAGAGTTTACAGTGGAAGCTCCGGCAGCAGCCGGGTGACGGATACCGGTCATCCGGATTTTGGCAGATTCGATAGAAATAATTTACAGACAGGAGAACGTATGATTGAATTAGGAAAGACACAGGCGCTCAAAGTAGTCAGAAAAGTAGATTTTGGCGTATATCTGGCGCAGGCCAATGAGGCGGGGGAGCAGGAGCGCGTGCTTCTTCCCGGAAAACAGGTGCCGGAGGGCACGGAAATCGGAGATATGCTGGAGGTGTTTATTTACCGGGATTCTTCAGACCGGATAATTGCCACCACCAGAAAGCCGGCTCTTGAACTTCACCAGACTGCGCTGCTTACTGTGGCCGATGTGGGAAAGATCGGTGCATTTCTCAGCTGGGGGCTGGAGAAGGATCTGCTTCTGCCTTTCCGGGAGCAGACGGCCCGGGTAACGAAGGGACAGCAGGTACTGGCGGCCCTTTATCTGGATAAAAGCTCCCGGCTGTGCGCTACCATGAAGGTTTATCCGTATCTGCGGACGGATTCACCTTATGAAAAAGGAGATGAGGTAGAAGGGCGGATTTACGATATCAGCGATAATTTCGGCGTATTTGTGGCCGTGGATGACAGGTATTCCGCCCTGGTTCCCCGCCAGGAGGCCCAGGGCAAATTCCAGCCGGGGCAGGTGATGAAATTCCGTGTGACGGCAGTGCGGGAGGACGGGAAAATCAATCTGTCTCCCCGGCAGAAAGCCTACCTGCAGATTCAGGAGGACGCGCGCCTGGTGATGAAAGCAGTAGATGAATATGCAGGCGTGCTGCCCTTCGATGACCGGGTATCCCCGGAAATTATCAGCCGCGAGCTGGGACTGAGCAAAGCAGCTTTCAAACGCGCGGTGGGACATCTTCTCAGGGAAAACCGGATTGAACTGAAGAACGGGAAAATATTCCGCCGCTAAGGACAGGGAAGCCGGAAGGCTGATATATATTTTGGTTACAGTTCAGCCTTCCACTGTCCCGCGAGGTGTCACGCTGCTTTTGCAGCGGGATCCCGAGGCCTGCGGGCGCCAGGCTGCGGGAAACGCAGCCTGTGTGCATGCTTTTGTGACAGTGAAGCCGAAAGGCTGAACTGTTACATATTTTGCGTGGAGTATGTGTGTACCGCTTGATTTTACAGGACATCCTTGTTATACTTTAAGATGATATTTTTCGTGAGACACTAAGAAGGAGGATTTTTGTTGGACTCGATAGACTATTATAACCGATATGCGGTGCCTTATTATGAAAAGACAGTGGACGCCGATATGGGGGAGGTTATGAAGCCTTTTGTGGAACTTCTGCCGGAGAATGCGGAGGTTCTTGATCTGGGATGCGGTTCCGGGCGGGATACGCTGGCGCTGGAGGAGTATGGTTTTTATGTGACTCCTCTGGACGGAGCAGAGAAGATGTGCAGGCTTGCGGAGGTGAACATTGACCGGGATGTACTCTGCATGACTTATGACGAGATGGATTTCGATGATGTGTTTGACGGAATCTGGGCCTGTGCCTCGCTGGTACATCTTAGAGATGACCAGATGCGCAGCGTGCTGAAGAAGCTTATTCTGGCGCTCCATGAGGATGGAATTCTCTATTTTTCGGTTCGGAAAGGGGACAGAGACGGCATCTACGGAGAACGGTATTTCAGAGATTATACGAAGCGGGAACTGTATGATCTTCTGGAGGAATTTCCTCAGCTGAAGGTTATTGACCTGTGGACAACCCAGGATGTACTGCCCGGGCGGCAGGACAGGGTATGGCTGAACGTACTGGTGAAAAAGGTGGATCCGGAGGTCTGACCGCTGCAGACTGCCGAAGCGTGGCAGACGTGATGTTATAAGCAGCAGATGCGGCGCTGGGCGGGATTTCTGCTGTTGTGAATAAGAGTTCCTTGCGGGGGTTGCTGCGTAGCGCGGCAGCCCCTTTTTGTGACAATGAAAAACTCGGGCAGCGAGGTCTGACAGAAAATACAAACCATAAGGAAGGAGACAGAATGGTGAATTTCACACATCTGCATGTGCATACAGAGTACAGTCTTCTGGACGGCTCCAATAAAATCAAAGAATATGTAGCCAGAGTGAAAGAGCTGGGAATGAACAGCGCGGCCATAACCGATCATGGCGTGATGTTCGGCTGTATTGATTTTTACAAGGCGGCCCGGGAGGCGGGGATCAATCCCATCATGGGCTGTGAGGTTTATGTGGCTCCGGGTTCCCGGTTCGACAGGGAGGCGCAGGCCGGCGAGGGCCGGTATTATCACCTGGTGCTGCTGGCGGAGAACAATACGGGATACAGCAATCTGATGAAAATTGTTTCCGCCGGATTTGTGGAGGGCTATTATTACAAGCCCAGAGTGGATCTGGAACTGCTGGAAAAATACCATGAGGGGATCATTGCCCTCAGCGCCTGCCTGGCAGGAGAGGTGGCCAGAAATCTGGCCAGAGGAATGTATGAGGAAGGGAAAAAAGCGGCCCTCCGCTATGAGGAAATTTTCGGAAAAGGAAATTTCTTCCTGGAGCTGCAGGATCACGGGATTCCGGATCAGCAGCTGGTGAATCAGCAGCTGCTGAGAATGAGCCAGGAGACAGGGATTGAACTGGTATGCACCAACGATGTGCATTATACCTACGCAGAGGACGCCGCGGCACATGATATCCTTCTGTGCATCCAGACCGGAAAAAAAGTGCAGGATGAGGACAGGATGCGCTACGAAGGCGGCCAGTATTACGTCAAATCCCCCCAGGAGATGGCGGATCTGTTCCCCTACGCGCCTCAGGCTCTGGAAAATACCCGGAAGATCGCCGACCGCTGCCATGTGGAGATCGAGTTCGGCGTCACCAAGCTGCCCCGGTACGATGTCCCGGAAGGGTACACCTCCTGGGAATACTTAAACAAGCTGTGCAGGGAGGGGCTTGAGCAGAGGTATCAGCCGGTGACACAGGAACTTCGGGAACGGCTGGAGTATGAGCTGGACACCATCCGCACCATGGGGTATGTGGACTACTTCCTGATCGTGTGGGATTTTATCAAATACGCCCGGGATCACGATATCATGGTGGGGCCGGGCCGGGGTTCCGCGGCCGGAAGCCTGGTGGCTTATACCCTGGGTATCACCCAGCTGGATCCCATCCGGTACCAGTTGCTGTCTGAACCCGGAGCGGGTGTCCATGCCGGATATTGACGTGGATTTCTGTTTCGAACGGCGCCAGGAGGTCATCGATTACGTGGTGAGAAAGTACGGGAAGGACCGGGTGGTGCAGATCGTCACCTTCGGTACCATGGCTGCCCGCAACGCCATCCGGGATGTGGGACGTGTGCTGGATATGCCTTACGCCCAGGTGGATATCATTGCCAAAATGATCCCCACCGAGCTGAATATCACCATCGACAAGGCGCTGACCATGAATCCGGAGCTGCGGAAACAGTATGAGGAGGATCCCCAGGTCCGTTATCTCATCGACATGTCAAAACGTCTGGAAGGACTTCCCCGCCACACCTCCATGCACGCGGCGGGTGTTGTGATCAGCCAGAAGGATGTGGTGGAATATGTGCCCCTTTCCCGGGCCTCCGACGGTTCCATCACCACCCAGTTCACCATGACCACCCTGGAGGAGCTGGGGCTTCTGAAAATGGATTTCCTGGGCCTGCGAACCCTGACGGTGATCCAGGATGCAGTGCGGCTGGCGGAAAAAAGTTCGGGATCCTCTATCGATCTGGATAAAATTGATTATAACGATCCCAAAGTGCTGGACATGATCGGAAGCGGAAAATGCGAGGGTGTGTTCCAGCTGGAAAGCGCCGGTATGAAGAACTTCATGAAGGAGCTGAAACCGAAAAATCTGGAGGATATCATCGCGGGAATTTCCCTGTACCGTCCCGGCCCCATGGATTTTATTCCTCAGTATATTAAGGGAAAAAATCACCCTGAGAACATCACCTACGACTGCCCCCAGCTGGAACCCATCCTGAAGCCCACCTACGGCTGTATCGTCTATCAGGAGCAGGTGATGCAGATCGTCCGGGATCTGGCGGGCTATACCCTGGGCCGCAGCGACCTGGTGCGCCGTGCCATGTCCAAGAAAAAGGCGGCGGTGATGGAAAAGGAACGCCAGAATTTTGTCTATGGAAATCCGGAAGAAGGGGTGCCGGGCTGTATCGCCAATGGCATTTCCGAGCAGGTGGCAAACAAGATCTATGACGAGATGATCGATTTCGCCAAATACGCCTTCAACAAATCCCATGCGGCGGCCTACGCGGTGGTTTCTTATCAGACCGCCTGGCTGAAATACTATTTTCCGGTGGAATTTATGGCGGCCCTGATGACATCCTGTATTGAAAATCCCTCCAAGGTGGCGGAGTATATCCTCAACTGCCGGCAGATGGGCATCAAAATTCTGCCGCCGGACATCAACCGGAGCGAGGGCAATTTTTCCGTGGAGCCGGGCGGCATCCGCTACGGCCTGTCGGCCATCAAAGGCATCGGGAAACCGGTGATGGAGGCCATCGTGCAGGAGAGGAACCAGGGCGGCCCCTATACGTCCCTGAAGGATTTTGCCCAGCGCCTCAGCGGAAAAGAGGTCAACAAGCGGACCATTGAAAATTTCATCAAGGCAGGCGCCTTTGACAGCCTGGGCGGCACAAGAAAGCAGTTTATGATGATTTATGTGCAGGTGCTGGATACGGTGAATCAGGAGAAAAAATCTTCCATCACCGGCCAGATGAGCCTTTTTGACATCATGGGCGAGGAGGAGAAAAAAAGCTTTGAAATCCGTCTACCCGATGTGGGAGAATACGGCAGGGAGATGAAGCTGGCCTTTGAAAAAGAGGTGCTGGGCGTGTATATCAGCGGCCATCCTCTGGAAGAATATGAACAGAGCTGGAGAAAGCATATCACCGCTGTGACCACCGATTTCAACCCTGACGAGGAGACGGGAAATCCGTCGGTTTCTGATGGAAGCCGTCAGGTGGTGGGAGGCATGATCACGGAGAAAACCATCAAATATACGAAAAACAACAAGGTGATGGCATTTCTGACCCTGGAGGATCTGGTGGGCACTGTGGAAGTGGTGGTGTTCCCCAGAGATTACGAGAAAAATTCCCACCTCATTGAACAGGACGCCAAGGTATTTATTCAGGGCCGGGTATCGGCGGAGGATGACCGGGCCAGCAAGCTGATCTGCGAGCGGGTGCTGCCCTTTGACCAGATGCCCCGCCAGCTGTGGATCCAGTTTGCGTCCCGCAGGGAGTACGAGCATCAGGTGCAGGAGCTGTATGATATTCTGCGGCAGTCCGACGGCAATGACCAGGTGGTGGTTTATCTGAAACAGGAGCGGATGATGAAACAGCTTCCCGCGGCCAGAAACGTCAGGATCGATCAGGACCTGTTGGATAGTTTAACCAACCGTTACGGGGCTGGGAACGTGAAAGTTGTAGAAAAGAGTATTGAAAAACAGCGCTGATTGCATTAAAATAAATACGATAGTTTGTATACACGAAGTAAGATAAAATAGATAGTGGAGGTAAGGTTATGGCTAAGGAAATCAAAACCATCGGTGTGCTGACCAGCGGAGGAGACGCCCCGGGTATGAACGCTGCCATCCGTGCGGTGGTCCGCCGCGGTCTGATTAAGGGCGTAAAGATGAAAGGTATCCAGAAGGGATATGACGGACTGCTGAACGAGGAAATCATTGACATGACGGCAAGAGACGTGTCCGATACCATCAGCCGCGGAGGTACGATTTTGTATACAGCCCGGTGCGCGGAGATGAGAACAGAGGAAGGCCAGAAGAAAGCGGCGGATATCTGCAGAAAGCACGGGATTGACGGTCTGGTGGTAATCGGAGGCGACGGTTCCTTCGCAGGCGCGCAGAAGCTGGCGAATCTGGGCATCAACACGGTAGGAATTCCGGGAACCATCGATCTGGATATCGCATGTACCGATTACACCATCGGCTTTGATACGGCTGTCAACACTGCCATGGAAGCCATCGACAAGGTACGTGACACCTCCACCTCCCATGAGCGGTGCAGTATCATCGAAGTTATGGGAAGAAATGCCGGATATATCGCTCTCTGGTGCGGTATAGCCAACGGCGCGGAGGATATTCTCCTGCCGGAGAAGTATGATTACGATGAGCAGAAGATCATCAACAATATCATTGACAACAGAAAACGCGGAAAGAAGCATCACATCATTATCAACGCCGAGGGAATCGGACATTCCAGCAGCATGGCCAAGAGAATCGAGGCTGCTACGGGAATCGAGACCAGAGCCACGATCCTGGGTCACATGCAGCGAGGCGGAAGCCCTACCTGCCGTGACCGTGTATACGCGTCTGTGATGGGCGCCTATGCGGTGGATCTGCTGCTGGAAGGAAAAACCAACCGGGTGGTAGGCTACAAGGACGGCGAGTATGTGGACTTTGACATCAACGAGGCTCTGGCTATGAAGAAAAATATCTCTGAGTACGAGTATGAGGTGGCAAAGGCTCTCTCCGCAAATTATAAAAAGTAAAAGCAGTACACGCGGAATCTGCAGCGCGTGTTTCGTCTTATCGGACGGGCTGCCGTATTATCAGGCGAACAGGCACCGGATCAGGGTGCTCTCCCCGATAATGCGGCAGTTTTTTTATTTTGTAACAGGAAATTGCTTTCCTGTGAAACTTTCCCGTTTGGAAAGAATAGAAAGAAGGAGTTTGTGGAAAAAATATGATTACCAGTACAGGGAATCCGAAAGTAAAGCATATGATACAGTTGGGGAAGAAAGCCAGAGAGCGGAAGAAGGAAGGCGTCTTCCTGGTGGAAGGACTGAAAATGTTCCGGGAAGCTCCCAGAGAGCGGCTGGTGCAGACCTTTGTGTCGGAAAGTTTTCTGGCGGAACCGGAACATGCGGCACTTCTGGAAGGAATCCGGTGGGAAGCGGTGAAGGATTCGGTGTTTGCCCAGATGAGCGATACCCTGACGCCTCAGGGGATTCTGAGCGTGGTGCGGCGGCAGGAGAGGAAGGCGGAGGATCTGTTTGAGGGGCAGAAGCCTCTGCTTTTAGTGCTGGAGGATCTTCAGGATCCGGGAAATGTGGGAACCATTTTCCGAACGGCTGAAGGGGCCGGCGTGTCCGGGATTATCATGACCAGAAACTGCGTGGACATTTACCATCCCAAAACAGTCCGCGCCACGATGGGAAGCATCTACCGTGTGCCGTTTCTGTGTGTGGAGGAACTGTCTCCCCTGATTACGTTGCTGAAGGAAAAGGGCATTGTCACCTACGCGGCCCATCTGAAGGGACAAGAGACCTATGACAGGGAGGATTACAGCAGGGGGACCGCGTTTTTCATCGGAAACGAAGGAAATGGCCTCAGTGAATGGCTTTCCGGCCAGGCGGACCGGCTGATCCGGATCCCCATGGAGGGACAGCTGGAATCCCTGAACGCATCGGTGGCGGCAGCCATCCTCATGTATGAGGCGGCCCGCCAGAGGAGAACGCGCATCTGAGACACAAAACCCGGGAATCCGCCGCCGCGAAAATGTCAGAAAAACGTAAGAAAAGAAACGTCGTTTTTTTCAGATAGTTCTGGTATAATAGCCGCGAACGCGGATATTATACCTGCGGATATTATACCTGCGCATAAGCGATTTCTGCGGAACCGCAGAAAGTCGCAGCGCATCCATCGGAGGTATCGTGACCTACAACGGGCCAGTCCTTCAGCTGGCTTGGCAAAGAAGGGAGTATAAAGTATGGGGAAACCAACACGCGGGAAACGGAAACGTTCCCTGATCGGAAAAACGGTGATTCTGGTTGTTTTGCTTGCGGTTCTCGGAGTAGCTGTTTTCTTCCTGATCCGGACACTTCAGAAAGACGCGGAAAAGGTGAAAGATCAGGAGCAGACGAATCAGGAACAGACGCAGGGGGATCCGGCGGAAGGAGAAGCCGGTGATCAGGAGCTTCAGGAAGGGCAGGAGGCAGCTCAGGATACATCTTCCGGCGCGGCCACGGACCGTCAGACCGTTCTTGATGAGGCAGCTTATCTGGCGGCCACCTATGACTATGACGGAGCCATGGAAAAACTGAACAGTCTGCCTGGCGCGGCTCAGGATCCGGAAATTTCCGCAAAGCTGACGGAATATCAGACGGCAAAAGACAGCTGCGTACCGGTGAATCCGGAGCAGGTGACGCACATTTTCTATCATTCGCTGGTGGTGGATCCGGAGCGGGGATTCGCGGGAGATGACAGCATTGCCGCGGGATTCAAACAGTGGATGACTACGATGGACGAATTTAACAAAATTACTCAGACCATGTACGACAACGGCTATGTGATGGTACGTCTTCGGGATCTGGTGGTGCAGACAACAGACGCAGACGGAACGGTACATTTTACCCCCAACACCAATCTGATGCTGCCGCCGGGAAAGAAAGCCTATGTGCTTTCCCTGGACGACCTCAGCTACTATCACAGCTATGACGGAAGGGGCATTGCTTCCAAAATGGTGCTGGATGAAAACGGAAAACCGGTCTGCGAATATATTCAGGCGGACGGGACCACAGTGACAGGCGCTTATGACTGTGTGCCGCTGCTGGATCAGTTTATTGAGGAGCATCCGGACGCTTCCTATCACGGAGCCAAGGGTATGATCGCTCTCACCGGCTACAATGGAATCCTGGGCTACCGGACGGATATTGCCTATAAAACCGGCGAGAATCTCAGCGCGGATCAGCAGGCATGGCTGGACGCTCACCCGGATTTTAACTGGGATCAGGAGTGCCAGGAGGCCAAAAAAGTGGCGGACGCCATCAAGGAACAGGGCTGGGAATTTGCCAGCCATACCTGGGGCCATATGCATGTGGGCGACGCCAGCATGGAACGGCTGCAGGCGGATACGGAAAAATGGGAGAATTACGTGAAACCCCTGGTGGGTGAGACGGATACCATTATTTTCGCCCATGGACAGGATCTGGACGGCTGGCAGGGGTACGCTGCGGATAATGAGAAATTCAATTATCTGAAGAGCAAGGGATTTAATTTCTTCTGCAATGTGGATTCCGCGCAGTATTTTGTTCAGATCCGGGATAATTACGTGCGCCAGGGAAGAAGAAATCTGGACGGCTACCGGCTGTGGTACGACGTTCACGGGGAAAGTAATAAGACCAGCGATCTGTTTGACGCTTCCCAGATTCTGGATCCCAGACGTACAGATGTGCCCCCGCTCTGATGAGAGGAAATATTGATTTAAAATTGCGGATGCAGCATAACAGACTGTAAAAGAGTATAGGAAAATTCAAAACAGAAAACCGGGGACGGCCTGAAACGGGCCGTCCTTTTTTTGGTGGAAAAACGCCGCTTTCGTTCTTTAAAGAAGAATTCTGTCGCGGCCTGGAAAAATCAGGAGAAATTTTCTGGTTGACAGAGAAAAGTAATTCTGATACAATCTGTCCGTAACATGATTTAATAAAATTGTAACAAATCGTAAAATTAAAGAAATCATTGGAGGTAGTAATGAGAAAAAGGACATGGAAAGCAGCGGGAGTTCTCGGAGGAATTCTGATTCTCGGAACCGGATCGGGGACTCTGGTACATGCAGAGGAAGCTTCTATGGAGGTTGCCGTCGGGCAGTCTGCGGATTCCGTTCCGGAAGAAATTAATACCTGGGAGACAAAGGCGGCTGCCAATGTAAACAGCTATGCCAATATAAGAAGCGATGCTTCTGAGGAAGCGGAGAAAACCGGTGTGCTGCCGAAGGGGGCGGCCGCCGATGTCATAGAGCAGCAGGGTGAATGGACAAAAATCACATCCGGTGAGGTAGAAGGGTATGTGAAAACAGACCTCCTGGTTTTTTCCCAGGAGGCGCAGAACCTGTATGAATCTACATACGGGACCCGGGGAACGGTGACAGCCAGTTCCCTGCGGATCAGGAACACCCCGTCCCTGGAGGGCGAGATTGTGGGAGCAAAGCCCCAGGGCAGCCAGGTGACACTGGAAGGACAGGAGGGTGACTGGTATCAGGTGGATCTGGGCGACGGCCAGCCCGTCTATATGTCAGCGGAGTATATTGAGATAGAAGAAAATGAAGCTCTGACCATGGAAGAGTATCAGGCCCTGCAGGCAGCCGAAGCACAGGCGGCCCGGGAAGCGCAGCAGCAGGAGCAGGCCGCCGCGGCGGCAGCCTCCGTATCCGGCGGGGAGCTGGATCTGCTGGCGGCGCTGATTCAGTGTGAGGCCGGTGGAGAGAGCCACACAGGAAAAGTTGCCGTGGGCGCCGTGGTTATGAACCGGGTCAGAAGCGGACAGTTCCCCAACAGCATCACAGAAGTTGTGTACCAGAGCGGCCAGTTCTCACCGGTGGCCAGCGGCGCGCTTTCTTCCGTGCTTGCGCAGGGAGCCAGAAGTGACTGCTACGACGCGGCCCGGGAGGCCCTTGCCGGATCCAATCCGGTGGGAGGATGCCTCTACTTTAACAGCGGATCCGGACAGGGAATCCAGATCGGCAATCAGCATTTTTATTAATGATCATAGGGGAGTATTTGACCAGGCTGCCGCCACATTCGCGGTCCGGTATATGAAAACGTATGCCGGACGGGATTTGGCGGCAGCCTTTTTTCTGTAAATTCCAGGTAAAACAAAGACTATGTCTAATTTTTGTTGCTTTTTCAGAAAAAATAGTGTATGATATCCGTAAGATGTCCGAAATACCGCAGAGCTGCGGGGGCTTTGACTCTTGCGGCAGGTCTACGTTCCGCTTCGGTTGGCTCGTTGCCCGCGGAAATAAAGAAAGGGGAGGCAGTTATGGACGCGATTATATGGCTGGGCATTGTAAT
>ERZ1643249.4483-NODE-4483-length-11646-cov-5.763265_pt1 | contig 11646 bp, 14 predicted proteins | sample MGYA00579263_ERZ1643249 | MGnify/ENA primary metagenome ERZ1643249 (study PRJEB29033, sample SAMEA4952264) | chicken gut metagenome | biome: Broiler Chicken; feature: Gastrointestinal Tract; material: Caecum | place: Ireland | collected 2018 | study: Broiler...
TCTGCTGTTCTTATTCTATTACTTGCATCAACATCAGTTCCACTCGCAGATAAACTTCCTTGTTCTAATGCTCCGTTATATAAGCTTGTCTCTTGCTCTACATTCCCCTCAACAGATATTTTCCCTCTTGAGTCTGTAGCATCGTCTATGTAAAGAGATTTTGCTTGCTCTGTTTCTTCTATTATGCTATTTGCTTGTATGTCCTTTTGTAGTTCGTTTATTTCTTGCTCAAATTCTTGTTTAGTAATTTCTATATCTTCTGCTTGTCCATCAATGTTGTCTTCTATTTCTATTACTTTGTCATTTACTTCTCCTGCAAAATCATCTAGCTTATCCCAGTTTTGATTTAAAGCTTTATCTACATCAAATTGATTTGTGTTTGTACTTGGATTATCGTGTTTGAATAATTTTAAATTGGTTGTTTCGCTCATTTGTTGCCTCCTTCCAATTTTTCTACTCTTGCAATTAAATCTTGTAATAATTTGTCTTTTTCTTTATTTTCTTCTTCTAGTTTCTTTATTTTTACATCAGTAGCTTTTTGTTTTAATACTAAGAATTGTGTGTAATCTATCGCATAATAAACCGTGTCATCATCTGTTCTATATTTTGTTTTGTATACTATCTCATAATCAAGTGGATTTTTATTGTATTTTTCAAATATTTCCATCAAATCTTGTGCTAATATACCAAAACTTACTAATCCATTCCTATTTGCAACTTTAAATTGTTTCATTTCTATTTCTTCTATTGCATTTATAAAATCATCGTCTATGTCTTTTATTTCTGTTTTTATTCTTTTGTCAGATAGCGAACCAACATTAGTTACATCTACGTAAAATTCCAATTTGCTTGAACTTGCATTCCATTCCATATGATATGTATGTCCTTCTCCACCATAAACTAACGGTTTTCTTTGATATCTTGGTAAACTAGAAAAATCGGCATTTCCTACTATTACCCCATCTTTTCTAAAATAGAATGCTGTTAAGTCTAGCTCATCTCCGTGTATATATCCATTATCAGAAAATAAGCAATATTTAGTTCCTGTACTATTTCCTATCTTGAAACTATTACTTCCTGCTTGGTTTCTATAGAAGCTTATATTGTCAAGCAATGATATCGTTGCATATTTTACACTTCCTACATCAGGCATTACACTCATAAGGTTCTTTCCTGTGTCTACATCAGTAAAGAATATTCCTGGCATTGCATCTCCGTGTATTTTTACATTGTTTGCTTCTATTCCCGCTCCCATGTTATCTAGCACGATATCACAAGAATTTAATACTAATTTACCGCTACCTGTTTCAGAACCTTGGTTCCCAACAGCAAAATCTTTTATATACAGAATTGGCAAGAATTTATTGTCATCTTTTATTGTTATTCCCCAAGCCATTCCATCTTGTATTGTTTGTCCATATTCGCCAAGAACAGAAAAACTTATATAATTTTGACTATCTACAGTTTTTACTCCCATTTCTCCAAACGCTGTAGTTTGTCCACTTTTATAAAAATTTTGTCCTTCTTTATCTAATGACATTAATACGTTTCCGCTTTGGTCTAATATTGCTAAGCTTGCAGTCCCATTCATTATCATCATTTGTATATAATCAGATATCTGGTTCCAAGCAATTTTCACATGTTCCCAATTCTGTTCTATTACAGTTCCTAACTCTTCTGTAACCGTATAATCTTCTAATTTTTTGTCTGTACTTGCATTTGCTGAATTTATTGCTTCGTTTTTTGCATTTGCTGTTTCTGTTTTTGTAGAATATGTTTTACTTACAGAAGATGTAATACTATCTGCTTTTTGATTTATTTGAGAGTTAGTTTCTGTTTTTGTATAATAATTAGTTGTTAAATTATTATTTACTGAGTCTGCTGTACTTTTTGCTTGATTAGCTGTACTGTTTGCAGTGTTTGCTGTACTCTGTGCTGCGTCCGCTTTTCCTTCTACTGTCTCAACTTTTTCTTCTACTTCTGATACGCTTTGAGTTATTCCGCTTACAGTCTGTTCTATTTGACTTACTTTTTGATTAGTGGTTGTTATTTGACTTACTGCTCCATCTGCTGTAGATTGTGCATTGTTTGCACTTGTTTGTGCATTATCTGCCTTATCTTCTACTGTATCTACTTTAGTTTCTATGCTACTTACTGTTTGTGTTATTCCATTTACTGTTTGCTCTACTTCTGTCAATTTTTGCCCTTGCTCAGTTGTTTCTTGTATTAAGTCTTGTATTTGTCCTTCATTTTTTTTAGCTAATCTTTCTACTTTTAAAGTTTTCTTTTCTTCTTTAGTAGTAACTTTATATTCTGTGTTTGTTTTTTTTGGAATATCCGCTTCTATATCGCTACTTATTCCAGTATTTATTGTAATGTTTGCTTTCAAATAAATAGTTTTATATGCACTTTCTTCATTATCTTCAACTTCTATCAAATCACAAGGTTCGAGCCACATAACACCTACATCAGAGCCTTCAAATGCACAATACTCCAGTCCTTTTATTTGCTCAAACATTTCATCTACTACTTGTTCTCTTTTGTATTCGACAAATTCGTTTTCATCAAATCTTATTTCACATCTACCATTTTGAGCAATATTCGTATCATCTTTAGCCTCAACATTATCTTCTACATCTCCACGTCCAAGTACTAATGCGTTTACAGGACCAAATTTTTCTTTTACTGTCAATCCCGTTAAATAACTTGCATCTAGTGTTTCGACAGGTTCATTAGCTAGTTTATGCAAATATAATTTATTGTCTTTTATAAAAATTGTAGTTTCTGTTGACTCTGCTACTTTTTCTAATACATCTCTATATGTTAATTCTTGTGCTGTAAAGTAATCTTCATCTACTTGTAAATCTGCATTGAAAAAGTTTGTGGAATATAATTCAACTCCACAAACTTCACACATTTTTTGTATTAATTCTAACATTGTACAAGGATATGTTACTTGTAAATCGGATTGTTTAAATGTTTTCATAAAATTAATCATTTTATCATATCCAGTTACAACTATCTCCGTTTTTCCTTTGTCATCTTCTACATCTTTTATGTAATAATTACCCAAATCAATATATTCAAAATCATTATTTACATATATTCCATATTGAAAATTAACATTTTTATCTTTCAATTCTCCTGCGTTTTTTACAGTAATTTCGATTTGTTTCATTATAGTTTTAAATATATTTCCTTCAAAACTATACTTTAATTCTTTTGCTATCACTTCTTGTCTTTTTCTTAACATCCAAACAGGTAGAGCATTAAATTCTTTAACTGTCATAAAATGTACTTCTTTAACTGTTAATTCGCCATCAACTATATCTAATTTTATATTTTGCTGTTTTATTTTTTTAGTTCTTGTTTTAAATTCATTACTCACTTTTATCATGTTAACTGTGGCCTCCTATCTATAGCAGTTAAAGTAACTGTAAAGCCTTCCCAATGCCCTCCGCATGGTAAAGGACTAGATTTTATGGCTTGTCCATTGTAAAAATCCTCTGTATATAATTGTCCTTGACTATAATTCCCCATATTTTTTTCTAAAGAAAATTGAACACCCTCTAGAAAAGGATGCTCAAGTAAAGTTTTTATTAAATTAAATTCTTCATCTGTTACTATTCCAAATTCTATTTCTAAAGTAGTAAAATAACCTATAAATGTACCTGAATAATGACCATCAAGTGTATTTCTTCCTGTTCCATCTCCCCATAGAGGCTCTGGACCAGGAGTCATTTTAACTATTCCTGGTACTTGTGTATTATTTATTATTAATTTTGGTTCATACATCTTTTAGCCTCCGTTCGTTGCAAATTTCTTTTTATTTTTTATCTTTTCTAACACTTTGTTTAATCTATATCCATCTACTACTAGTTCAGGATTAAAGTCTATATTTCTTAATGTTTCTATAATCATTTTCAACAATTCTATTACTTTATTGTCATTACCTACACCTTGTTCTTTTAATACTTTTCTATATATTTCCTCTAATTTATCTTCTGGTGCTACTATTTCTCCTTGATGTCTGTTATCACCTATCATTGCAAGTTGTGGTGTATTTGCTTTTACATATCCACCTTCTGCTAAACGAGGTAGTTTTAAAGTTCCTATGTGACCTATATTTACACCTGGGATTAAATTAATAAGATCTATTCCCCCATTTATTAATCTTATAGCTCCATTTATCGTATTTTCAATTAATGATATTACTCCATTTATTCCGTTTTTTACTGCTCCTGAAATAGCATTGCCTATACTTGTTCCCAAATTACTAAATGTATTTTTTATACCATTCCATATATTTGAGAAGAAATTTCCTATATTGCTAAATACTTTTGTGATTCCATTATACGCTTGTTGAAATATGTTAGTAAACCAATTTCCTACTCCTGAAAAGATATTTTTTATACCATTCCAGATGTTTGAAGCGAAATTTTTAATTCCGTTCCAGACATTATTCCATATATTTGATATTGTATTCAATATGTTACTTATTACATTTTTCACTGCATTTATAGCTCCATTAACAATGTCCTTAATAGAGTTCCATATACCTTCAAAAAATCCACTAATTGCCGTCCATATCCCTGAAAATATTTCCTTAATTCCATTCCAAGCTTTTTCCCAATCGCCTGTGAATACTCCTACAATAAAATCTATTAATCCACTTAGAGCTTGCCATATTCCATTTAATATGTCTGATATAGTTCCAAATGCATTCATAAATAAATTGCCTATTGTTTCAAGTATTGGAGATAAAACTGGCACCACATTTTCTATAATCCAATTTATAATAGGCACTAACCATGTATTCCATAATTCTGATAACCCATTTATTAGTTTTCCTATAAATTCAAGAAAACTATTTATCATTGGTTGAATATGTTCAGTCCATAAAGTATCAAATCTTGCTGCCCATTCATCCAATATAGGCTTTATATTTTCATTCCATACTGTTAATACTGTATTTAAAATACTTGAAAATCCATTTTTAATATTTTCTACTGCTGGAGCAATATATGTGTTATATACATTCCAAAAAGTAGCAAATGTATCTTGTATTCCTTGTTTTATTGTTCCTAACACACTAGATATTGGTTCTAATATACCTTGTAGGGTTTCTTTGATTAAGTCTTTATTATCAATAAAAGGTTGTGCTATTATATATACTAAATCATTTGCTAACGTTCCAACCACTTCTATCGCACCTAAAAAGCCTTCTGTGAATATTGCTATTATGTCTGCTGTTATTTGTTTTGCTGTATCACTTCTAAAAACAGTAAATATATCCGCTACTGCCACAGCTATATTTCCTGCTAATTCACTTCCTCTGCTAGATATATCAAATAATCTTACAATATGGTCTTGTAATCTTTGCTTGTTTTGTTCTAAGAATAAATTTATACCACCTAGTAGATTGTCTGCAATTGTTACTCCAATACTCGCTATACTTCCTACAACTTTTCCTAAGTTTAAAACAACAGTATTTACCCAATTGTTTGCTGCGTTTAAAACCTCTGGTGCTGTAAAAATATCTTTTAAACTATTCTTTATACCTTCAATTGACTTAGTAATGCTACTAAAATCAAAATCCCCAAAACCTTCTGCAAATCCTTGTTTAAATATGTCTAATAACTCATAAGCTTTTTTCATAAAAGCATTCATTTCGTTATTTGCTTCTTGCATCGTATCTGATAGTGAATTTCCAAAATCTATATTTCCTGCTCCTGCTCCGCTTCCAGAAGAATTATCTTTGTCTGAGTTACTTTGTAATATTTGAGCTGTATCGAAAGAAGCCAAGCTTTTCATATCTTTTGCTGCTTTCTTTGCACTATCTCCTATCCCTGAAACTGCATTTGAAGCTGTATCAGCTGTATCTGTTACATTAGATAAGTCATTAGCTATACTTCCAACTCCACTAGAACTATCTGATTTTTTACCTGTTATAAATTCTGTAAAAGACTTGAAAGCATTTGCTAGCACTTGTAACTTAGATAATACCCAGTTTATTCCTTGAACAATAGGTGTAAACAAATTAATAAATCCTTGTCCCAAAGTTGCTTTAAACTCATTGAATCTTAAACTTAACACTCTTGTTTGGTTTGCCCAGCTATCTGATGTTCTAGCAAAATCTCCTTGTGCCAAACTAAGTTTATCTAAAACAAATTTGTATCTTAATGCTGTTTTTTCTTGTTCTGACATTTTCGCTGTTGTTTTTCCATATCCATTTGCTAATGCATATTGGTCCAATGCGTTTTGTGTCATTACAATACCTAAATCTTTTAGTGTTTCAGTTTCTCCTGTAAATACTGATTTTAACTTTGTAAAAGCTTCGTCGCTGGACATATTATAAAAAGAAGCGACATCTCCTGTTAGCCCAGTTAATGTCTTAGCCATTTCTAATGCTGCTTGATTGTTAAAATTAAAAGCTTTGGCCATTGCACCAAAAGTACCAACATATTTTTTGGTAACTGTTTGACCTAGGCCAAATTGTGTTATTGCATTTTGAGCAAATTCATCTACTTCTCCATTTAAGTTTCCAAAAGTCACATCTACAACATTTTGTACTTCTGATAAATTAGAACCCAATTCTAAACAACTTTTTGTAAAATCTGCTATTGCTTTAACAGAAAAAGCAGCTATTGCAGCCTTACCTATATTTTTTAAAGAATTTTCTATTCCACTTTTCTGTACAGTACTTTCAGCAGTTTTTATTCCTTTATTAAATGGATTTGAATTTAATAATAATTCAAAATCTACTGCTCCTACATTGGTGCTCATACCTGCCTTTCCTCCCTTTACTTTTTTATAAATTTTAGAATTGCAGGTATTGGCTAACTACTCACTATTTTTTAGTCGTGTTGCTCACTCTGTCATTTTTTATTTCTATCTTTACTATTTCTTTACATCTTATACATTTTATTTCCCCAATACAAATATCAGCTTTTAATAAAAGTTGATTACATTTTGGACATCTTATTTCTTTCATTTGCTATCACCAGCCATTTCTTTAAATGCTTTTTGTAAATCAGTAATAGCTTTTTTAAATTCTTCTTTGTCTATATTCTTAGCCATTTTCATTCTATATTTCCATCTTATGTTTTTTTGGTCTTGTGTAAAATTTTTTAATTTTTCTCTATCGTCTTCGCTTCTAATTTGCACTATATTTCCTAGTGGTGTATCTCCCATAAGTCCTGAAATATCACTACTTAATTCTGCCCAACTCATATTCTTAATTTCTTTTCTTATACTGTACCCATATTGGGTTTTTAGACTGGAAGCAATTAACTCCCAATCATCTTCAAAATCATACCATGTCTCATTATTTGATTGATTTTTGAAATCGTTTTTCCATTTCCTCGTATGATATTTCATTTATTTGTGCCATTATTGCTAAAATAATGATTTTTAATTGTTTTACTGTTAAATTCATACCATCTATTTCTTTCCTTGCTTTTTTTCCTAAAAGCAATTCTATTACATCAAACATGCCATTAAGTGAACTGTCTTTTTCAAATAATTCTTGTGCTTTTAGCATTGTTTTAGCTGCACAATCTATTGTATATGTTTTTCCCTCCGCAATAGTTATTTCTTGTTTTTCTATTCCTAATTTGTCTGTAATATTTAAATTCATTATTTACCTCCTAAAATTTATAAAAAAATAAAGGGACGACCTGTCCCTACTTTTAAATAGATTCTCCTGCTTCTGTATAAGTTGGCTTTCCATTTGACATCACGTCGAACTCAAGTGGTATTACATTTGTACTATCGCCACCACCCCAGTTTGTTATATTAAATATAGCATTTTCAAACAGTAAAGTTGCTCCATCTGGAAATTTCCATTGTAAACATCCTTCAACATCTCTACCATTTTTTAATGCCATTCCTGCCACATAATCATTTCCTTCGTCTCCGTAATTTCTTTTACCAGATATTGAAATAGTTACTGATTTTGATGTCATTAACCTTCTTACCCATCCTTTTTGGTCAAATGGATTCCATTCTTCAACACCATTATCTAATGCAACGCTAAATGTTGCCATATCTGCTATATCGTGTAATTCTTCCTTAGCTGCACCAACTTGAAATTGATTTTCATATACTGGATATACTCCTGTCTTTGTTCCTGGCATTATTTTTCACCCTTTCTATATAATAAATTTAGTTCTATGCTGAACTTATAAACTCCGTTTTCATCTGAACCCAAATCAATAGGTCCATCATATAAACAATTGATATTACATCTGTAATCATCAATAAAAAAAGAGCTACAATCTAGTAACTCATATATATCGTCGGCTTTTGTTTCGGCCGTATTATAATTTTTTGTCCATCTTAACAACAATGTAATTGGTAATATTCCATAACTTTGTAAATTTTTAAATTTTGATAAACTATCTAATTTTCTTCTATTAGTATATATAGCAATGGCCTTTTCTTGATTTTCGTCTGTTTTTCCAATGGACCATTTATCACAGTCTTTTATTATAGTTTTTAGATAATCTTTTACTCTAACAGTTCTTAATCTCTTTATCATTTTGTTCTCCTTCTTAACATTTGTTGAAAATATTTTATGGGTAGATTTTTCTTTCCCCCAGTTATATAATCTTCATACCAATATTGTTTAGCATTGGGATTTTTCACTTTCTTTATATTTATCTCTGGGTCAAAATACACTTTTCTTGCATATAGTGTGTCTGTAACCAATCTCGCTATACCTTTTATTATTCTTTTATCATCAACATATGTACTATCATTCTGCATAGTTCCTGTATCAAACGGCATTGTTTGGCTTTGAATTAAATCAGTTCTTATGGCTTCTGCTGTATCTAATAAAGCTAATTTAGCATTATTATTTATCATATTTATGTTTTTTATGTTTAAAGTTACTTTCATATTACATCAACTCCAAAGTTGTATGATGAACACTGCCGTCTGGATTTCTAGGTCTACTTGCTTGGTATATTTCATATTTAGTATCATTAAATACTACTTCTCCACCACTTATTTTTTTAATATTCGGTGCTATATCTCCTAGCAATATTGCTTTTCCAACAAGCTCAACTTTTTTTCCATCAGCAGTAATTATGGTTTTAATTTTTTCAACAAATCTACATTTTTGATTTTCAAGATTTAAAGAAGTTAAAGGTTCGCCTTCTTCTGACAATCCTTCTTGATATAATTTAACATCACATTTATTGTTTAATAATCTTTCTAAATGCTTAGGATTTAACCTTTTTATCATAGTATTCTATTTGTTAATCCTGTTCTTCTCAAATAAAAGAAGGCTAATTTAGATAATTTTAGTTTATCAGCTATATCAGTAGGTTCCTTTTTATTTATTGTTAAATCTCCACCAATACTATAGCTTTCTACATCACCATCATCATAAATGCCTTCATCTTTTATATAATCAGCCTGCAAACAAGTAGCTTTGATTATTAAATCCTTTTGCTGTTCTGTTAAATTATTAAAACCTCTTTTTTCAATTCTTGTTAATGTAGCTCTGTTGATATCTATTGAAGATAATTCTAAATATTTTTCTAGTTCACCGTCATTTAGTGAACCAGAACCATATTTTTCATAATCTCCTTTTGTTGCATAAACTGTTATCATGTGCAACACCTCTTATTTTGATTTTTTTTCAAGTTCAGCAACCTTTTTAGTCAAATCTTCATTAGCTTTTACTAATTCTTCTTTTTCTTTTTCTATTTCAGTTGCCTTTTTAGTTAAATCTTCATTAGCTTTTTTTAATTTAGAAATTTCTTTTTCTAAATCTTTAGAAGCTACTTTTTTAGTAGCTCCTACTTTATCATATCCTCTTGCTTTATATTGTGCTAATTCTTCTTCCTCGATAGATAATATAACATTATCTTTTTCAATCTTTATCTTAGACATATTTTCACCTCCTATACAGATGCATCTGGTGCTTCTGTATATGTTGCTGTATCAACATCAACATATATGCTATCTATTTTATTGTCTTTTCCGTTTGGAAAAATGAATGTATCAGATAAACTTCTATCTTGATATAACCAACCATCGCCTTCTGTGTGTGCTCCTGGTGCAAAGTAATAAATACTTGCAATTTTAGGAACTGTTTTAACAGCTTTTAGAGATGCTAATAACACATTTATTGGGTGTGATGTACTTGCTACAGGTTTAAATCCATCTGTAAAGTCAAATTTATCATAGAATCTATCATCTTCAAGAACTTCTATAATTGAAACACCATCAATATCTGTAATTCTAGTTTCAATTCCTAAACCACTTTCACTAATTTGTGTTTGTTCAATTTTTCTTTGAAATTCTGTTGATAACTCTAATAAATCCATAATAAATGGTGCTACGTACATAATAAGAGCACCTTTACTTTTATGTCTTTTTAATTTTCCTGCTGCAATATATCCCTTTAATTTGCTAAATACATTATCTTTTGTATATGTTGATTTTGAAGTTGATGAATGATATCCATCTAGCTTTTGTGCTTCTGTAGCAACTTTAGAGAAGAAATATGCATCTATTTCAGGAACTTGTTGAGTTTCATGAAATACTTTAGAAATATTCTTTATAGAAGCTGTTTGATTTGTTTCATCTACATCTGCTTTATCTACTAAAAATTGAATATCTCTATCATGTGTTACTGTGAATGGTACATCTTCTTGTACGTATGTACCTTTGTTCCATCCTCCATTTCTACTATGTGCTTTATATCCACTTGTGCTCATTTGTGTAAAGTGAAATGTTTTTGCACTTAACCATTTTACGTTATTTGTTATAAATGGGCTTGTATAACATCCATCCATTAGAGTTTCTAATAGGTCTGGTGCCCAAACTTCTGCATAATTTAATGCCATAATAAATCATTCCTTTCTTAAATTAATGAATTAAATCTATTCCATTTTTTACTTGGCATAGATTTTTTATTTTTTTGATTTATATTTGAAGTACCTTCTGTTGCTCCAAATTTAAAACCTTTTTCTTCTTTGCCTTCCTCAGTCGTATTTTTTAACTCTGGAAATTCTGCAATTACTGCATTGATTTCATCTTCTAATTTTTTAGAGTCTAGTACTCCATTCTCTAAAATCTTAGATGTATCAACTAATCTTGCTGCTCTTTCGACTTTTTTGACATCTACTCCTGCTTTGGCCATAGCAAGTGCAATTTTATCTGTATAGTCTACTGTAGCAGTGCTTTCTTCTTTTTTTGTCTCTTCTTGTTGTGTTTGATTTTCTTGAACTTGTTTAGATGTTTCGCCTTGTTCAGCCTTTTCGGCACCTTTGGCATACATTCTTCTTATAAATCCATCAAGTTCATCTTGATTTTTGAAAACTATAGATCCATCTTCACCTTTTTGAGCTACTTGTTTTTTAGTTTTCTCCCCCTCATTTTTGTTTTCAGTTTTTTGCTCTTGGTTTTCTTGAGCTTTAGTTTCTGTTGCAGTTTGAGTATCTGCATTTTGATTTTTATTTTCGTCTTCCATATTGGAACCTCCCCCGCTTAAAGTCCGTCGACTATTAATTTTTTGCAATAAAAAAAGAGCTTTTTCAGCTCTAATTTAAAAGATGGCACAAGTTAATAGATTTGAACTACTACTAATAGTTTTGGAGACTATTGTGCTACCATTACACTAAACTTGCA
>ERZ1643249.4484-NODE-4484-length-11643-cov-10.862616_pt1 | contig 11643 bp, 23 predicted proteins | sample MGYA00579263_ERZ1643249 | MGnify/ENA primary metagenome ERZ1643249 (study PRJEB29033, sample SAMEA4952264) | chicken gut metagenome | biome: Broiler Chicken; feature: Gastrointestinal Tract; material: Caecum | place: Ireland | collected 2018 | study: Broiler...
AATACGATAAACGGCTGGGTGTACGGGAATGTGCAGCCGACGCTGGAGAACGCAGAACGTGTTCTGAATGCGCTCGGTTATCGGCTGACGATAGAAAAAATCGAAGGAGGGAAAGAAAAATGACATCCCCTGCAAAGATGATCTATGACGAGCTGAAAGAGCACGTCGGGCGAGAGAACGCGATCCGCGCGGAAGAGCTTGCCGAGAAGTTCGGCATGGGCGAGCGGCAGCTTCGCGACCATATCCGCGAGATACGGAGGGACGCGGAAGCGGAGAGCGTGGTGGCGTCCTGCAATCAGGGGTACTACATCTGCACGAAGGACGAGCTGCTGAAAGCGAACGAGCGGCTGTACAGCCAGGCGTTCAGCCTGTTAAAGACCGCGAACGCGAACGAGAAGAAGGTCGGCAGAAGCGGGCAGATGAAGATGCGGCTGGACGAGATGATGAAAGGAGCGGAAGCATGAAACTCGAAATCAGGGACGGGCGCGTCGGGGCGGATATGAGCGAGCCGAACAGCTCATTCGTCTTTTCGACGCGGGAAGCGTTTACCGGCACCGCCTCCGTCCCGTTCCGATACGCGGATATTGCACCCGTCGGTACGGAATACACGGACAGGTACAACGTCAGTGCAGACGCGCGTACGTTGGGTTACATACTCAAATGCGCGCACTCGTGCGGCGTGGAAGCTGCGCCGGAGGTCGTTCAATATGCCGAAGAGCTGAAAGCCCGCTACGATGCGATGCAGGAGGCTCTCGTCAAGTCATGGGGAGAACGTGACAAAAGCGCCGTCTGGCGGCAGCTCAAGAGAAACGGCTGCGGCGGGTGCAAGAACTGCGAAAGCTACGGCGAGGACAGCTTCTGGTGCTCCGCCTGCGGAGAGGAGCTTCGCACGGAGAATAGGCCCACGCCGTATGCGGAGATGTATCACATGTACAACTGGGTGCCGTTCCCTTCGGAGAACTGCCCGAAAAAATATCCCGCCGCTGCGGGGAAATAAAAGGAGAGGAAGAGATGGAGATAAGAACTTTACGGGCCGATGAAATCGAGGTAAAGGTTAAGCAGGTAGGCGAAAAAGGTGCCGTTGCGCTTTTATACAAAACCGCACGAACAGATATGGCGGTTTTGGACGAGGCGTTTGGACAAAACAACTGGACGAACGATTATAAGGAGATAAAAGGCAACCTGTACTGTGGTATCGGCATCCGCATGGCGGATACCGGGGAATATGTATGGAGATGGGATTGCGGTATAGAAAGCCGTGCGGACGATGAAGGGAACGAAAAGAAAGGAGAGGCGTCAGACGCCTTCAAGCGTGCGGGAACCCGCTGGGGGATCGGCAGAGAACTTTATACGTCTCCGTTTATTTTTCTGTCCGTATCCACCGTTGCGGCAGGGAAAGATACAAAGGGGCGGCCGCGTTATGCGCTTGCCGATAAGTTTGCGAGTTTCTCCGTTAAAAAAATCGGATATGATGAAAACCGCCGTATAAGCGAGCTTGTGATCGAAGACGAGAAAGGCAATATCGTCTATACTTTTCCGAAAGTAAAGCAGGCCGCGAAACCACCCGCAGGAGCGGTGAAAAGCTCGGCGCCGGACGAGGAGACGAAGAAGGCGCGGAAGCCTGCGCAGAGTTACGAGGATCAACTCAAGGCGGCTATGGAAATGGAGATAGAGATCAAGGGAACAAAATACAAGATCGGAGAGATGACGCAGGAGCAGTTGCTGTATATTAAAAACAACGCAAAGGTTGAAAAGTTTCAAGAAGCGGCGGCAATGGTATTGATATACCGTTTCAAGGAACAGATGCAGGAATCGGATGAAGATTTGCCTTTCGGAGGCTGAAATGCTGAAGGGTAAGGTCGTAGATTTGAAAGAGGACGGAACGGCTGTAATCGAAGCGCCCGTCAATATCGGGCAGTTCATTCACCGGAAGGTGAAAGAGGTGTACATAGACCCGATAGACAGCCGCCCGCTCTCGGACAGGCAGAGGCGGATGTGCTACGCGCTCATCAAGGCGATCGCCGACTGGGCGGGGAGCGACGCGGAGGAAGTGAAGGAGACGTTCAAGCTGGACTTCTGGGCGGAGCGGGTAGAAACTTTGGCAGATAAGATATTCAGCCTTGCGAACGCGCCTATGAGCCTGGTGGCGGAATTTCAGCGTTTCCTCGTGGCGTTCATCCTGACGCACGACGTGCCGACGAAGCGGCCGCTGCGGGAGTATGTGGACGACATCGAGGCGTATACCTATTTCTGCGTCGTACGTCGCAAGTGCGCGGTGTGCGGCAGGATGAACGCGAAGCTCATACGCCTGACGGCGCCCGGCGACGGATATCTCGGTGCGGAGGTGATAAGCCTTTGCGGCGGGCACGAAGCAGAGCTGCGCGAAAGCGGCAAGGCGGAATTTTTCGGGAAGTATCATCTGGACGGCGGCATCGAGTGCGACAAGACGATACTCAAATTATACGGGTTGAGGAGGTGAAGGCTTTTACATGAAAAGCGGAATAGACTACTTTCCGCTTGACGTTGCTTTGGACGAGAAATTCGAACTGATCGAAGCAGAATTCGGACTGACGGGCTTTGGCGTAGTCGTTAAGCTCTTGCAAAAGATCTACGGAGGGCAAGGTTACTACGTTGAATGGACAAAAGAGGTTGCATTATTGTTCGCCAAAAAAGTTGGAGTGGGTGGTAATGCCGTTTCTGAAATAGTAACTGCTTCGATTGAAAGGGGTATATTCGATAAAACACTGTATGACAAGTACCACATTTTAACCTCCAAAGGTATTCAAAAACGGTACTTCGAGGCAGTCGGTCGCCGCAAGAGTGTTGAAATCGAAAGAGCGTACCTCTTGGTTAATGTTACCGATTTTATAAAAAATGTAAACATTTTAAGCAAAAATGCAAACATTTTCTCAAAAAATGCAGACATTTCTCGACAAAGTAAAGTAGAGGAAAGTAGAGTAAAGGAAAGTAAAGTAAATGGGGGTAACGCGCGTACGCGCGAGGGCACACCCCTTGAACGGTTTCTCGAGCGATGGCAGGTCAATTCCAACGCGATCGGGAATTACAGCGGGGGCAAGCTGGCGGGAATAGACTGGGACAGGGTTTCCGAAAAGACGGAACAGTCGGCGGACATCCTTCAGAAGCACAAGGACATCGGCTTTTTTATCCGCAACTATGAGGAGATCCTCGACGGGAAGTTCGACGACCTGACATACCGCAAGCGAACGAGCCGCGTGACGGACGACGCATTGGAAGCGAGGCGCCGCGAGTACGATGAGATGAAAAGGAGAGGAAATGGAAGCGCTGACGAAACGTGAGAAGTTCATGAAGCACTGCTGTCTCGGCAACGGAACGGAGGAGCAGAACGAGTACTACCGCGCGCACTGTATGAGCGCGGAGGAAGTGCTGATCGGTAAGCCCGTGTTCGAGATGGACAAGCGGGAGTTCCTCGAGTTCTGCGTGCTTTGCGAGAATCTGAAAAAAGGCGACCTGCCGTACGGCGACTGCCCGAAATGCAGGAACAAGGGTTACATAGCCGGCATAGACGACGAAGGGAACGAGTACCAGGAGGTGTGTTCCTGCGTAGAGGACAGGCGCAACCGCAGGGAGCTTGCGCGGAGCGAGTTCGGAGAACTTCTGCGCACGAAGACTTTCGAGCGGTTCAAATTCACTGCGCCCTGGCAGAAGCCGACGGTCGCCCGCTGCAAGGAGTGGACGAGGCAGAAGCAGTACCCGCTGTTGGCGTTGCTCGGCAAGAGCGGCACAGGCAAGACGCATCTGGCGGTGGCGACGTTCCGCATCGCGGTGGCGCGCGGCGCGCACGGCACGTTCCTGTCCTGGGCGAAGACGGCGAACGACCTGAAGCGCACGATGGGCACGACGGATTATGAGCACATGATACGCGGGCTCAAGTACGCGCCGCTGCTGTACTTCGACGATTTCCTTTGGAAGCCGAAGGGAGCCATCCCTACGGATTGGGATCTCACGCTTGCGAAAGAGATCCTCGATGCGCGGTTTTATAACCGCAGGAGGACGATCATTACGAGTAACTTTACGCCGAGAGATTTCTATGCATTCAGCGAGGAGATCGCGGGGCGGCTGAACGAATACAGCGGCGGGGACAGAAACTACACGATAGAATTCCTGCCGGAGTACGAGAACTATCGTTACAGCCCCGCAATGGAAGAGATAACGGGCGAAAGCAGTCCGTTCTGAAAGGAGGAGAGATGAAGAAGAAAATCAAAGACCTGACGATGAGGGAGATCGAAGAGATCTGCGCCGACCATGACGACAGTTGCAGGAGGTGGGGCGTGCTTTGCCCGCTGCGGACGAAAGGCCCGGGGAACGAGTGCATCTTTTCGTGCGACGTGTGGAAGCAGCTGAACAAGGAGGTGGAGGTATACGATGAAACGTGAAGACAGGCTGTCGGCGGGTATGACGCCGGAGAAGGTGTCACAGGTTTACGCGATCCTGAAAGCGCGGTTTGAGGCTCGCAGGAAAAAGCTGCGCGAGCTGGAGGAGCGGGAAAAGTCGGTCTTGCCGCAGGGGGAGAAGAGGTGAACCGCGTGACCGAAACTGGCGAGCAGGAAGCGGTCATCGAGTATTGCGCATGGCGGCGCATTCCTGTTGTACATATCCCGAACGAAGGCAAGCGCAGCGCGGCGTACGCGGCGCAGATGAAGCGCATGGGGCTGGCGAAGGGCTTTCCCGACCTGTTTATCCCCGTCGCGGTTTCGGGCTTTCACGGGCTGTTTATCGAGCTCAAACGCGACCGCAAAGCAAAGGCGACCGAGCCGCAAAAGGCATGGCTGGAATATCTGAACAAGGAGGGCTACCGCGCGGCGGTGTGCCACGGGTCGGAAGAAGCCATGAAAGAGATCGAGAATTATTTCGGAAACAAAAATGATTAAAATGCCGAAAGGCAAAGGAGATATTATCATGAAAGAACTCAACAACAACCCCGAAGTCACCGATGTCTGCGACGAAAAAGACACCTGCTGTTGCGACAGCAGCGACACGCCTTTCACTCGCATTGTGGAGGAAAAGCGCGCCCTTGACGAGAAAATCGTCAAGCTCATCGTCAAGCTCAACGCCTTTCTCGAAGATGAAGAAAAGGCTTCCAAGATCACGGGCTGGTTTCAGGTTGGACAAATGCGCGAGCAGCTCGACGTCATGCTGCGTTATTCGGGCATTCTGAACACGAGAATTTTGACATGGAGGCACAACTGATATGGGCGACAAGGAATTTCAGGCTCTCGTCAAAAAGGTAGTCCGCGATTACGCGAACGCGCACCTTGACGTGTCGGACGTCATTCAGATCAGCGAGGACGACGTGTTCATCGTGTGGCAGGTCAAAGTCCTGCAAAACAACAAAGCTCTTGCAAGCACGACGCTCAAAGACGGTATGTACTATGAGCTCACATACGACGGCGATAAAAAGCGGTGCTATGTGGACGCCTACAAGAAGTGGGAAAACTTCTGCGTGAACGGAATAGGTGAGAGGCAATGAACAAAATTTTTCTTATCGGCAATCTGACGCGCGATCCCGAGCTGTCGGAGACGAACAGCGGAATAGCCGTGTGTCGATTCGGGCTTGCCGTGAACAGGCAGTATGCCTCGTCGGACGGCGAGCGCGAGACGGACTTTTTTCAAGTAACCGTATGGCGCGGTACAGGCGAGAATGTCGCAAGGTACTGCAAGAAAGGGCATAAGGTCGCGGTGGTCGGCAGTATTCAAATGCGCAGCTACGAGGACAGAGAGGGCGTAAAGCGCACCGCCGTTGACATTGTGGCGCAGGACGTCGAGTTCCTGACGCAGAGAGCCCGCGACGATGACGGGCAGTACGATGAGCCGACGCCGAGGAGACGGGGCAGCAAGCCTCAATTAGAGGCGTTTGACGACGACGGAGATATTCCGTTCTAAAAAATCAATGGAGGACAAACAGCATGAAAGAAGTAACAAGCGTTTTGGAGTTCGCAAACGCCGCCGCAATCGAGCGTATCAATTATGAGATCGTAAAGGTCATCGAGAACATTCAAAACCCGAACACGGACGAGAAGCCGCGCAAGCTCACCGTTGAGCTCTGTCTGACGCCCGTCAACAACAGAACGACGGTGAACATCAAGACCACCGTCAAAAAGCAGCTCCGTCCCACGAACGCCGTACATTCGCAAATGGCAATGGCTCTGATAGACAACATCTATCAGCTCGTTGAGAGCGGCTGCGGCTACATCGACGGACAAGCCGACATCTTCGGCGAAGTCCATGAAACCAACATCGTCAAAATCAAAAAATCGGAGGAATAAGGCAATGGAAAACAACAACATCGTAAACGACATCGAACGTATCGTCAAGGAGAACACGGTGCAGGTCATCGAGAGCAACGGTCGCACTTTTGCGACAAAAAGCCTCGTCGAAATCGAGCCCCGCAAGGACGTCGCGGCGGAGATCAGGTTTTCCGATCTCTCGTCTATCGTGGAAATCGTCAAGAGGGAAATGCAGCGGTTTGTTCTGCCTATCTACATCAACATCGAGTCGGAGGCGTGCGTGTCGGTCATCACTTCGCTTGACGGCGAGAAAGACAGGGAAAAACCGTACAGCGCAGTCGCGGAGGGCAACAGATTCCGTTTCGGCAATGGCTATGACTACGAGCGTTTCGTGATTGCGATCCGTTCGCTGTTCATTCAGACGGAGCACACGGCAAACCTTTTGCAGCTCCTCAAAAAGGTTTCAAACATCGAGTCGGTCGAAACGTCCGACGACGGTATCACACAACAGGTGGTGGCAAAACAGGGAGCAATGCTCGCCTCCGACGTCAAAATCTCTCCTATCATCAAGCTCGCGCCGTTCCGTACCTTTATCGAGGTGGAACAGCCCGAGTCGGAGTTCCTGTTCCGTATCAGCGACGGCAATTCGTTCGCGCTGTATGAAGCGGACGGCGGGGCGTGGAAGATGAAAGCAAAACAGTACATCAGAACATTTTTCGAGACCGCTCTCGTCGAAGAGATCAAGACGGGAAACGTCGTGATTTTGGGATAACAGAACGCCGTGCGCCGCGCGCTGTTGCGCGCGGTAGCAACGGCAGAGAGGTAACGCGCATGAAAAAGCTGACTTACACGAAGAAAGAACTGATGAAAGAGGCGCGGGCGTTCTCTATCTACTACGGGCGAGTGGAGCTCATGTCGGAGGGAACGCGAAAGCGGTATGAGGCATTCTGCGAAAAGTGCCGAATTTACGAGGAGGAAAAACATGAAAATCGGCAAAAGTAAATTGACACGGGAACTTTTAGAGAGCTATGTGGGAAAGGACGTAAGAATTACATTCTTTGACGGCGATGTGCGAGAGGGCGTCTTGGAGCAAAAGTATGTGGTAGGTAATCTATGCTTCCGCCTGTCCCACATAAAAACTTTGGAGGTTCCGAACTCATGCGAGGACAGAGAGCTCTGCTGCGCATTCTGCAAGAAAAAGAGGTGCCCCGAACGGTGCCGAGACGACCACGAGGGTTGCAGATACTTCGACGCCGAGAAATACGAGCGCGAAGAGAAAACGGAGGATAAAAATGTTTCAGGATAACCTGTTCAGAGAGCTTGTCGTGGATAACTTCGCGGGCGGCGGAGGGGCGAGCACGGGCATGGAGCTCGCGCTTGGCTATCCCGTCGATATAGCAGTCAATCACGACGCGGACGCAATCGCCATGCACAAGGTCAATCACCCGTACACACGCCACTTTCAGGAGGACGTGTTCGCCATTGATCCCGAACGGGTTACGGGCGGGCGTGCGGTCGGTATCGCGTGGTTTTCGCCCGACTGTAAGCACTTCTCCCGCGCCAAAGGCGGCAAGCCCGTCGATAAGAAAATACGCGGGCTGTCGTGGGTGGTGCTGAAGTGGGCGATGCACCCTACGGCTTCTCCGCGCATCATCATGATGGAGAACGTAGAGGAGATACAGACGTGGGGCCCCCTGATTGAAGTAGATGGAAAAATGAGGCCTGACCCTTCACGTTCAGGAGAAACATTTAACGGGTTTATAGCCATGCTTACCACGGGAATAGACAAGTCCCATCCCGCGTTTTCGGAGGCATGCGAGTTTCTGAAAATAGGGCCAAACAGTGAAGAAGGCGACAGGCTCGCGGCGGGGCTTGATTATAAGGTGGAGTGGCGGACGCTCAAAGCGTGTGACTACGGCGCCCCGACTATCCGTAAGAGATTTTACCTTATCGCCAGGCGGGACGGGTTCCCGATCGTGTGGCCGGCGCCGACGCACGGAAGGGGTAAAGGGCTGAAAAGATATCGTACGGCTGCCGAATGTATCGACTGGAACATTCCGTGCCCGTCTATATTCGAGCGCACAAAGCCTCTTGCGGAAAATACGCTTCGCCGTATTGCACGGGGGCTTGACAAGTTCGTTATCCGAAACAAGCGGCCGTATATCGTGAGCAACAACACGAACAATGTTCCGCATGACGTGAAAGAGCCTCTGCCGACCGTCACCACAGGGAACAGGAATTTTCTTTGCGCTCCGTCGCTTGTTCAGTATCATTCCGAACAGGGCAACGGAGAAGTGCGCGGGCAGGGGATAAACAAGCCTATCATGACGATCGACGGTTCGCCGAGATATGCCGTCAATGCCGCATTTTTATCGAAATATTTCAGCGGGGCCAAGCAAAACGGCGCCGCCCTGAATGAGCCGATGCCTACCGTGACGGCTATAGATCATAGTGCACTGACGACGGCGAGCATCGTCAAGTACTACGCAGGGGATGAACAGGTTTCTGCCATCGACGAGCCGTTGCATACGGTGACTACAAAAGACAGGCACGGGCTTGTGGAGAGCCATTTGTGCGTGTTGCGCAAAAACACGGACTGTAAGGATATGCGCTTTCCCATGCCGACATTGACGACTTCGGCGGGGCACATGGCGCAGACAAACACATATCTTGCAAAGGCGGAAGGGCAGGATTTCGGTCATTGGTCGGAGGTTCGGGCGCTGTTGAACGCATACGCCGGCTACAATATCAGGGAGGACGAAGTTCTACTTTTTGAGATTTGCGGACAATTCTACTTTATTCGGGATATCGGTCTTCGGATGCTTAAAGCAAAAGAGCTCATGCTTGCGCAAGGCTTTCCGCCCGACTACATTATTGACATTGAACCATACATAGGCAAAAAGTACAGTGAGGCGAAACAGGTCGCGAGGCTCGGGAACGCTGTCTGCCCGCCCGTTGCGGAGGCTCTCGTGCGGGCAAACTGCGCGGAGATCGCGTCGCAGCGCGTCATTGCAACAATGACAATGCTCAACGCGGTTATAGACGAGAGCTGCCATAGGAAAAGGCAATACAGGAGGACGACATGAAAGTCATTATTTACAGGGACAAAGAGACAAAGAAGATCGTGAGAGATGGCGGCGATGACTATGAGCTGCTCAAAGCGCGCGGAAAGACCGATGAGGACATTGCCGCGCTCGTAGAGGAGTTCAACGGTCGTGAAAACTGCCCTCAAACCGTTGAAATCGTGGAACTTAACGAGATTGCGGAGTATTACATGACGCGTAAACTGAACGCATACAGGGAGCAACTCAACGACTTTGCGTTCATGGAGGACAGGCTCGATGAATTGTCGAGAATGATAGAGAGCTACATCGACGAGGCAAAGAAAGCCTATAAGGAGGAGCAATGCCGATAAAGCCTGAAAATCGCGGGCGATACCCTGCGAATTGGAAAGAGATAAGAGCCGCGATTTTAGAACGCGCAGACAATAAATGCGAGTTTTGCGGCATTGAGAACTACGCCGTCAGGGACGGCAGCCGCGTTGTTTTGACGATAGCGCACCTCGACCATACGCCCGAACACAACAACCCTGACAACCTGCGGGCATTGTGTCAGAGGTGCCATAACCGATACGATGCAAAGCATAGAGCAGAAACGAGGAGGAGTAAACATGATTAAAACTTTTATTTTCGTGGAGGACGGCAGCGTCGATCTCGATGAACTGAAAAGCAGCGTCGGCGACGACGTGCTCGTGATCTCTTATAGGCAGGGGGCTACACCGCCCGCAATTCAGCAGCCGAGAGAGCCTGTTTCGAGGAGGGTTACAATGGATAAGCAGAAAGAGATTAAGAAAATGGCGAAAGCCATTTACGAAACAGGGGTTGCGATAGACGGAACGGATATTGCTTTTGGGTTGATAGACGATAGCCATTTTGAGAGAATGGCTCGCAAACTTGTTGCGGAAGGCTACGGCGATGTACGAGCGGCAGTGAAAGAGTTTGCGGAAAGTGTTAAAATGGCGTTTTATTATGAGTTCGATGAGCTTATCCCGTCCACAATGGCGGACAAGATAGATGAGCTTGTGAAGGAGGTGCTCAATGAACACGAGCTATAAGTGCAACTGTTGCGCAAAGGAAAGCGTCTGCAAGTATTCGGAAGAGTACAAGCACGATTGCGAGCAGATTCAAAAGAACATCGTCGGCAAGACAACAGAGGTGCGGATCGTCTGCCGGGAGTTCTCTCCCGTCGTGTCGACCGTCAGGGAGGGACTCAAATGAACGGAATACAGCTTTCATTCTTCAAAGAACAGGAGAAAGGAAGGAGGAGCGTGGACAATGAATAACGAAGAGCTGAAAAAGAAGATCTGGAAGACGATTTTAGATACAATTTATAATTACCCTGACGATGCGCAGCACTATAATCATTGGCTTTTTCATGTCGCCGACGCGCTTATCGCGGCGGGGATTGGAGATGTGAAAGAGAGCGAGAACAAAGCAACTGCGGCTGAACTTGTAGCGCAAGCGGCTGCAAGTACGGCTATTAAAAAGATAGCGGAGTGGAAACACCGCGCGGAAGTTGCGGAAAAAGCCTTGAAGCATGCGGTTAATGTTTATATCGCTCACACGGAAACTTCCTCAAAGAAAAAGTGGTGGTATAAATACTTTTTAAGAGAAGCCGAAAAAGAACTCGCGGAGGAAGAGAAAGATGGCAAAATGCGGTAAGGGCTGTATGCCTGAATGTGAATACTTTACGACAGGAGGATGTATATCGCCGTTTAATTGCCAGTACAAGATAGAAACGGGATATATCAACTCTGCAACGAGTATTCCTACATATATGGAGAAACAAATGAGTATGACTGCCGAAGAAATTGAACATTGCCTTGAACGGTTTACAATGGGAAAGACAACGGACGTAATGAACTTTGACTATGCGGGTACGCTTGCGTACATACAGCGGCTCAAAGCCGAAAACACCGCTCTGCGGGAGCAGATTTCAAAAATGATAATGCCGCCGTGTACGCTTGGGGACACACTTCACGTCATATCTTTCTATTTTGGCGACGGGTACGATGAGAGGGGGAAAGCAGTACATAAAATCGGTTGGCAAATTACCGAAACGAAAGTTGACGAAAAGAACTTTTATAAAATGTGCGATCTCGCAAGAAGCGGAAAAGCATTTTTCAGCAGAGAAGCCGCCGAAGCCCGCCTCGCGGAGCTGAAAGGAGAGAAGAAATGAAAGTATTGGAAGGAATGAACGGGCGCGTCCTGCTTGTGTGGCAGAACATTAACAGTCCTTTCTTTACCGATGAAGAAAAAGGCGAGGCAATACGCCATGTGCTTGATTTAGCAACGCACAACGGCATTAAGAAAGACGA
>ERZ1643249.4487-NODE-4487-length-11639-cov-6.324240_pt1 | contig 11639 bp, 8 predicted proteins | sample MGYA00579263_ERZ1643249 | MGnify/ENA primary metagenome ERZ1643249 (study PRJEB29033, sample SAMEA4952264) | chicken gut metagenome | biome: Broiler Chicken; feature: Gastrointestinal Tract; material: Caecum | place: Ireland | collected 2018 | study: Broiler...
ACTACATTGCGGAGTACGGCGAAGACCTGCCCGAGATCCAGAATTGGAAGTGGCACACGCCCGAAGACAACAAGTAAAATAAATGCGACCTCTCCGATTTTCGGAAAGGTTGCATGAAAAAGAGCAAAAAACCGCCGATGCAAGTCGGCGGTTTTCTGTTTGAAAATCGCCGCGTGAAATGCGGAAGAGGGTTTTGCTCAAACACGGAAAACGGCGCATACGGATTTTGCGCGATCGACGCGTTTCGGGAGAGAATTTCTTTGACATTCCGCCCGCAGTTGTGGTATAATAACTTCGCCTGAACGGAAAGAGCGATCTGACCGCAAAGGGGAAGAAACCGGCATTTTTTTGCGCGCGTTTTTGCGCGCCCGTCTCCCTTTGCGCAGGCAAAGGGAGATTTTTTTATGGAAGAAAAGCGGATCGCCGTGCTTTCCGTCATCGTCGAACGGCGGGAAGAGGCGGAAAAACTCAACGGCTACCTCTCCGAATTCGGAGAGTACATCGTCGGAAGAATGGGAATCCCATACCGCGAGAAGCACGTTTCCGTGCTCTGCGTCGTCATGGACGCGCCCGCGTCCGTCGTCAACGCGCTCACGGGCAAGATCGGTCAGCTCAACGGCGTGACCGCCAAAACGTTATTCAGCAAATTTTAATTTTTCGGAGGACCGTATGAAGAAACTTGTTTCAGGAATGCTCGCGCTCGTACTCGGCGCGGCAACCGTCTGCGCCGTCACCGCGTGCGACGACGGTTATGAGACGTACACCGTCTATGCGCCCGACGGCGCGCCCGCGCTTGCGCTTGCGAACGCGGTGCAGAAAGAGGGGGAGGGCGAAAATTTTGATTTCCGCATCGTCGATTCCTCGACGATCGCCGCGCAGGTGCAGGGTGAAACGCCAAATGCGGATTTCTGCATTCTGCCCGTCAACGCCGCGGCAAAGTTCCTCGGAACGGGGGAGACCTATCAGATGCTCGGCACCGTCACAAACGGCAATATGTACCTTCTGACCACGGGCGAAAATCCCGTCATCACCTCGGACAATCTCTCCTCGCTCGTCGGAAAGACGGTGGGCGTCGTCCAGCTCGCGAACGTCCCCGGGCTGACCTTGCAGGCGGTGTTGAAGGCGAATAGCATTGCCTATCAGACGCTCGGAAACGACGCGCAGCCCGCGGCGGACAAGGTCAACTTAAAGGCGATTGCCGACGCTTCCTCGGGCGTTACGCCCGCGGGCGGGTGCGATTACTACCTCTGCCCCGAACCCGCCGCAAGCGCAAAACTGCGCGGAACGGCGTCGAGCGCGAACCCCTTCAAGGCAGCGGGCAGCTTACAGGAACTGTATGGCGAAAACGGCTACCCGCAGGCGGTTTTGGTGGCAAAAAAGACGGTGATCGACTCCGATTCCGAGGCGGTCGGGAAGATGATCGAGTATATGAACGGGAGCGACGAATATCTTTCCGCCGCCTCCGCGGAGGACGTCGTGAACGTGCTGGCGGACTGCTATACGGACGGGCTTGCACCCTCGCTCAACGCCAAGACGCTGACAAAGGAAGTCATTGAGAACTGCTCGGTGTATTTCACCGCCGCGCAGGACTGTAAAGAGCGCGTCAACGCGTTCCTTGCCGAACTCATCGACGTCAATCCCGCGTTCACCACAACGGTTTCCGATTCGTTCTACTACGCAGGATAAATGGTAAAAAAGAACGCGCTCTTTTCGGCGGTCGCGCTGATTGCGCTCTGGCTCGTCTGGGTGATTGCCTACTATATCGTGCGGAACGACTATGTGCTCCCGTCCTTCCGGGAGACCCTCCGCGAAACGGGACGCCTGCTCGGCGAGGCGTCCTTTTGGCGCGCCTTCGGGAATACCTTCCTGCGCACGCTGTGGGCGTTCCTCGTCTCGCTCGCGCTCGGCGTCGGATTGGCGATCCCCGCGCACCTCGTCGGCGGCGTGCGCGCCTTTTTCGCGCCGATCATCTCGGCGCTCCGCACCGTGCCGACAATGGCGGTCGTTTTAATGCTCCTGTTGTGGACGACGCCCGCCGTTGCGCCCGTCATCGTCTCCGCGCTCGTTCTCTTTCCCGCGGCGTATGCCGCCGCGCTCGCCGCGCTTGACGAGGTGGGGGAGGAGTACGGCGAACTGACGCGCGCTTTCCGCGTCAGTGCAGGTCGGAAAATCGTAAAAATGTATCTTCCGCTTGCCGCGCCGCCTCTGCTGAAACAGGCGGGTTCGATTTTTTCGCTCGGGCTGAAAGTCGTCATTTCGGGCGAAGTGATGGCTTCCACGTACCGCTCGCTCGGCGGCATGATGCAGGAGGCGCAGACCTTCCTCTCCATGCCGCGCCTGATGGCGCTCACGCTGATCACCGTTTTATTGGGGTTTGCGCTGGAAGGGCTGTGCCGGCTCGTTTATCGTCTGATCGTGAGGTGGCGGAGATGAAACTCGAACACGTGACCAAACGCTATCGGGAGCGCGCCGCGCTCTCGGATATTACGCTCTCTTTGCAGGACGGAACGATCACCGCCGTGCTCGGCGAGAGCGGCGCGGGCAAGACGACGCTTTTAAATGTGCTTGCGGGACTGACTTCTTACGAGGGGACCGTGGAGGGCGGGGGAGCGTATTCCTATCTCTTCCAATCTCCGCGCCTGCTGCCCAACCTCACCGCGGAAGAAAATCTGCGCTTCGTCCTGCCCGAAGAACGGTGGGGGGATATTGGCGGAATGCTTGCCCGCGTGGGGCTGGAAGGCAGGGAAAAGTCGTACCCGCGGGCGCTTTCGGGGGGCGAACGCCAGCGCGTGGCGATCGCGCGGGCATTTCTGTACCCGCACGAGATCCTGCTCATGGACGAGCCGTTCTCGTCGCTCGATCTCGCGCTCAAAAAGACGCTGCTCGAACTCGTTTCCGAACTCTGGCTGGAACGGAGGGAGACGGTCGTGTTCGTCACGCACGACGTACACGAAGCGGCGATGCTCTCGCACCGCGCCGTCGTTCTGCACCGCGGAACGGTCGCGCTCGACCTTGCGGTGGAGGGCGATCTCCCGCGCGATTTCTTCTCCCGCCCGCCCTGCGAGGAGCTGCTCACCAAGGCGCTGATGGGGCTGTAAGCGGAAAAAAGATCGGTTTCATACCCCGTTTTGAAATCCTCTCTTAGAGAGGATTTTTTCATTTGGCGGAATTGTCAGTTTTTTTTCGCACAAAATATAGAAAATGTCATATATTTTGTTGACATCATGGGAAAGAAGTGTTACAATCGTGTCATAAAAAATAGTTACATCTCGCGGTCTGACCGCGATGGAGGCATATGAAAAAAGCGCAGGAGCGGGTAGAAGAGGGGCTTCACCCGATCGAAAACGAAAAACGTCCGCGCGTCGTTCATAAGAAGAAGGGCGGACTTCGTCTGAAATCCAAATATCATCGCCGTATCGTCAAGGTATTGGCGAGCTTTTCCGTTGCCGCGGTTCTCTGCCTCGGCGTGTTCGGCGTAAACGCGCTCTTTTTCCAAAGCACCGCGCCCAACGTCGTGGACGAGGGCTTTGCAACCGTCTCGTACGAACTTCCGAATGACGGCTCTACGCCCGATATGCACAGCGCGCTTGAAAATATCGGCTACATGAACACCCGCCTCATGGGGCAGCCGAACTATTACGCCGAGATGCACGGCTTTGTCGATACGATGATCAAGCAGGAAGTCAGCACCTACAAGCAGTATGACGACAGCGTGCTCATTCAGACGGACATCACCACGTCCAGCATGGTCAATTCGGCGCGGCAGTTCTGCTATGTGGGCGATCGCGTGATCTGGCGCGACGCCGCAGGCGGACCTTCCACCTATAACGGCATCGATACCGAGTGGAAGAGCGGCGCGCCTTACGGCAACATGATGATCAGCGACTACAAGGCGAAAAACGGCTTGCCCGGCACGTCCTTCTCGGTGTACGTCATCAACGAGGAGACGCTCCTTGACGCCGATCCCGTCGTCGTCAACGGAGACGGCACGTATACGCAGACGTTCTATCTCGACCCCGCCACCGATAAGGCTCCCGCCTATTACGTCAATCAGATGATGTTCACGGGCGGACTGACGGCGCTTCCCACGTTCGAGCAGATCACCGTCACCTATACCTTTGACAGTACTTGGCAGGTCCTGCAATCCGTCATCGATGAAAAATACACGGCGACGATGGGCGTTTCCGTCGGCTGTACCGCTTCCTATACCACCGATTACGAATACGGCACGGAAAAAGCCGTATCCGACGATTACGAGACCTATTACAAAAACTATGCGGATAAACCCGCGACGGGCGCGCCCGAAGGAAGCGGCGTGACCGCGGCGGCGTGCCTTTCCAACGCGTTCGCGCCCGTTCTGAGCGGACCCGTCAATTTTGCGCTCGATCTCACGATAGACGGCGCGCCCGTCTCGGGGATCGTCTACGTCGACGCGTCCGATATGGAAAACCTGCAACTGCGCGCGCAGCTCGGCAGCGTATTCGTGCAGTATGCGGGGGAGCAGATCTATCTCAGATACGGCGAGGGCGTCAAGGGGAAGGCGACGATCGACGAGATCCTTTCCCTTGCGGAGAGCTTCCTGTCCGAAGGCGAAGGAACGGGCGCAGGGCTTTCGCTGGATACCGACGCGCTTTTGGAGCAGCTCGGCGGCGGCGATTTCGCCGTGGCGGAGGACGGCAGGAGCGCGACGCTCGATTCCGAACTTTCCCTGATGGGGCTGACCATTCCCGTGCATTTCCGCTTTGCGATCGCGGAGGACGGCGCGATCACGCTCGACTATCTCTCTTCCGCGCTCGATCTCAACGGGACGGACGTCTCCGTGAAGCTAGCCTACACGGACGAGACGGTCTCCGAAGTGACGGACGGCGGCGAATACGCGAGCCTCGTTCCCTACGTTCAGAACGTGCTCGAACTCATCGATGGCGGAAAGCTCGCTGTCGGGATCGATTATAAGGGCGGCGGTTTCGCGCTCAACGGAAATCTTAACCTCGATTTTACCGATAAGAAGAACTTCGTCGCAGACGGCGCGCTGACGCTCACGCTCGGCAGAGGGGAGAACGCGGCGAGCAAGACGATCGGCATCGCCTATAAGAACAAAAATGTCTATCTGAATCTCGACGGCGTCAAGGTCAAAGCGAACGCCGAAGAGGCGGTCGCGCTCATCATGCAGTTTATCGGCGACGCGGAAGTTTCGCTCGGAGATTTCGACCTCGGCGAAATTCTCTCGACGGCGCTTTCCGACGAGTTCGCGCAGAATATCGCCCTTTCCGAAAAGGAGAACGCGCTTGAAATCGCGCTTGCGGGCAACGAGCTTCTGAAAGCGCTCGGGATCGACCTCGGCGGCGTTGCGTTGGGAGACGTCACGCTCGGCGTATCGGACGGCAAGATCACGGCGAACGTGCTCGGCGCGGAGCTTTCCGTCACGGAAGGCGCGGCGGTCACCGTCGATACCGAGGGGTACACCGACCTGATGCCGCTTGTAAATACGCTCGTCTCGCTCTTTGCGGAGAACGGGCTCTCGGCGGAGATCGGCTATTCCGCAGGGAATATCTCCCTCGGCGGCACGGTGGAACTTTCGCTTGCGCCCTTCGCGGTCAGAGGAGACCTCACGCTTTCCTATCAGGACGAAAAGGGCAGCGCGGCAAAGACGCTCTCGTTTGCCTACGGCGCGGACGAATATATCTATCTTGCGCTGGAAGGCGCGAAGATGAAGCTCAACGCGGGCGACGCCGCAGACCTTGTGACCTCCGCGCTTGGCGGGCAGGGGAACGCCGACCTTTCCGAAATGCTCATGCAGCTTTTCTCGCTGACGTGGAGCGACGTTCTTGCGTTCAAGTCGGAAAGCGAAGTGCTTGTGAGCGGCACGGAGCTTTTGGAAAAGCTCGGCATCGACTTTGACCTCGGCGACGTAACGCTCACGGTGAAAGACGGCGACATATTTGCCCGTGCACTCGGCGCGTCCGTCGCGCTCCGTCAGGGCAAGGCGTTCGCGCTCGACGCGGCGGATTATGCGGGCTATTCGGATATTACGCCCGTGCTCGATACGTTGGCTGCCGCGCTGAAAGGCGAAGCGGTTTCGCTGGGCGGCACGCTCAACCTCGCTTACGGGGATACCGAAATCGCGCTCGCGATCGAAAACGGCGTTATAAGCTGGGCGGACGGCTTCCGTCTCTCGCTCGACCTCATTCTCTCCGCCAACGGTACGGCGCAGAAGTTCTCCGTCTATGCGGACGAACGGCGCGTGAAAGTCGTGTACGGAAACGTCGGCGTCGATCTCGTCTATGCCGATCTCCATTCCGTCGGCGAGGCGTTCGGCGCGGTCTATGCCCGCATTGCGGGAATCCTCAATCAGTCCGTCAGCGGCGCGGCGCTGCCCGCAACCATCGAGGAACTTTCCGACAGAATGCAGACGGGCGAGGCGGTCACCGAACTGCTCGCTTCCGTCGATCTTCCCAAGATCATCAATTCGATTGTATTCGGCGCGCCCGTCGGCGGCGGGTTTGCAAGCCTCGTCTGCGGCGATACGCTCTTTATGGAGCTGTCCGCGCAGGACGGCGCGCTCTCCTGCGTGCTCTCGAAAGCGGACTTCGGCAGTCTGAAACTTTCCGGTTCGCTCACCGTCGGAAAGGCGGTTTCCGCGCCGACCGAGCCGGAGGGCGACTATATGACGGCGGACAGCTTCGTCGATCTGCTCGACTTCGTGGGGGCTTCCGTGGCGACGCTCGCCTCCGACGACGTCCGTCTGAGCTTCACCGATTCCAAGGCGGTGTTCACCGAGACGGGCAAGACGAAGTTCGACATCGTCGGGGAACTGACCTACCACGCGGGTACGGCGGAAAACGGCGAACCCTTCTTCAAGCTGGATACGGAGAACAAGACGCTCACCGTCAACCCCAACGCATACCTCTACTTCAAAATCTGGCTGGACGAAAAGGCGGCGGACGGTACCGACCTGTATCTGGAATTCTGGATGTTCGACTACTATACGGGGAACACTCCGGACGGCGAGCTGGACTTCTTCGTGAGCCTTTCCAAATATATGCCTTATCTCGACAGCGCGGGCAATCCCACGCTGGACGCTGCCGCAGCAGCAAAGAGCAATCCCGCGTATAAGCCGCTCAACTTTGCAGTTTCGGCAAGCGATATTCTCACGCTCGCGGCAAGCGGCGTTTCGCTGGTGCAGGATACGCTCGAAGGCCTCCTTGCCTCGCTCGGCATCGAGGATTCTTCCGCGGTCTTTGCGGCGCTTGACGATTACTTTGTTTCCAAGTGGCTGACGGAGGACGAGAAGGGGCAGCTCGGCGCGATCGGCGCGATGCTTGCAAGCACGCTCGGGCTGGACAGCGCGTTCCAAGGGCTGCTCGGCGACGTCTCCGACGCGATCGCGGGCGATATCGATCTCACGGAAATGAGTTTCGATTATTACCTCACGAAACTCGGCATCTCCGAAGAGAACGGGGAGACGGTATTCACGATCGCGCTCGACTCCGACCTCGTTTACGGCGGCAGCGGGCTGGAAGATCTCACGCTGACCTTCCGCAAGGCGGGCGCGCTCGGGCAGTCTTACCTGACGGGTATTTCGCTCGGCAACATTTACGGCAACGGCAACAGCGAGCGCACGAGCGTCAATTTCGCGGTCTCCCGCGACCGTCTCGCGCTCGACCGCACGGCGGAAGGCGTTACGCTCCGCTCCGAAGAGGCGCAGCTCGCATCGCTCTCGTACGGCGGCTATTCCAATTATATCTTTGCGGGCGCAGACGAACTTATCAAGTCGATCGCGCTCTCCGCAACGCATAAGACGGAGGAGGGAACGTACGCGCTCAACGAGCGTTTCCATATCAGCGGCAAAGCCGCGCTCTCTCTGCTCGGAATTTACGACGTGGAAGTGACCGTGCACGGACTTTCCGTTGCGGTGGACGCGGAGGACGGAAGCGTTTCGGCAAACGCCAAAATCTCCTTCCCGAGGGTCATGCCGGTCGGCAGTCTCTTCCCCGTCATCGAACAGGGCGGCACGACGGAACTCACCGTCAAGGGCGAAATGGTGTATATGCGCCGCACGCTCTCCGACGGAAAAGTAACGCACAACGCCGTGACGACGGATACCTTCCTTTCGACGATCCTCGAACAGATGGGGTATATCCTCAATCTCTCCGATACGGTCATGGATCAGATGCAGTCCGGCGGCACCGGCGGCTCCGGCGGCGGGTCAAAGTCGGACGATTACGGCACGATCCTTTCCAACGTCCTCAACAAGTATTCGTACACGGCGGGCGAAACGGGCAACACGTGGGCGCTGACGATGAACGGCTCCGCGCTCTCCGGCGGCGTGCTCTCCGACATTATCGTCACGCTGACGTCGCAGCAGTTCAACGGACAGAATAACGTGCTGCGCGGGCTGAGCGTTTCCACGTCCATTCCGCTCATCGGCAACAGCGGCGTGACGATTTCCGCCGATCTCACCTTCGATAACCCCTGCGGCGTTGCATACGACGACCAGACGACGGACATCTCCGACGAGATCCCCGATCTCTACACCGTCACCCTCATTGCGCCCGAATCGCTCGGCGGCAAGTGGGCGGCGGTCGAGGACGGCGAGGGGAACGCGCTCTATTATGCGCGCACGGTGCAGATGTTCAAGGGCTCTGAGATCGAGTTTGCGTACGGCGACGAAAGCACGGTGTTCACCGTCGCGGCGGGCGAGAACGTGTTCGACCTGCGCAGCGTGAAAGTTCCCGAAAATATCTGCTGGGAGGACGGGTCCTTTGCCTACACGGCGGAGGGCGGACGCGTTGAGATCGCGCTCACGCGCGACTACGCGGTGTACAAGAGCATGGTTGCGTTCACGTGGGAGAACGCCGCGGAAGGCGCGCAGCCCGTCACGGAAGATACCGTCGGCTTCTATAAGCAGTACGCGCTTGCCACGCCTGTGGCGGAGGGGTACACCTTCCTCGGCTGGTTCATGCAGGACGAAAACGGAAACCTCACGAAGGTGACGGAGCTTTCCTATTCCGGTACGGGCGGCAAGACCGTCGAAGTCGAAGCGATGTGGACGGATTTCCAAGGCACAATGAGCAGCAGGGGCACGCTAGGTTTCGGCAACTATAAGTATACGGTAACTTCTGCCGTCACGGGGGGAACGTTATATGCTTCCTTTGCCGATCAGTTGAACGGAAGTTCTGTTATGTATTATTTCTCGGCGAGCAAGGATGCCGGCGAGAGCGCTACGGTCGGCGGAAGTTATTCTGCTTCCTCCGCATCGCCCGAGGGGTCGTTCAAAACCGGTCTCGGAAATCCCGGGTACATTCATGCAAGCGTGGTGATCGAATACTCCTTGGGGAACGGACAGAAGCTGGTTATAGAGATGGCGGCTCACGGAAAAAATACCTATAACGCAAACACGAACTATACAGCTTCCGCAACGTTTGATGTCGGTTCTGTAACGTTCAGATAAGATTTCGCACAAATCAAAAGCGGCGTTCTTTTCGGAACGCCGCTTTTGATTTGACGCAAGGCGGATGTTATAAGTAGCTTTCCGCGATTTTTTCGGCTTCGCGGCGCACGCGTTCGGCGAGCGATTCGGGCGAGAGCACTTTGAAGCCCGCGCCTGCGGAGAGGATCTTCGGTACGAGCGAATCGTCGTCGGGCAGGGTGACGGTCGCAAAAAATTTCCCGCCCTCCACGCGCACGTTCTCAATGCCCAGCCACTCCTCCGCAAAGGGCAGAACTTCGGGGGAGAGCGAGAAGGTCGCCTGCACCGTCTTTTCTCCGTCCGTCCAGAAGGAGAGCGGGATCTGTTCGCGGGTGAAGGGGAGCGGCTCGAACGTTTCGCCCGTCTCCACAATGGCGCGCATCCGTCCGATCTTGAAGAGGCGGAACGCGCCGCGCATACGGCAGTAGGCAAACGTATACCAGATATTCTGTTTGTAAACGAGGAGGTGGGGCAGAATCACGCGCCGCGTGTGCTCGCCCTCCCGCGAGATATAGTCGATTTCAAGCGCGTTCTTTTCCTCGATCGCGCGCTCGATGAGCAACAGCTTTTCCGAGAACTTTCGCTCGCCGCCCCACGTGCCGCTGTCCACGAGAATATTCCCCGCGATCGCGCCGTCATTCCGCTCTTCCTTGATCGCCGCGCTGAGTTTTGCGATCGCCGATTGCAGAACGGGGTCGGCAAGTTCGCTCTCCATCGCCTGCATCGCCTCGATCGCCCGCCGGTATTCCTCGCGCGTCATAAACCCCTTGGGCAGTTTATACGCGTCCGAAATGTATATCCCGCCGCCCGAACCGCGCGCAACGTCGATGGGGATTCCCGAGACCGTCATTTCCTCGACGTAGCGGTACACCGAGCGTGTGGAGATGCCGTATTTTCCCGCAAGCTCGTTCGCGTTCATGCGCCGTCTGGAAAGCAGGTCGAACAGCATTCCGATCATGATTTCAAATTTCATAAGGTTCCTCAAAAAAATATTTTAAAAAATTTTAGCATATATGACAATATCTGTCAAGTATGATGCGTACAATAGGGAGTATGAAAACACTCTCTATGGAACAGATCATCGAGGACAAGCGGCGTATCCGCAACGCCGCGCGAAACGAACTTCTTGCCGAGCAGCTTGCGGCGGACGCCACGTTCGAGCGCGCGTTCGCGCGCCTGTGCGCCATGCAGGGGCTGAACTCTGCGGAACGCGCGCAAAAGGAGCTGAATTTTGCATGAATCGGCGCGCAAGCGTTTGACAAAGGCGCATGGGCAGAGTATAATAAGACCATGAAACGTTCGCTCGCAGTTGCAATTTACGGCTATTGGTATTACGTTTGCTCGTAATACCGATTTTGCGCGTAGATCAGGCAGAGGAATAGTACGGTTTACGCGCGGCGTAAGCCGTTTTTTTGTACAAAAAAAGAGCCGAAAAGAGGAGATTTATATGCAGAACGTAATGGACACCCTGCGCGCGCGGGGATTTATCAAACAGACGGTGTACGAAGACGAGCTGTACGAAAAGCTCGGAAGCGAATCCGTTCCCTTTTATATCGGGTTCGACCCGACGGCGGACAGCCTGCACGTGGGGCATTTCCTCACGCTCATCGCAATGCGCCATATGCAGGACGCGGGGCATCGTCCCATTATCCTCATCGGCGGCGGCACGGGCATGATCGGCGATCCCTCCGGCAGAACGGATATGCGCTCCATGATGACGCGCGAAACGGTGGAATACCACGTCGAGTGCTTCAAAAAGCAGATGGCGCGCTTTATCCGCTTCGAGGGCGAGAACGGCGCGATCGTCGTCAACAACGCGGATTGGCTTTTAAACCTCAATTACGTGGACTTCCTGCGCGACGTCGGCGTATACTTCTCCGTCAACAAAATGCTCACGGCGGAGTGCTACCGTTCGCGCATGGAGAAGGGGCTTACCTTCCTTGAATTCAATTATATGCTCATGCAGGCGTACGATTTCCTTGTGCTCAACCGCAAATACGGGTGTCTGTTGCAGATGGGCGGCGACGACCAGTGGAGCAACATCCTTGCGGGCGCGGACCTCATCCGCCGCAAAGAGCGCAAGGCGGCGTTTGCCATGACGTTCACCCTGCTCACCACGAGCGAGGGCAAGAAGATGGGCAAGACGCAGAAGGGCGCCGTCTGGCTGGAC
>ERZ1643249.4489-NODE-4489-length-11636-cov-6.715828_pt1 | contig 11636 bp, 12 predicted proteins | sample MGYA00579263_ERZ1643249 | MGnify/ENA primary metagenome ERZ1643249 (study PRJEB29033, sample SAMEA4952264) | chicken gut metagenome | biome: Broiler Chicken; feature: Gastrointestinal Tract; material: Caecum | place: Ireland | collected 2018 | study: Broiler...
TTCTTGTGCTTGCCCTCCGCCTCGACCGTCTTGCGGATGGTCTCGCGGTAGGCGATCTTGGGCGTCTTGAGCGCGGCGGAGACGTTGAACTTCGCCTTGAGTTTCTTGTTGATGACGTCCAGGTGCGTCTCGCCCTGGCCGCCGATGAGCATCTCGCCCGTCTCGGCGTTTTTGGAAACGGAGAAGGTGTAGTCCTCTTCGGCGAGGCGGTTGAGCCCCTGGAAGATCTTGTCTTCCTCGCCCTTCTTCTCGGCGTAGATCGCCATGTAGAGCACGGGGCGGGGGAAGTGGATGGGATCGAAGCGCAGTTTTGCGCTCTCGTCGCAGAGCGTGTCGCCCGTGTTGGTCGCATTCAGCTTGGAGACGGCGCCGATGTCGCCCGCGCCCAGCTCGGAGACGGGTTCCTGCTTCTTTCCCTTGAGCAGATAGATCTGGCTGATGCGCTCCGTCTTGCCCGTGGTCGCGTTGTAGACGGTGCTGCCCGCGCGCAGGGTGCCGCGGAACACCTTCATGATGTTGAGCTTTCCGACGAAGGGGTCGACGACCGTCTTGAACACCTGTGCGGCGAAGGGCGCGTCGCTCTGGCAGGTCACGCCGATCAGCTCGTCCTTGTCCACGGCGGAGGCGAGCATCTCGCGGCGCTCGACGGCGTTGGGCATGTATTTGACGATTTCGTCCATCAGGTTGATGATGCCGCGGTTCTGGAGCGCGGAGCCCGCCATGACGGGGATGGTGTTGACGTTGTAGATGCCCTTGCGGATGCCGTGGATGATCTCTTCTTTGGTCAGTTCGCCCTCGCCGAAGAACTTGTCAAGGAGCGCCTCGTCGTTTTCGGCGGCGGTCTCGGTCAGGCTCGCCTGCATCTGGGCGAGGGTGCCTTTGAGCTCCTCGGGGATGGGCACGGGCTGTTTTTTCGCCTCGTCGGCGAAGTGATAGCAGGTCTCTTTGAGGGCGTTGATGTAGCCGACCATCTTGTTCCCCTCCATCAGGGGGATCTGGATGGGCGCGATCTTGCCCGCGTATTTCTCTTTCAGCGCGGCGACGGTGCCCGCGTAATCGGCGTTTTCCTTGTCCACGCCGTTGATGAAGATGACCATGGGGATCTTGTTCTTGATGCACTTGTCGATCGCCTTTTCCGCGCCGACGGTCAGCGTGCCCGAAGCGCCCGTCACGATCAGCGCGCCGCCCGCGGCGCGCAGCGCTTCCGCTTCCTCGCCTTCAAAATCGTAAAAACCGGGAACGTCCAGCAGATTCAGCTTCACGCCGTCCCACATGGTGTAGGCGGGCGTGAGCGAAATGGACATTTTCCGCGCGATCTCCTGTTCGTCGTAGTCGGTCACGGTCGTGCCGTCCGTCACCTTGCCCAGCCGTTCCGTCGACCCGCCGTTGAAGAGGATCGCCTCGCAGACGGAGGTCTTGCCCTCGCCGCTGTGCCCGATGACCGCAATGTTCCGGATGTCTTCGCCTTTGATGCTCATGATGATAGTCTCCCTTATCGACGATAAATTGTTGAAAAAACTTCGTCTGTTCTATTATAATATAAAAATCCGCTCATTTCAATAGGTGTATGAAAATTTTTTGCAAAAAATGCAAAAACGCCGCGCTTTTGCTTGCCGCGGCAGGGATGCGGGGGTATAATAGAGGGGAATTTTGCAAGGGAGGCGGACATGGACGAGGCATTTGTGCGCGAGATCGCGCTGCTCGGCGCAACGAATTTTGAAAAACTGAGGCGTGCGCACGTCGCGGTGTTCGGCATCGGCGGCGTGGGTTCGTACGCCGCGGAGGCGCTCGTGCGCGCGGGCGTCGGGCGGCTCACCTTCGTGGACGGGGATGCCGTCGCCCCCTCCAACCTCAACCGCCAGCTGATCGCCCTGCGCTCCACGCTCGGGAAAAACAAGGCGCAGGCGATGCGCGAGCGCGCGCTGGACATCGCGCCAGATTGCGACGTGCGCGCGGTCCCCGCCTTCTTCACCGCCGAAAACGCGGCGGAATTTCCCTTTTCCTCCTATGACTTCGTCGCAGACTGCATCGACAGCGTCAAGGACAAGGCGGAACTTCTGTGCGCGGCGCGCGCGGCGGGGGTGCCCGTCGTCAGCAGCATGGGCGCGGGCAACAAGCTCGATCCCGCCGCCTTCCGCGTGACTCCGCTCGAACAGACGCGCGAAGACCCGCTCGCGCGGCGCATGCGGCAGGAACTCCGCCGCCGCGGCGTCACGGGCGTGCTCGCGGTGTGGTCGGCGGAGCCGCCCCGCCCCTTCGACCCCGCGTGCGCGGCGGAAGGGGAGCGCCGCGTGGGCAGTCTCTCCTTCGTCCCGTCCGCCGCGGGGCTTGTGCTCGCGGGCGCGATCGTCCGCCGCATCGCGGGCGTCTGAACCGCCCGTGCGGTTAAAAAAACGCCCGCTTGTGCGTCGCTTTCGCTTCGTGCGCGCAAAGAAAAAGCCACGCGCCTGCGCAAAATGCGCAGGCGCGTGGCTTTTTGCCGCCCGCGCAGACTGCGCGGGCGTGGTTTGTGCGTCTGTCCTCCGGGACGGGGCGTCGCCGGGCGCGCAGTCCGCGCGGACGAAAGTCATGCAAAGATCGTATTTCAGCGGCAGATGAGCTTGACGTTGCGCCGTTCCATCTCGATGAGGCCCTCGTCGCTCATGCGTCCGAGCTCGCGCACCATGGCGCTCCTGTCCACGCAGATGTATTCCGCGAGGCTGGTCTGCGAGAAGGGGAGGGTAAAATAACTGCTCTTGTTCTTCGCGGCGAGCAGTCGGAAGTAGGCGAGCAGTTTTTCGCGCGTCGACCTGCGGCTGAGGATCTCGAGGTGTTCGGACAGCGCCTGCGTCTTTTCGGACATCAGCCGCACGAGGTTGGAGACGACGGTACTGTGGTGGGCGCAGGCGTTGGGACAGCGCTTGACGATGTGCTCGTAGTCGATGTACAGCACCTCGCAGTCCTCCTCTGCGACGAGAAAGAACCCCGCGTCCGCCCACGCCGAGCCGATGCATTCGCCGAATACGCCGCCCGTCTTGAGCTGTTCGAATAGGGTGCGCACGCCGTCCACGTCCGTCTTGTACAGGCTGATGCGTCCGCCGCGCACGACGCCGACCCTGTCGACGGGCAGGGGCACCTCTTCACCCTTTCTGTATTTTTTGACCGAGGTCTTGAAGCAGACCATCATCGCCGCATACTCCTCGCGGCTCACGCCGTCGAAGAGAGAAGTCGTGATCTCGTTCATTTCATCGCTCCGTTGTTGCTTTTGCAACGATATTATAGCCGAACGCGCGCAAAAAGGCAATAAAAAAACTTCCCCGCGGGGAAGTTTTTTTGGTCAGTTTTTATGGTCTGCGCGCTCGAGCGGCTTGCCCGTGAGGTTGTCCGTAAAGACGGACACGCCTTTTTTGCGCAGTGCGTCGATGCCCAGACAGAGGGGAATGCCCAGCCCGTACACCCAAACCGCCTGCGTGAGGGTGAGGGATGCGAACATGAACCAATAGCCCGCATAGGCGCAGCCGCCCAGAATGAGCACGAGCGGGATGACGAACGCGTTGACGAACACGGGGAACAGTCCTCCGATGAACAGGCGCAGCGGCGTGTTGCGGATGAGTTTTCCCGTCGCGAAGGTCAGAAGCGCGGCGACGAGCGAGCACAGGCTTCCCAGCCCGATGTCCCACATGTTGCCCGTGATGATGTTCGCGATCAGGCACCCGACGTACAGCGCGGGGATGCTCTCCGCATAGAAGAAGGGGAGCAGTGTCAGCGCTTCCGCGGGGCGGATCTGAAATCCCATGTACCCGAACGCGAGCGAGCCGAGCGGCCAGGTGAGCACGACGTACAGCGCGGCGATGACGCCTGCCCTGCACAGCATCTTTGTCGAAAACCGTTTCATTATTCAGTTACCTCGGTTGTTTTTAGGTAGTGTTTTCCGAAAACCTACCAAACGCGATTTTAGCAGAAACTTCGCGAAAAGTCAAGTTTTTTTCGCTCACACGACGATGTTTTCGAGCACGAGCCAGTCAAAATCCACCCCTTCGACGAAATCGCGCGGGGCAAAGCGGACATGATTGAACTTCGCAAAGTTGAAGATGTGCGTCTTGAGCAGGACGGGGGTGGGCACGTCCAGCTCGCGGCAGATGTCGAAGAGGTAATTCAGAAAGTGCGAATAGGTGATCTTTGGTTCGTCGCCCTCGTACACGAACTGCCTCTGGATTTTGCCCTCTTTCATGATTTTTGCCCAGATCCGAAACATCTTTTCTCCGTCGCCTTGCGGCGTTTTTTTCTTTAAATTATACCGAAATTTTGCCAAAAAGTAAAATATAATTGACAGACGCGCGGGGAAAATATATACTATTTAAAAGGGCGCGCGGAGCGCGCCGCAGTGCCCCGCGCACAGACGAAAGGGGAGAAAGGAGGAGCCATGAAGAAGATCGAAACAGAGATTTTGCAGATCCTGCAGGAAGATTGCCGCTATTCGCCCGCCAAGATCGCGGTCATGCTCGGCAAGAAAGAGGAGGAGATCGTCTCCGCCATCTCCGAGATGGAGCGCAGGGGCGTCATCGTCAAATACGCCGCCATCGTCAACGACGAGCGGCTGTCCGACGAGCTCGTGCAGGCGCTCATCGAGGTCAAGGTCTCGCCGCAGAAATCCAGCGGTTTCGACGCGATCGCCGAGGAGATCTACGGCTTCGACGAGGTCAAGAGCTGCTATCTGATGAGCGGCGGCTATGACATCGCGGTGTTCATCGAGGGCAACACGCTGCGCGACGTGGCGCGCTTCGTCTCCGAACGTCTGTCCACGCTCAATGAGGTGCAGTCCACCGCGACGCACTTCATCCTCAAAAAATACAAGATCGAAGGGACTGTCACCGACCGCAAGGGAACGGAAGGGCACAGGATATCGGTGCACGCATGAGAGAGTTCATCAACAGGCGCTCGCGTGAGATCAAGCCCAGCGGCATCCGCAAGTTCTTCGACATCGTGTCGGAGATGAAGGACGCCATCTCGCTGGGTGTCGGCGAGCCCGATTTCATCACGCCGTGGCACATCCGCAACGCGGCGATCAAGAGCATCCAGCGCGGCTACACCCAATACACGGGCAACCGCGGCCTGCCCGCCCTGCGCGAGGGCATCTCGCGCTACATGAGCGAGCGCTTCGGCGTGGACTATCCCGCCGACAACATCATCGTCACCGTCGGCGCGAGCGAGGGCATCGACCTCGTCATGCGCGCGGTGTGCGAGATCGGGGACGAGATCCTCGTGCCCGACCCCGGCTACGTCTCCTACATTCCCTGCATCCAGCTCTCGGGCGGCACCCCCGTCCCCGTGCGCTGCACGCAGGAAAACGGGTTCGTGCTCACCCCCGAACAGCTGGAAGCGCACATCACGCCCAAGACAAAGGCGATCATCCTGCCCTATCCGAACAACCCGACGGGCGGGATCATGACGCGCGAACAGCTCGAGGCGATCGTCCCCGTGATCGAAAAGCACGACCTTCTCGTGATCTCGGACGAGATCTACGCCGAGCTGACCTACGGCGGCAAGCACGTCTCCGTCGCCTCCCTGCCCGGGATGCGCGAGCGCACCGTGCTCATCAACGGCTTTTCCAAGGCGTTTGCGATGACGGGCTGGCGCATCGGCTTCGTCTGCGCGCCCAAGGAGATCGACCGCGCGCTGTTCAAGATCCACCAATACGCGATCATGTGCGCGCCGACCTGTTCGCAGTACGCCGCGCTCGAGGGGCTCAACGACGGGTTCTACGACGGCTTTGCGGTCGTGCGCTCCATGCGCGAGGAATACGACAAGCGCCGCCGCTTCATGGTCGATTTCTTCAACGGCGCGGGCATGCGCTGTTTCGAACCGCGCGGCGCCTTCTACGTCTATCCTTCCACCGAATCGCTCGGCGTCACGGGCGAGGACTTCGCGGGCGGGCTTTTGCGCGCGGAGAAAGTCGCGGTCGTGCCGGGCGACGCATTCGGCGAGGGCGGAAAGTATCACGTCCGCTGTTCGTACGCGACGAGTATGGCAAACCTCGATGAAGCGACCATGCGCATCGAGCGTTATATCAAGACGCTGAAAAAGTGAACAAAAGCGCAAAAAATGCGCGCAGAAACCGCAAAAAAAAGAGAACGGCTTGACTTTTGCGCGCGGATGCGCTATAATAGCAGACGAGGAGCGGGCATGCCGCATGCCCGCCCGAGATGAGAGAACTGATAATTCCGCAGGAATGTGCGGAATTATTCTTTTAAAGAAAGAAAAATGCGGCGAAATTCAGACAAAAAAACAGAGGTATTTCATATGGCGGAAGAGTTTATCATGACCCAGAAAGGGTATGACGAAGCGGTGGAGCGTCTCAGATATCTGCAGACGGAGAAGAAGAAGGAGATCACCGAGCGCATCAAAGTGGCGCGCGGCTTCGGCGACCTCTCCGAGAACGCGGAGTACGACGCGGCGAAGAACGAAGAAGCGCTCAACGAGAGCGAGATCCGCGAGCTGGAAAACAAGATCAAGAACGCGAAGATCATGGAGGAGAGCACGGACAACTCCAAGGTCCACTTCGGCAACACCGTCACCGTCTGGGACTTCGACATGGAGGAGGAGATGACCTACACGATCATGGGCTCCACCGAGGCGGACCCCGACAAGAACATCGTCAGCATCGACTCTCCGTTCGGCGCCGCGCTGGTCGGCGCGCGCCGCGGCGACAAAGTGACCGTGCACGCGCCCAACGGCTTTGACTACGAGGTGGAGATCCGCGAGATCCGCTGAACGCGCACGGCGCGGGGAGGGGAGACATGAAACTGCACATCTACGGCGCCTTGCAGGCGTACCGCCGTCTTCGTCCCGCGCGCTTTCACATGCCGGGGCATAAGGGGGACATCCCCATCCTGCGCGACGCGGCGCTGGACGTCACCGAGCTCTCGCTCACCGACAGTCTGGAAAGCCCGACGGGCGTGATCGCGCTCGCCCAGCAGGACGTCGCCGACATCCTCGGCGCGGCGCACAGCTATTTTCTGACCGACGGCTCCACCTGCGGCGTGTACTGCCTCGTCTGGCTGGTCCGCCGCCGCGGCGGGCGGGTGCTCATCCCGCGCAACGCGCACAGGAGCGTCTACGCCGCCTGCGCGGCGCTCGGCGTCGAGCCGGTCATCCTCAAAAACAACGAAAAGGAGGGCGTCCTGCTCCCGCCGGGCGCCTCCGACATCGAGTCGGTGTTCAAAAAAGAGCGGGACGTATGCGCCGTTTTGCTCACTTCGCCCGACTATTTCGGGAATTTTGCCGACCTTGCCGCCATCCGCAAGGTGTGCGACCGCTACGGCAGGCTCCTGCTCGCCGACGGCGCGCACGGCGTGTGGGCGCGGTTCGACCCGGACGGCGCCCCGTATGCGGGCGAATGGGCGGACGCATGGGTGGACGGCCTGCACAAGACGGCGCCCACGCTGACGCAGGGCGCTCTTCTCAATGTGCGCAACGAGCTTCTCGCGCGCGACGCGGAGGAAGCGCTCGGGCTGTTCCGCACGAGCAGTCCTTCCTATCTCGTGATGGCGTCCGCGGAATACGGCGTCAAGGCGCTCGCCGAGCACGGCGCGGCGCGCATCGACGCGCTCAAACGCGAGCTCGCGCTCCTGCGCACCCGCCTGGAAAAGCGGGGCATCCGCTGTTACGGAAAGGGCGGCTCGCTCACCCTCGCGGCGGATTTCGGCGGCGCGGGCATCGACGCACAGCGCGCGCAGGACGAGCTGGAAAAGCGGCGCGTGTTCGCGGAGCTCAACGACGGGCGGTACCTGCTCTTTTACTTCACGCCCGCGGACAAGCCCTCCGCGGTCTCTGCGCTCGCGGGCAAGATCCTGGCGGTGGCGCGCATGCGCGCCCTGCGCGGAACCTACAAGGCGGCGGCGCGCGCGGAAGGGGTCAAAAAGTACGGCTATCTGACCGCGCTCTCCCTTGCCTGCGAATACGTCCCCCTCGCGGAGGCGGCGGGCAGGGTCGCGGCGCGCACGGCGGGCATTGCACCGCCCTGTTACCCCGTCGTGGTCGCGGGGGAGCTCATCACGCAGGAGGCGGCGGACGCGCTCGCGAACGCGCGGCATGCCTTCGGCATCGGCGGCGGGAAGATCGCCGTCGTCAACATCGGCGCGAGGACGTGAACCAATGAAGGGTAAATTCATCACATTCGAGGGCTGCGAAGGAGCGGGCAAGTCCACCCAGATGCGCCTTCTGTCCGAATATCTCAAAGAGCGCGGCATCGCGCACACCGTCACCCGCGAGCCGGGCGGCGGGCAGATCAGCGAGGAGATCCGAAAGGTCATCCTCAACGGCAAATTCACCGACATGACGGACGAATGCGAGGCGCTTCTGTACGCCGCCGCGCGCGTCCAGCATCTCGCGGACACGGTGGCGCCCGCGCTCGCGCGCGGCGAGATCGTGCTCTGCGACCGCTACATCTTCTCCTCCTACGCCTACCAGGGCGGCGGCAGGGGGCTGGAGCGGCGCTTCCTCGAGGAGATCAACAGCTACGCGGTGCGCAATTTCATGCCCGACCTCACGCTGTTTCTGGACATTCCGCCCGCGCGCGCCTTCGAGCGCAAGCACGGCGCGGACAAAGAGGACCGCATCGAGCAGGCGGGCGAGGCGTTCCACCGCAAGGTGTATGAAAGCTACCGTGCTCTGCTCGCGGAATACCCGGACGAGATGGTCGCCGTCGACTGTTCGGGCACCAAATACGAGACGAGCGCGAAGATCGTACAGCTTTTGCGCGCGCGCGGCATTTTCTGAGCGGAGGGGAGCGGATGTCTGTCTTTGAAAACAGCCGCGCCTGCCGCATCGTCGCGGGCGACGCGGCGGAAGGGCGGCTCTCGCACGCCTATCTGCTCGTCTGTCCCGACGAGCGCAACCTGCGCGGCTTTTTAAAAGAGCTCGCCGTATACATCCTGCGCGCGGACGAGCGCGCGGCGCGGCTGATCGCCGCCGAGCGGTACGCCGACTGCCGCGTCTTCCCCGCGGAAGGGCAGAAGGCGACGGTCGCGGACGTGAAGGAACTGCTCGAGGACGCCTATATCCGTCCGACGGAGGGGGACGCAAAGCTGTTCGTGTTCGACAGGATGCAGGAGATGCTCCCGCCCGCGCAGAACAAACTGCTCAAAGTGCTCGAAGAGCCGCCGCAGGGGGTGTATTTCCTGCTCGGCACGACCAGCGAATTTCCCGTGTTGCCCACCATCCGCTCGCGCGCAAAGCGGCTGGACCTGTTCTCCTTTTCGCAGAAGGAGGTGGAGGCGCACCTGCGCGCGCGGTATCCCTATCTTCAGGACGCGGCGTGGATCGCGGCGGCGTCGGACGGCGTGCTCGGCAGGGCGGAACAGCTCGCGGAGGAAGGTGCGGCGAGCGGGACGGAACAGGAGCTCGCGATGCTCGCGCTGACGCTCTCTCCCGCAGGCATTCCCGCGGCGGCGCGAAAATATGCGGAAAAGGGGATGGGGGCGCGATTTTTCCCCCTTTTCAGGCTGATCTTGCGCGATCTTCTGATGCTGAAGCTTGGGCGGGAGGATCTGTGCCTTTCGGGCGCCGACCGCGACATCCTGCGCCGCGCCGCGGCGCGCTATTCGGAGGCGACGCTCGTTTCCGCGCTCGAAGGGATCGAGAAAGCGGAGAAAAATCTCAAATTCAACGCCAACCTCTCCATGAGCCTGGAGGAGTTGTTTGCGGCGATCGTGGAGGGACGATGAGACGATGAAAGTGATCGGAATAAAGTTCAAAGACGGGGGCAAGGTGTACTACTTTGCGCCCAACGAAAAGGAAAAATACGAAGATGGGATGCAGGTCGTCGTCGAGACGAGCAAGGGCATGGAGTTCGCGACGGTGGCGTTCGTCCCGCGCGAGGTGGATGACGCGGAGGTCGTCCAGCCGCTCAAGCCCATCGTGCGCATCGCGACCGACCGCGACCGCGAACAGGTGCGTCGCAACCTCGAGCGCAAGCCGCAGGCGATGAAGATCGCGCAGGAGAAGATCGAAAAGCACAACCTCGCGATGAAGCTGATCGACTGCGAATTTGCGTTTGAAGGGAACAAGGTGATCTTCTACTTTGCCGCGGACGGCAGGGTGGATTTCCGCGAGCTGGTCAAGGATCTCGCGAGCGCCTTCCGCATCCGCATCGAGCTTCGGCAGGTGGGTATCCGCGACGAGACGCGTCTTCTGGGCGGCATCGCACCCTGCGGCAGGGAGTGCTGCTGTTCGGGGGCGATGTGCGATTTCAAAAAGGTGTCCATCAAGATGGCGAAGGTGCAGGGGCTTTCGCTCAACCCGGGGAAGATCAGCGGGCTGTGCGGGCGGCTGATGTGCTGTCTGAGCTACGAAAACGAGTATTACAGCGACGTGTACAAGAAGATGCCGAAGGTCGGCTCGGAGGTGTCCACGCCGGAGGGGAAGGGGCACGTGGTCTCCAACAACATGCTCAAGCTCATCGTGCGCGTGAAGATCGAAAAGGACGGCGCGCTGGTGTACAAGGATTTCCCGCTTGACAAGATCCGCTTCAAGAACAAGAACAAAGAAAACGAGGAGCGCGGAGAGGAACAGGATCCGGAGATCAAAAAGCTGCAGGACTGAGCGCAAAAAATTAGAAAAAAGAAAAAATTTCTTGCATTACAGTCTTTACTAATCGAAAAAGATGTGATATAATAAAACAAACGGCGAGGCCGTGGACAGACAGTTTGGAGGTAAAAGACGATGGCACATAAAATTTCCGAAGATTGCATCAGCTGCGGCGCATGCGCGGAGACCTGCCCGGTGAACGCGATTTCGCAGGGCGACACGCAGTATCAGATCGATCCGGACGTCTGCATCGACTGCGGTGCATGCGAAGACGGATGCCCTGTCGGCGCGATCAAGCCCGAGGAGTGATCGGAACGCACAAAAAGAAGGCAGAAACTGCGCGGAAGCCTCCGCGCAGCTTTTCGCCCTTTACGGGGATATAGCTCATCTGGTAGAGCGCTTGAATGGCATTCAAGAGGTGGACGGTTCGAGTCCGTTTATCTCCACCAAACGCGACGTATACGCACACTCTGCGTTTACGTCAGAATTAGAAACCGCTTTGTCGGTTTCTTTTTCATTTTCGGGCATTTTTTGGGCGTTCTCGCCGTCGTCGCCGTGTCCGTCGGGATAATCGGGGAATATCAGATTTAAGAGCAATTCGCCCTGTTGCCCGCCTTTAAGGTGAAACAAAACTTTCATTTTATCGTCGTACAGTATCACCCTGTAAATGAACGTGTCTATCAGGTCTTTGCGGTTCTTGGTCTTGGAATAGTCAAGCGTTCGGAAGTGCGACAGCCACTTGCGAATATCGGCGTAACTGTAATTTATCTGCATTGCCTTTTCGTTGGCGATTGTGTCTTGCAGTTCCTTGTTTTCGTTCTCTAACTTTTCGATTTGCGATAAAATGGTGTCGGCAATCTTGCCGAGCATTAGCGCCTGCATTAAGTTGTTTATCGCCTTTTGGTTTTCCGCAACAAGGTTTTCAAGCCGCTTTATTTCGGTGTCGTTCTGCTCTGCTTGGATAAGCAAATAGGTTTCAGCGGCTACAAGGTCTATAAACTCGTCGGTCAAAATACCGTGTTCGCCCACTATGGCGGCGACGACCTCATCTTCGATAAACTGTTTGCGGA
>ERZ1643249.4490-NODE-4490-length-11634-cov-85.325330_pt1 | contig 11634 bp, 10 predicted proteins | sample MGYA00579263_ERZ1643249 | MGnify/ENA primary metagenome ERZ1643249 (study PRJEB29033, sample SAMEA4952264) | chicken gut metagenome | biome: Broiler Chicken; feature: Gastrointestinal Tract; material: Caecum | place: Ireland | collected 2018 | study: Broiler...
TCCGGCAGGGGGGCCGCTACGGCGTCCGGCTGGAGGCCAGCGCCCCCTCCATCCATATTATATGGAACAAAAAGAAGTTTAGAACTGAAAAGTCCACAGAACGGAAGAGTATTCAGAGTGGAGTGGATGGTATCCATCTAAATATAAGTACAACAAAAGCGGCAGTGCCTTTCGGGGAACTGCCGCTTTTGCTGTGGGTAGGCGTATATATAAATCAGGACGAGCATATGGTTTCATAGGGAGTGATGTCATGGCAAGTGAAACAGAAGTGGCGCTGAAAATTGAGATCATGCTTCAAATCAATGAACGTCTGTACTTAACAGGACTTATAGGTCAAACATTATACGAACAGGCGAGAATAAAAATCCAAAAAAATGAGCGGGGTTAACAGCCCCGCTTATTTTTTCGGCCGCAGGACCACAGGAGGCGAGAGACCCTGAATTATTTGTGCAGATCCGAAGAGCGGAAAACGTCCTTTGCTTCCCATAAACGTGTACGCCAGCTGCTGCACAGCCCGGCAAAGAACGGCCGCTTGCGGCGAATGATATGCCGGGCTATCACTGTTGCTGCGACGGTCTGAATGCTTGCATGGGCCCCCATCTATGGGGCGTTCTTTTGGCCTCGGTTCTGATATAAAAAAGCCGGTTCCTTCTTGCTTGGAATACAATACGGTACTATGCCGATAGGGTAAAAGATGAGTTGATTTTGGCCTTTTCCGCAATGGTAAAAATGGTCGCTTCTTTCCGGAATGGGGCGGGCTTTATTTGCCTGAAAAACGATCGTTTTCCAAAGTTTTCCAGGCCATAAAATAGAAGAATCCAGCCCACCGGCGGCCTGGACTGAATCACGGATATCACACAAAAGATGGATTTTTATATAATAAGTTGAGTGGATGCATACCATGACTTACGGGTGAATCGGACAAGGAAGTTTCAATCTATCACGGAGTAAATCTCGCAATAAATTTTTTTGCTCTCTGCACCTGGATTGCGCTCATACATGCCGCCTGGTGCTCTATCTCTTGGTATATCTTACGCCATTTTGAATGTGAATCACAGAGTCCAACAGGCTCGCCAAATAAACGATTTTAACCTGCCCTGTAAGGCCCTCGGAGGTTTCTTCATTGGGTGGAAAGTCTGGGGTCTAGTCATCCGTGGACTGCCCTTTTCTGATGGAAAATTGGCGTATATTTTGAGATGGTATAACCTCTGCGGCCTGCTGTGCTCCATCGGTCGGAACAAGAAATCTATGCCATGTTGAAAACAGAAACAGTGCTTGTTGGACAAAACAAAACACGGCCAAAGGGGCTGTGTGTCCGGTTTCCGATCCAGCCGGATGGCGGTTGAAGGAGTATATTTTGTCTGCCCCGTGGGGCCAGGCAGCCGGCAAAGCCGGAATGGCTTGGACGTCTTGGAAGTCGGATTTTTGTGGCGCTTGGGAGCGATCTGCTTGGGTGACCGGGCAAGGAAACCCATTCTGTATCGCCTGAAAAGGGTCTTGTGCCAACGCAAAACAGTGGAAAACGCATGTCAAATGGCTGTTGCAAAAAAGACGATTTTGTGTTAAAATTTTAATGTTCTCATGTTCCTGTGTTCTTTGTTCCTGGAGCAAATTCAGTTAAAGGCTTTACAAGTACCATTTTTCTAAAGTGAAAGTTAATGCAACAGTTGTAAAAGTGAGGCTGGACCTATGGGTGAATCGAAAATAAAGGATAGGCGAGAAGTGCGCTTTTGGAAGTATGATGACGGCAGCTACGGACTCATCGTTGTAGAAAGGACACGTCAGGATCAATCTTCGCTGATGATGAAAAAACGATATGTAGACTGCAGGGTCTGCAAAACAAAAACCAAATTGAAGGATGAAATTGAAAAAATCCAAAAACAGTGCACCGCTGATGGATACGTCTTTCAGAAGAAAAAAATAAAAATAAAAAATGGACTGCAATACATTTCAAAGAAGGACTTTTCAGAAAAAAACCAAGACAAAGAAAAATGTGGTTGGGGAGAACTTGAGAAGTTTTTGAATTCCTGTGGAACAGATATAGAAAACAAAAGAGAAGTTTTACGCCTGTTCAGCGGTATTTTATCAGGATATTATGCACAAGTGTTGGTTCCTATGTTTTATAAAATCTATTTGATTGAACTCCAGAATAGAGCGCCAGTTTTGGTGTTAAATCCGAGCGATACGAGATTCAATGTTACATTTGATTTCATTTCGAAAACAATAAAAGCTCTGACGGTTTCTACACATACTAGAGATAAATTAAGGTCTAAGTGTCCGCCTTTTTTACCACAAGGAATTGGACAGAAAAGTTTAGATGAAGGTTCGTTTTTGTGGTATAAGAAAAAGAAAAATCGTTTTCCTTCTCAATATCGAGATACAGCAGTCTTGGTTTTTGGGAGTTTCTTTTCTGTAAACAAAATTCGCCGTTTTATAGAGAGGAACCGATGGGCATCCGTTGTCATTTTTAATGCGCCGGCTAAGGTGAACAAGGTGCCAGCAATACGTTTGAGCGATTCATTATTGGTTTGCTTGGATTTCGATTGGAATGGCGAGGATATTAAGTACTTGATAGAACGGTTTGCTTTGTCTCTTTCGAGACTTACAAAAAAGAAAAAATTTGTGAAAAAGCTTACAAATAAATTACGTGAGGTTGGAGATTGCATATTGAGATATCACGCCCAAAAAGGGATTCAAAGGTTTCAGCCGACTGAAGAGCACTTTATAGCATTGCAAATGCTGACATTGCAACTTTTTTTAGAAAGCTGTCAGGATGAAAAAATTATTGACAAGACACAAAGAAAGCAGGTTCAATCTGAGTGGTTTAATCTGCTGTTGCCTGGATGCAGTCAGTTCATAAAACCAGATGAAGAAACAATCTCTCATGAGTTGGAGGCGGAGGAAGATAAGACGAAACAAACTATTCAAAGTGCTTTGACAAAAATGTTGACCGCGGATCAGCTGATCCACTTCCCTTACACCAAGAAAAACGGCCCCTATGAAGAGGCCAAGCCGGATGATCCGTCTATAAAATACTGGGGTTATTTGCGCTGGTATAAACCCAAGAAGAACGAGAAGACTCCATTTCGGGCTTTGGTATTTAAAGAAAGCACGTTCAAGGAGATTGTTCAGGGTTTTCTGAAAAAGCCGTGTGACGTAGATGATTTTGTGAAAGATCTGCGGTCGTGCAATCTGGAATACCTTTTTAGCACATCGAAAGCGCGGCTGGGTGGCAAGACTTCAGAAAATGCACTGATTTTTGTGCTCGAGAAAATGGAGTTCCTTTCAGAGGAAACAAGAGCGATGCTCGCAAACAAGATGCCGGATCAAGAATAAGCGCCATTCAAAAACGATTTCGTTTCCAACGTTTCTATAACCTTGGAAACGGGAGTGATTTAGAATGGCAAAAACAAACGATACACGAACAACAGATCTAAAAGTGGAAATGATGCTGCAAATCAACCAGAAGCTATGGGAAAGCGGCGTAATCTCACAAGAGGTATACGAGGCAGCACGTTCCAGAATTGGTTCCAGGCACCCGGAAGACGATAAGCTTCCGGGTGCTTCTGTTTGTAGAACCAAATATAGAGGCTGATTGTGTAGCAAGGGGCTGAGATATGACGCTGTAAATGACCTCCACCGAGAGATCTGGCAACAGGCAGCCCAAGGAATGTGCAGCAGTCAGAGAACCGAGTCAAATCCATTCACCTGCGCAGAAAAGGGACCGCCCCAGTCGAAGCGGTCCCTTTTCTGAACTTTATAGTATATGGACGTATAATGCGATCAACGTAAATTTACTGCAGCTGCTCTGCCATCCAGCGCCAGGCATCCATGCCGCAATCATCACAGGAAGTCTCGTTGTTGAAGAAGTAGATCCAGGAGTTGTGTCCGAAATACTGGTGGGGTGTACCGTCCGCATTTTTGTACTGACCCGACATGTCAACCACATGGTCGGTGGTGGAAATATGCAGATTGGTAGCGCCCATAGCACGCAGTCGAGCAACGGTGGGGATCTCATGCAGGCTGGGCACCACGATAGGATCATCGTTGGAATAGACAAAGTAGAGGGGCAGATCTTTAATGGCCTGGAGCTGTGCGTCGGTCAGGTACTGGTCCGGCATGGCTTCACAGATCAGAACGTAGCCATCGTATTCATCAGTGTAGGTAGTGGCCAGCACCATGCCCATGTAGCCACCGTTGGAGCAGCCGGCAATCAGGACTTTCTCTGCGCCGCACTTCTCTTTATAATCGTTGATGAGTTCGTGAAGGGACTCAGTATAGTAGGAGGTGCCGTCCGCATTGATGACGCTACCATCCATGTTGGAGCATTTGCCGTCGGCATCCATCCAATAGGTGGGGCACTGGGGAACCAGCACATTGGCACCCCCGATGATTGACTGGAATGCTTCATCGGCCAAGGCAGTCACTTCTGCCGACAGGCAGGTGATATAGGGGTCAGACTTTTCATTTTCTTGCAGAAGGGCCTTTCCTTCGCACAGGCCATGGAGCCAGACTACCAGAGTATCACTCTTCTGGTCAGGTGTATAGGCGGCATAATCGTACTGGACGCCGGAAGTGCTCTGGTAGCTGCCCAGACGGAACATATCGGCATCGGTGGTCATGGCCGCGGCATTGGGAGCAATCTCAAAAGAGGTCACCTCAATGCCCTTGGAAGTCCAATCAGCCTGATCTGTCAAGGTAATACTGCAGGTGTAGGGCTCTGCATAAATGTTCATCATGGCCGCCTGCGACACCAGGAACGGGGAAGCCTTATCCGGACCGACCTCGATTTCCAGCGCCACATAGGGCGATGCCTTGTCGGTCTGATTGCCATCCTTATCGCAGAGATATGCATTCAGTACCTTAAGCTCTTCCACCTGATGGGTCATCCCTACCATATAGACATTGATGTCTTTCTCTGTCTGGACTTTGAAATCCCCTGCCGAAACGTGGTCGATGGGCGCGTTAAGGGCCAGCACGATCCGGTTCACCGAGGATCCCCAATCATAGTTGCCCGCATGGATGGCATAACTGCCTTCTATCTCGGCAGAGCCAACAAAATTTTTGGTAATAAAATTCGGCATGATTCCCACCACTGCGGCCAACAGGCCGGCTAACAATCTTTGCATAATGTGTCTCCTCCTTTTTAATCTGTCAGCTTCTCACCATTGGAGGCAATGACCTTCTTATACCAGTAGAAGCTGTCCTTGGGGATGCGGGCGTAACTGCCGCAGCCCTCGTTGTCCACGTCTACATAGATGAAGCCATAGCGTTTTTCAATGTTACCTGTGGAGAGGGCAATCAGGTCCAGAGCGCTCCAGGGCATGTAGCCCAAGACGGGTACGCCGTCCTTCGAGATGGCGGCTTCCAGCGCCCGGATGTGCTCCCGCAGGTAGGCAATCCGGTAGTTGTCGTGGATCTTGCCATCCTCAACGGTGTCTTTGGCCCCCAGGCCGTTTTCCACGATCATTAGGGGAAGCTGCCAGCGGTCGTAGAGATCGTTCAGTAAGCAGCGCAGGCCCATAGGGTCGATCTGCCAGCCAAACTCGCTGGTTTTGAGGTAGGGGTTTTTCAACCCTTCCAGCAGGTTGCCGCTGACTTTCTCGGCGTTGCGATCAAGGCCAGTGCAGTAGGTCATGTAGTAGCTCAGGGCGCAGAAGTCCACTGTGCCCTGCCGCAGGATGTCCGCATCGCCGGGCTCGGTCTGGATGGTGATGCCCTGCTGGCTGAAATAGCGCTGGATGTAGTTGGGATAACGGCCCCGAATCATCACATCGCCGCAAAACAGGTACTTGACCTGATTAGTCTGCTGGGCCAGCAGGACATCCTCCGGGGCGCAGGTCAGGGGGTAATTGAACATGGAGGCCAGCATACAGCCAAAGCGGAAGTCCGGGTCGATGCTCCGGCCCAGCTGCACCGCCTGGGCGCTGGCCAGGAACTGATGGTGCAGGGCCTGGTAGCGGAGCTGTTCGGTGTTCTGGGGATCCCAGAAGTTGTAGTTGACGCCGGCGGCGGTCATGATGCCAAACTTGACCTGGGCGCAGTTGATCTCGTTGAAGGTCAGCCAGTATTTCACCTTGCCCTTGTAGCGGCGGAAGATGGCCGAGCAGTACCGCAGGTAGCAGCCAATCATTTCCCGGTTGGCCCAGCCTCCCTGTTTGGACAGGGCGTAGGGCGGCTCGTAGTGGGAGATGGTCACCACCGGCTCGATGCCGTACTTATGCAGTTCGTCAAAGACCTGGTCGTAGAAGGCCAGCCCGGCCTCGTTGGGGGCGTCTTCGGCGCCAGTGGGGAAGATGCGGGTCCATGCGATAGACATACGGTAGGCTTTCAGTCCCAGCTGGGCAAAGAGGGCGATGTCCTCTTTGTAGTGGTGGTAGAAATCAGACGCCCGATGAGAGCTGTAGAACCGCCCCGGCAGGATGCCGTCGGTCACCTCCCGGCCGTGAGGACCGCAGGCCTGCACGTCGATAACGCTGACCCCCTTGCCGCCTTCGTCCCAGCCGCCTTCTACCTGATTGGCGGCAGTAGAAGCGCCCCAGAGAAATCCTTCAGGAAACATGGTCAAACCTCCCATGAACGCGCCTTACTTTTCAGCAGGCAGATCCTCGAATCCAATGATGTAGGTGACGACAAAGGTGATGGCGAAGCAGACCGGCACACAGGACAGGCCCAGCAGATAGTTGACGCCCTGGGGTACCAGGATGGCAATGGTCAGCAAACTGGGAGTGACAAATGCGGGGGCCTGCAGGCCGATCAGGCCGCAGTAGAAGCCTCCCAGGGTAGCACCGAGCAGCATCGAGATGAAGGGCCGCTTCATCCGCAGATTGACGCCGTAGAGGGCAGGCTCGGTGATGCCAAGCAGGGCCGACAGAGTAGCAGTGAAACCAGTGGAGCGCAGGCCCTTATTCTTGGTCTTGACGGCCACGGCGCAGGCGGCACCGGCCTCAGCCATATTGGCGGCCAGGCCGCAGACTAGGAAGATGGGATCGTAGCCCTGGGTGGCGAACATTTGGATGATGAGTGGGATGGTGGCGTTGTGGGTACCAGTCAGCACCATCAGTGGGAAAAGGAAAGCGTTGATAGCCACGGCGATAGGGCCCCAGGTCTGCATGGCAGCGCAGGCGGCAAACAGCACGTTGCTGATACTAATCGAGATGGGACCGACCACCAGCAGGATGACAGGGGCCACAACCAGCAGATCGATCATTGGCCGCAGAAAGACCTTAACGATGCTGGGGCTGACCTTGTCGGCAAACTTGTCCACATACTTCAGCAGCCAGACACCGAAGATCATGGGCAGCGCCTGGGCGCTGTAGTTCATCACCGGCATGTCAAAAATCAGGAAGGGGACGGTGGTGCCCGTCTCGCCTAGGCCCAGCAGGGTAGGGTGCAGGATGATGCAGGCCAGCGCCACCGAGGTGAACATATCCACGTTCATCTTTCGAGCGGCATTGATGGCCACCACCACCGGCAGGAAGTAGAAGATGCCGTCGCCGATGGTGTTGAGGATGGTGTAGGTGGTGGAGGCCGAGTCCAGCAGACCGGCATAGTTCAGCAACGCCACCAGCACCTTGACCATACCCGAACCGGCGATGATAGGAATGGCCGGGGTAAAGCAGCTGACAATCACATCCAAGGCGGACTTGGCCAGGCCCTTGATGGTCATCTTTTCCTTGGGAGCATCCGCCGGTACACTGCCCACGGCGCTCGCCTCCCCTACCAGAGCCACCACGGCCTTATAGGCGTCCCCTACCTGGGGCCCGATGACCACCTGATACTGGCCGCTGGACAAGATCAGATCAAGCACGCCGTTCAGCTTCTTGATCCCATCCACATCCACTTTTTTCTCGTCCTTGACCACAAAACGCAGTCTGGTGACACAGTGGGTGACATTTTTATATTTTCTTTGCCGCCGACCCGCTGCACGATCTCGGCTGCCAGTTTTTTCATGTCCATCTGGGAAACCTCCTCTGTTAATGCAAACCAATGTTTCTATGGACGCGCGCTGTCCTTACATACATAGTATAGAACAAAGAAGGCCGGTTTTCTTTTGGATTTTATCTAGAATTTTATGTTATTCTTGATTTCTTGCGTTTTTTTTGAGAAACCAGAGCGGAAAAGTTAATTATTTATTAAAATTCTTGATTTTCAATAAAATTCAATATTGATAGATGATGTGCAGATAGATAAAAGCGTTGGCGGGCACGGTCAACTCCACAGACATAGTCCCATTGGTGACCTGTTTCTCCTGCAGATGGATGCGGGGGACCGACACTTCCTGCAGATATTCCAGATCATGGGAGTGGACATAGATGCCGCCCACCGCCCCCATCTCCCGCAGCTGGTCCTGCACACTGCCCGCCTCGGTGCAGACGGTCCGCTGTTTGAGGATATACCGGCCGTTCCGCACCCCGGTTAGGCGGTAGCGGAGGGTGATGGGTTCCAGATCTTCAAAATAGCGGTCCAGGTCTCCCAGCCCGTTCTGCTGCTCGTCCAGATAATACTTGTAGTTCAGTCGCTTGCAGTTGTGGCAGAGGATCTGACAATTGCCCTCCTTCCCAGCAAAAACGATGGAGTGACTGTCGTGGGTCAGATAGTATTCCCCCATGTGGCACAAAAAGCTGTAGGCATAATAAGAGGGCTTGGGGATGCCGTGTTGGGAGATCAGCCCGTTGCCCCCGAACAGGATGTTCTGCTTGACCTGGTCGGGGTAGATGGCATCCAGCGGGATGTTGTGGGCCAGGCTGCGCACCCGCCCAAAGCAGTCAATGATGGTCTTGAGTAGGTTGGCTCCCTTATAACAGGAATCATTCATGGTGTTGAGGGTCAGCATGTTGTCGGTCCAGCTGGTGATGTAGATGTCCTGCACCACATCCCGGAAATAGGGCAGGTTCTGCCGCAAAGTCAGCAGCTGGTTTTTCAAATAGCTGCTGTCGGTGGCCCGGGAGATGCCGGGCCCCTGCCCTGTCTCATAATAGATGTAGGGCTCCGCCTCCATCGTCAACCGGGACAGTTTTTCGCCCCGGCGTTCCAGCTCCTGGCAGAAACTGGCCAGGGCTTCCTGTGCGCCCAAGGCCAGGCCGGCGCAGAGCAGCGGTTCCCGGCAGTCATACTTGTTCAGGATGGCCTGCAGACGCTGCCGGCAGGCCCAGTAGGCCTGTGCCTTCTGCGTGGTGAACACCGTGTTGTAGACCAGTTCCAGCCGCCACTTTTGGATATTCTGGATGCTGTAGCGGTTGGCAAAGTGGGAGAACAGACGGTCCAGGTAGGCATACAGCTGCTCGAGGTCGGTCTGCTGGCGGTAGTCTACATAGAACCAGATCCCGAAGGAATGATCCAGCAGGTAATCCAGCCAGCGCTCTTCGTTATAAAAGGCATACTCCCCACCGGCAACAAAATCCCGGCAGTCCACTCGCACCCGGATGAAATGGAACTTGATCTCGCTCTGGAGGCCTTGCAGCTGGCTGGCGATCAGACTGCTGTCCACCAGGGCAGGGTCCCCCAGATGGAGCACCTCCCGCCAAAAGGGATGGTAGGGCTGGCGGTTGGCTGCATCTACCTGTAAAACATCTTCTTGAGGAGCCTGGGGCGTCTGGACGAGCTGCAGCGATCCCAGCACTTCGGTTAGGCCAGTCGCGTCTTCGACGCCGACACGCCGGCGGTTGGCCGCCCGCCAGGCCTGTGGCGTCTGGCCGGTATCCTGCTGAAAATAGCGGTAGAAAGACTCCAAATTTGCAAATCCGTTGTCCAGCGCCAGCCGCAGCAGGGGGACGTCTGTTTCGGCCAAAGCCTGTTTGGCGTGCCGCAGCCGCACCGCCGTCAGGGTACGGTAAAAGGTTTGTCCCATCTCCCGTTTGAACTGGCGGGAGAAATATTCCGGCGTCATATGGAACGCCTCGCCCATTTGGCGCAGGCTCAGCTCTTCCTGAAAGTGATCCTCGATGTACTGGGCGAATTGTTCTGCCCGGGAACCCGGTTCGCCGGGCATGTTGACCGAAAAGTGGTTGACCAGCAAGATGAGCAGCTCATAGTACAGTCGGTTGAGCTGGGCTTCGAGGTAGATGCCCTGCTCGGCCCAGACCTGAAGCGTCTGTCCCAGCGCCTTGCGAAGCAGGTCGTAGTTGTCGTTAACCTCCTGGGCCGAGTTGCAGCGGATGCTGTAGTTTTTCCTGGGGAAGCAGGCTCGCAGCTGGGCATCGTCCAGTACAAAAGCCGCCAAAAGGATCTTCTGCCCCTGCACCGTCCAGGACCGGTGGGGCATCAGGGATAAAACGTCATCCTTTTTCATCTGAACGCTGCCGCCCCCTGCATCCACCTGCACCGGCCCACCCAGATTCCACAGCAGGACCAAGTCGGCCGAGGACTCCGTCTGCTGCGGCGCGTTCCGGTAAAAGGTGAAATGGATCAACCTGTGCGCCATAAATATGCCTCCCTCCATTATTTCTTTTAGTATACCACGCTGCCGGTGCACCGGCCAGCCCTTACAGCAGGCGGTAGCAGCCTTTGCCGGTCTTTTCGGCCCGGCCGCTGGCGCAGAGTTTTTTCAGCACCCGTTGCAGTTGGCGGCGGCTGCACCGCAGCTGCAGGACTGCATTTTCGATGCCCCACAGCTCCCGGCCGGGGGTGGCCTGCATATATAGCACCACCCGCTCCTCAATGGTGGCGGCCGCCACGTCCATCACTGAAAACAGTTTGAGCTTGGCTGCATAGGACCGCAGCAGCGTGTGCAGGAAACGGACGTCACTGTCCAGGGCCGCGCCCTAGTCGGCTATACCGGCATTTTGGCTGCCCAAGCTGTTGCCGACATTCTCACCGCCCTTATTGCGGTCGGGCTGTTCTATATCCAATTATACCGTGAATTGAAATGAAAAGATAGCATAAAAGTATAAAGAGCCCGTATGCATCGGCCATTAAGCCGCAGCATACGGGTCTTTCTTCATTTTATACTTTTACTGCTCCCCAGCATCACATGGCACTCCTTCTCCCAAAAGGCAATGCCGTATTTCAGGATGGTTTTCATCCCGCGGCGGCGCAGGGCCTCATCGTACTTTTTCTCGTCGATCTGGGCCAGAGCTTTGGTGCAGGCAGCTTCCAGATTGCCGTCCTCGGCGTATTTCAGCTCAATGACCATCCCCAGACGTTCCGGGGTAGCTACCGAAATATCGCTGTAGCCGATGCCTGTCTCCGCGTTGGAACGGACGATCCAGCTTCCCTGGCTTTGCAGCAGGCCCAGCAGCATTCCATGGTAGAAGTTTTCCTTCATATTGGACCGGACTGCTGTATCCCGCACACTGATGGAATCCCACAGGTAGTCGTGCAGCATGTCCTGAATGGTGGCTACGTCTCCCTTGGGAAAAGCCGCGCAGAAGCGGTTGATCCTGCTGGTATCGGCTCGGGTTTCCTCCCGGAACCAGTCCTTCACCAGGTCGATAAACAGCTCCCGCACTTCCCGGTTGGGCAGGGCCAACTTCATCTGCTTGCCGGGCAACCGGCCTCTGGAGGTCAGGTAGCCGGTGGAATACAGAACGCTCCAAATGTTGTCGATGGAGTCCTCAATATCCCGGTAGGTCAGCTCCTGCCGGACCGTCTTGACGATGGTCTCGCCGTTGATGAGCTGCTCCACCTCGTCCC
>ERZ1643249.4491-NODE-4491-length-11630-cov-4.398186_pt1 | contig 11630 bp, 9 predicted proteins | sample MGYA00579263_ERZ1643249 | MGnify/ENA primary metagenome ERZ1643249 (study PRJEB29033, sample SAMEA4952264) | chicken gut metagenome | biome: Broiler Chicken; feature: Gastrointestinal Tract; material: Caecum | place: Ireland | collected 2018 | study: Broiler...
TTCTAGATTTTTAAAACATTTAGAAGATAATAAAATTAATGTTAGTGCATTAAATGTTTTAAATATAAATGAATATCTATTATCATTTAAATCAATCAGTAAAATTAGTCTAAAAGATTATATATTTATGTTAAAGGAATTTTTAAATTATCTATTCGAAAACAATATTATTGATAAGAATTATAAGAATCAGTTACCTAGTATAAAGAGGCCAAAGAATTCAAAATTGCCATCAGTATGGAGTTTTGATGAGTTAAATCAAGTGATAAACTCAATTGATAGAACCTCTTATAACGGGAAAAGAGATTATGCAATTATTCTATTAGCTATAACAACTGCATTAAGGGGATATGACATAATTAATTTGAAATTGACTGATATTAATTTTAAGGAAAATATTATTACTGTAATTCAAGAAAAAACAAAACGAGAAATAATTATTCCATTAATGGATAAAACGAAAGAGGCATTACTTGATTATATAAATAATGCAAGGCCCACCTCTAACTACCCACATATATTTTTATCTTGCAATGCTATTTCAAGACCAATTACAAACACTTCGGCTTTATCGACTATGTTAAAAAGATATTCTAATAAAGTTGGGTTAACCAATAATAAAAAAAGAGGTATTCATTCATTAAGACATACCACACTTAATTTCTTGTTTAATGATAATGAAACCTCGCTTACTACTATAACAGAAATATCAGGCCATTACAATCCGGATTCTTTAAATGCTTATATAAAAACTGATGCAAAAAGATTGGCTGAATTTACATTAAACATTAAAGATTTTGGCGGTGATCATGATGAATAAGATTAATTATAATTATAAATCAGTATTTAGAGATGACATTAATGAATTTTTAAAAATTAAAGAAGTGACATTATCTTCAATTACTCTATTTGGATATTCATCAATTTTAAAATCTTTTGATTTATGGTGTTTAAATAACAACATAACTAGTAATGTTCTTACTTTTGAAATAATTAATAATTGGATTATGGATGGTTGTGAAACAAAAAGTCATAAAGTATCTGTAATTAGAGAACTTGCCAAAAACATGAATAATTACACTAACGGAAACTTTATAATGCCAAAGAAATTTTACAAAAATAATGTTAAGCATATACCCTATATTTTTTCTGATGATGAAATTTTAAAATTTTTTAATTTTCTTTCTACTTTAAAAAATTCTCGTGGTTTTAATTATCGTAAAGAAACATTTAATCTTATTTTTGAATTATTAATCTTTACTGGTGCTAGAAAATCTGAAATATTAAACTTGAAAATAACAGATATTGACTTTAAAAACAATTTGATTGTTATTAATCATGGGAAAAACGATATACAAAGAGAACTTCTTATTGATAATTCATTATCTAAAAAATTAAAAAAATATAATGATTTAATTCTTTATAAAGATGAAAATGATTATTTCTTTTGTAATATTCATAGGAATGCTCAAGAACGAACGAGAGTATCTGAGACTAGTCTTTTAAAAATATTTAGAAAAGGATTAAGCAGCATTAATACACCTTACAAAAACAAACATGAGGGACCTAGAATTCATGACTTTCGTTTCACTTTTATAGTTAAATCAATTCAAAAATTAGTAAATGAAAATAAAGACTTAAACGTTTATTTACCAATATTATCTAAATATGTTGGACATACAACATTTCAAGATACATTATATTATTTTAAACCGAAAGAAGTTATATTTTCTAAAGATAATTATAAACACAATACATTGGTTCCTAATTTATTGGAGGAAGAATTCTATGAAGAATGATATTTTTGCTTATATAAAAAAATTTTTTAATACTCATTTAATAGATGAAATAAATGTTTCGGATAAAACTATTGAAAATTACAAATATACTTTTAGATTGTTATTTAAATTTATAAATGAAAACTGCTCTTTTAAAGTTCAAAATTTTGATTTTGATAAATTTAATAAAGATTTCGTTTTAGACTTTTTATGCTGGCTTGAGAATAAACGTAACAATACAATTTCAAGTAGGAATTTAAGATTAATATCAATAAAATCTTTTGTAAGTTTTGTTTTACTATATGAAATCGATAATCAAGAATTAGTAAATATATTGAAAATACCTAGAAAAAAGGAGATTAATAAAAAAACATCAATTCTATCTGAAGAAGAAATTAAATTATTATTAGAACAACCTAACACTAAATTAAAAAAAGGAAGAAGAAAACTTGCTATATTAGCGTTACTTTATGATGCTGGACTTAGAATTGATGAGTTATTATCTTTAAAAATTCATGATTTAAATTTTAGCAATATTAAAACTATTACTGTTCAACATGGTAAAGGTGATAAAAGAAGAGAGATTCCTATTTCAGATGATACTGCAAAAATATTATCGATTTATATTAAGGATTATAGTTTAACAAATGATGATTATCTTTTTAGTAATTGTAATAAAGAAAAATTATGCTCTAATGCAATTAGAAAAATAATAAAAGAAAATGTAGAACTCGCTAAAAAAGAAAACCCAAATTTCTCTGATAAAGTAAATCCTCATAAATTTCGTCATTCTAAGGCAACTCACTTAATAAACAAGGGTGTATCTGTTGTTGAAGTGAAAGAATTTTTAGGACATGTTGATTTAAGTTCTACTCAAATTTATATCACTACAGATTTATTAAAGAAAAGAGAAGCTTTAAAAACAATAGAACAACAATTAGAAATCAACAATAATAATTCAATTGTTGGAACTAATGAGTGGCTTGATAACCTAATTCAAGATTCTATAATGTGAACTTTTTCAAGATTGATTAAGAAAAAACACTAGGTAATATAATGATTCTAGTGTTTTTAGTTCACATTTTATATAAGTTCACATTATTAGTATAGTAATTACGTTCATTTTCATCTTTTATAGAAAAAAGCATTCGATAATGGGTCCATGTTAATTGGTCACTCACTGCGTGACTATTTGGAAATAATAAATAAAACTGTCTCATATATTTTAAATTTGTATGACTATAATTTTTTCCGTAATTTATTTCAAATTCTTTAGACCATTTCTTAATTAATCCATCACCATATTTAGCACGTTTTTCCCCACCTTGGGCTTCTACTAAAATTTTTCCGATATTCCAATTAGTAAGTAATTTCTCTTGGTTATCCTGCATGTATCTTACTTTACTATTTACTTCATAGTTTTCAATTAACTCTTTTATTTGCTTATAATATTCCAATTCATTCATATATAATCCCCCTAAATATTAGTATAAAGTACATTAGTTATTTACACTAGGGGATAATTTTGTAAGGTTTTGTCTATTTTTGTCTAAAACAGTAACAACCTATTATATTTGATATTTTATCCTATATATTTCTAGCTCTTTTACTTATTTTATGCTTAAATACTATTAAGAGGCTTTTAAATAACAAATTATTATTTTCCATTTACGATTAAATTTATTTTAATTTAATCGTAAAAGAAAAAAATATTTAAAAAATATATTCACTTTTTAACGAAAAAATGGTAAAATTTTAGTTAGAAAGTGAATGAAAAATATGACTAGTTATGATAAGATTTTAAAAATGATTGAGAGTAATAATGGATATATTACAACCAAAGAAATTGTAAGTAAGAAAATAGATAGGAAGTTCTTAAGTAATATGGTAAAAAAAGGTATGCTAGTAAGAATTTCAAGAGGTTACTATGGATTACCTAGTTATATAGAAGATGAATATTATAAACTGTTATCAAAAAGTAAAAATGCTAGATTTTCTATGGCAACTGCTTTATATCTTCATAATCTATCGGATCGTACACCACTAGTATATAATATTACAGTACCATTTGGTTATAGTGGCTCTCTTCAAAAAGAAAAAAATGTAGTTCTTAATTTTGTAAAAAAAGAAATACTTGATTTAGGAATAATAGAAATGACTTCACCTTTTGGAATGAAAATTAAAGTATATGATATAGAAAGAACAATTTGTGATATTATCAAAAATAAAAAGAAAATAGATGCAGAAATCTTTTCTAAAGCATTAAAAGAATATGCTAGAAGTAAAAATAAAAATTTAACGAAATTAACAAAGTATGCTAAAACAATGAATATTGAAAATAAAGTAAGAGAATATATGGAGGTGCTATTATAAATAAAGATAAATTAAAAAACATAATTTCTAATAAAGCAAAAGGAAATAGTAATATATCACAACAATTATATCAGATGTATTTTTTTGAACATATCCTAGATAGAATATCTAAAAGTAAATACAAGCATAATATCATTTTAAAAGGTGGATTTCTTTCATCCATTATCGACAACATTCAGATATAATCACATACAAGAAAACATGCAACAAGGATTGTACTATTTAGGTTTTTGAGCAATATATTTCTAGCTCTTTTACTTATTTTATGCTAAAATACTATTAAGAGGCTTTTAAGTGCTAAAACAGAATTCACTTTCTAACTAAAAATATGAAAATTTTAGCTAGAAAGTGAATGAAGATTATTATATTTCTGTTTCCTTTCACGATTAAATATGATATAATCTAATCGTGAAAGGAAAATTATTATGGATTATGAAAATAAAATTTTAAAATTATTTAAAAATGGATATTTAACGACTAAGACAGTTACTTTAAAAAGCATTCCTAGAGTATATTTATCAAAAATGCTTAAGGAAGGAAAAATAGAACGAGTAAGTCGAGGAGTATATACTTTAAAAGATACTTTAATTGACGAATTTGTAATATTACAAAAGAAAAGTAAAAATGCTATTTATTCAAATACAACAGCCTTATTTTTACATGGTTTTTCTAATAGAATTCCCCTTAAATACGATATAACTATTAATAGTGGTTATAATGGATCACTACAAAAAGATCAAAATGTTCAATTATTTTATGTAAAAAAAGAAGAGTTAAATATAGGTGTTATTGACTACAAATTAAAATCTGGAAATATAATTAAAATTTATGATCTAGATAAAACTATTTGTGATATTATTAAAAACAAAAAGAAAATAGATGCAGAAATTTTTAACAAAGCAATCAGAGCATATTTTTATAGCACTAAAAAAAATACTTTGAAATTATATGAATATGCTAAAGAAATGAATATTTATAATAAAGTTAGAAAGACATTTGAGGTGTTAACGTGATTAAAAATAAAGACAGTTTAAAAGCAAAAAGCCTCCAATTTAGCTAAAACAATTAATATACCAAATAAATATATAATTCAATCTTTTATATTTGAATCTTTATTAAAAAGGATTTCAAAGTCCAAATATAAAAATAATTTTATAATTAAAGGCTGGTTATTATTATCTTCTATTTTTGGAGTAGATTTAAGAAGCACTATGGATTTAGATACGACAATAAAAGGATTATCACTTAATATAGATACAATTACAAAAGTAATTAATGAAATAATTAGTATTAATATAAACGATAATATCCTTTTAGAAATAGAAAATATTAAAAAGATTCGTGAAGAGGAAGAATATAATGGTTTTAATGTTAATTTAAAAGCTAATTTTGATGGCTTAAAAACAAATTTAATGATTGATATAACAACAGGAGATATTATTACATATAAAGAAATAGAATATAAATATCAAACATTATTTGATGAAGAACCAATTAGTATTATGACTTATAATTATGAAACAATTATAGCAGAAAAATTTGAAGCAATTATCAGCAGAAATATTGATAATACCAGAATGAAAGATTATTACGATTTATTTATGCTGATTAAATTAAAAAGAAAAGAAATTAATCCAGAAACTTTAAGAAAAGCTATAACCAATACAGCTCAAAATAGAAATACACTCAATTACATAAAAGATGCCAAAAAATACATTGATTTAATAAGCAATGATGAACATATAAAAAAATTATGGGAAAACTACCAAAATAATTATAATTATGCTAATTCAATTAGTTTTGAGGATACAATCAGTTCTATTAAAGATATAAACAAAATAATTTCCAATATTGAATTTTCATAATCTACCATTTAAAGAAAAAATGTTACTCCGAGTAGTAATTTTTTTCTTTACTTCTAATTGTAAAATAACAAATTTTATGGTATTATGATAATAGACTAAAAGGAGTAGGTTAGTGTGGCTAAATTAGATGCACATTTTAAAGTGGATTATACCAATGCTTTAGCTAACGATAAAGCCATATTCAAAGGAAACAAATATCGTATTACCATATTAAGTGAACGTTTAATTCGTTTTGAATATGATGCGAATGGTAAGTTCTTTGACCATCCAACGGAATTTGCTCGTTTCCGTAATTTTAGTGTACCCGAATTTCAAGTAGAAGAAAACGATAAAACAATAGTCATTCAAACCAAATATTTTGTTTTACAATATGTTAAAGAACGTCCCTTTGTAGGCCCTAAATATGCTCCTGATCAAAACTTAAAAGTAGGACTTATGAATAGCGATAAAATATGGTATTTTAATCATCCTGAAGCCCGTAATTTTGGTGCTACGAAAGTATCTTTAGATAAAGGAATAAGAGGCCCTCTAAAAAGGGGATTATACTCAACCGATGGTTTTGCATCTTTTGATGATTCCAAAAGTTTAGTATTTATGGAGGATGGCTTTTTAGTAAAACCAACTGCCAAAAGGGTAGATACCTATTTATTTATTTACCGGAGAGACTTTGGTTTATGTCTTAAAGATTACTTTACGCTAACTGGTCTTCCACCACTCTTACCAAGATATGCCTTAGGTATATGGTGGAATAGGGATATGATTTATTCTTTTGAAGATACCAAAAAATTAATTAAAGCTTTTAACCAACATAGTATACCTTTATCTGTTTTACTTTTAAATGAATTTTGGCATTTAAAAGACAAAAGAGATTTAAATAAATTTAAAACTGGATTTACTTTTTCTCATGAGTTATTCCCTGATCCTTATGCCTTTACGACTTACATGCATGAACGTGGTGTCCGTGTAGGTATTAATATGGATCCTATAGAAGGTATTGGAGAACATGAAGAACAATTTCGTCTTATTCAAACCGAACTTGGACTTATTAACACCAGACGTATTCCTTTTAATGTCTTTGATAAAACCTTTGTTACAATTTACTTTAATCACTTAATTAAGCCACTAGATAGTCTAGGTGTTGATTTTTATTGGATTGATTATAACTATGATTTTGATTCTATGCGTGCCCTAAATCATTATCATTTCATGAATTATTTAAAAGACAATCGTAAAAGACCATTTCTTTTCTCACGCAACAACTTAATTGCTAGTCATTTATATGGAGCTCACTATTCTGGTAAGACAAATGTTGGGTTTGATACTTTAAACTATTTACCTAGTTTTAATTCTAGTGCTTCTAACTATGGCGTGTCTTGGTGGAGTCATGATATTGGTGGCTTTAAAGGCGGTATGGAAGACAGTGAATTATATATTAGGTATATAGAATTTGGCTGTTTTAGTCCTATATTTAGACTAGCTTGTGAACGAGGACACTATTATAAAAGAGAACCATGGAGCTGGGATATTAAAACTTATACAATTGCCAAAGAATATTGCCATTTAAGACAGCGTCTAATACCATATTTATATACAGAAAATTATAAATATCATAAAACAGGACTTCCTTTAGTCCAACCTCTATATTATAGTTATCCCGAAGTTTATGATGAACCAGCCTATAAAAATGAATATTATTTTGGTAGTGAATTACTAGTCAAAGCCATAACTAAAAAACAGGATAATATCATGAACCGTTGTGTTGAACAAATATTCTTACCCAAAGGAACTTGGTATGATTTTAAAACGGGTAAAAAGTTTCCAGGTAATAGAAAATATGTAGCATTCTACAAAGATGAAGATTATCCGGTATTTGCCAAAAGTGGTTCTATCATTCCTCTTGCCATATTACCGGAAAACCTAAATGATACCAATCCACCTGAAGGATTAGAAATTCATGTTTTCCCAGGAAGAAGTAACATTTATCGTTTATATGAAGACGATGGTGTATCTAGATTAAATGAAGAAGGCTATTATATTGTAACCGCAATAGACTATAACTATTTAGCCAATAATTATACGTTAATTATTAGACCAATTGAAGGAAAAACTGGTATTATTCCTAATACCAGAACTTATAAAGTACGTTTTCGTAACACAAGAGAAGCCGAAGACGTTAAAGCTTACATCAATGATACAGAAATACCAATTGAATCTTATACAGATGAAACAGATTTCGTTGTCGTTGCTAAAAACATACCAACAACCAGCCAATTAACCATAAATTGCAAAGGTCGTGACATTGAAATAGATGCAGTAAGATTAATTAATGAAGATATTAATTCTATTATTAGTGATGCCAAAATCAAAACCAACTTAAAAGAAAGTATTGCCTCTATTATGTTTAGCAATATGGAAATTAACAAAAAAAGAATTGAGATTCGGAAGTTAAAGAGAAAAGGTTTAAAAGATGTTTTTGTGCGTATGTTCATAAAACTACTTGAATATGTTTCCGAAATTTAGTAAAATAAAGCTAATACGTGGAAGAAAAGAGTAGTAATAAGTTATCTTTTTATAGAAAGTTCGTGGTAGATGGAAACGAATAAAGATGCTTATGAACTTGCTTTTTGGAGTAGTGGGGTAGTTTCCTTAAAGACTATTAAAAGATATAAATAAAGGTGGTACCGCGTATTTTTACGCCCTTGTATGGTACTACCTTTTTAATTTGAAGGAGGATTATTTATGAATGAATATTTATTATCAGTTTATATCTTTATTGGTTTATTTATAATAGTTTATTTAGTAGATTATTTCCTGATTAATAAACGAAAATTAACTTTAATTAAAAATAAAGGGATAACCAAAAAAGGCAAAAAGAAAAAAATAAAAAATATAAGTGAAGTAGATTATTTAACAGCTAAATTCAAATTAAAAGAAAACAATTTAAATTTAGATAGTATGATTATTGTTATATCACTTATAAATGCTTTTATTATATCTTTAGTATCAAGTATTGTTATGTTATTACCATTTGCTATTATGTGGCAACTAATTATTGCTTTTGCTCTTTTATTTGGGCTTATTTATTCTTTATACGAAATATATGGTAGACATTTAAAACACAAGGAGGAAAGAAAATGAATTTTAACGAGTTAGAAAAAAAATGGCAAAAATATTGGGATGAACACGAGAGTTTTAAAGCCATAGATGGCAGTAGCAAAGAACCATACTATATTTTAGTAGAGTTTCCATATCCATCAGGATCTGGTCTTCATGTTGGTCATGTAAGAAGTTATACAGCCCAAGATGCTATTGCTAGACTTAAAAGAATGCAAGGATATAATGTTTTATTTCCTATGGGATGGGATGCTTTTGGTGCTCCAGCTGAACAGTATGCTATTAAAAATCATATTCATCCTAAAGAAGCAGTTAAAGAAAATATTAAAAACTTTAAACGTCAAATGCAAACTCTAGGTTTTTCATTTGATTGGGATCGTGAGTTTTCTACAACCGACCCCGAATATTACAAATGGACACAGTGGCAATTTTTAGAGTTTTATAAACATAACATGGCTTATAAAGCAACCGTTCCTGTAAACTGGTGTCCAAATTGTAAAACCGTTTTATCGAATGAAGATGCTGCCGGAGGAGTATGTGAACGTTGTGGCGCACAAGTCATCCAGAAAAATAAAAGTCAATGGATGCTTAGAATGAGTGATTATGCTGAAGATTTACTTAATGGACTTGATGATACCCATTTTGCTCCTAAAGTAAAACTAGGTCAAATAAACTGGATAGGTAAATCAATTGGCGCTGAAGTAGACTTTAAAATAGATGGAACGAATAAAACATTTACCGTCTTTACAACTAGATGTGATACGCTTTTTGGTGCAACTTATTGTGTTTTAGCACCAGAACACGAATTGGTAGACATGATTACAACAGATGAACAGAAAGTTGAAGTAAAAAAATATAAAGAAGCTTGTTTACTTAAAAATGAAATGGAACGTACCGAATTAAACAAAGAAAAAACAGGTGTCTTTACTGGTGCTTATGCCATAAATCCTGTAAATAACAAGCGTATTCCTATTTATATTAGTGATTATGTTTTATCTAGTTATGGTACGGGAGCTATTATGGCTGTTCCAGCTCATGATTCACGTGATTATGAATTTGCTCGTAAATTTAATCTAGAAATTATTCCGGTCTTAGAAGGTGGAGACGTTTCTAAAGAAGCTTATGAAGGCGATGGTATTCATATTAATTCTGACTTCTTAAATGGTCTAGATAAAGAAACAGCCATTAATAAAATGTTAGAATATCTAGAAAAGAGTAATTGTGGTAAGAAAAAAGTAAATTACAAGATGCGTGATTGGATTTTCTCTCGTCAAAGATTCTGGGGAGAACCAATTCCAATGATATATTGCGAGTCTTGTGGATGGGTTCCAATGAATGAGAGTGAACTACCATTATTGCTTCCAGATGTAGCAGAATACGAACCGACCGACAATGGGGAATCTCCACTTGCTAAAATTACCGACTGGGTAAATACGACTTGTCCAAAATGTGGAGCTAAAGCCAAAAGAGAAACGGATACAATGCCAAACTGGGCTGGTTCATCATGGTATTTCCTAAGATTTATGGATCCCCATAATGATCATGAATTTGCTAGTATGCAAAACTTGAAATATTGGAACAAAGTAAACTGGTATAATGGTGGTATGGAACATACAGCAAGACACTTACTTTATGCAAGATTCTGGGTACAATTCTTATACAACATTGGTCTAGTACCAAATAAAGAAATGATTGATACCCGTGTTAGTCATGGTATGGTTTTAGGTAGTGATAACCAAAAAATGAGTAAATCCAAAGGAAACGTCATTAACCCTGATGATATCGTTCGTGAATATGGCGCTGATACTCTTCGTGTTTATGAAATGTTTATGGGAGATTATGAACAAGACTCACCATGGAGTACCGATTCTCTAAGAGGATGTAAAAGATTTATTGATAAAGTAATTCGTTTGAAAGATAAAGTTATTGATAAAGAGGAATACTCTAAGGGCTTAGAAATAATTATTAATAAAAGTATTAAAAAAGTAGAATATGATTTAACTCATCTAGGATATAATACAGCTGTATCAACTCTTATGATTTTAGCTAATAAATATGATGAAGAGGAAAGTATTACGAAAAAAGATTATCAAGTATTATTAACACTTTTAAATCCTATTGCTCCTCATATTACCGAAGAGTTAAATGAAACTCTAGGATATGAACCAATATGCAATACATCTTGGCCAACATATGACGAAGAAAAAACCATTGATAAAGAAATTACAATTGGCGTTCAAGTAAATGGCAAATTACGTGGAGAAATTAATATAGCTAAAGAAGATGATGAAGAAACAATTAAAAATAAAGCATTAACAAATGAAAATGTAAAAAAACATATTGAGGGAAAAGAGATTGTTAAAGTAATTGTAATCAAAGGAAAAATTGTTAATATTGTTGTAAAATAAGCGTAAAAGCCAATGTTATTAACTTAAGGTTTTAGCCAATTAAAAAAGGACGAGAAACATATAATCTCGTTCTTTTAATATTTGGATAAATA
>ERZ1643249.4492-NODE-4492-length-11628-cov-5.213169_pt1 | contig 11628 bp, 12 predicted proteins | sample MGYA00579263_ERZ1643249 | MGnify/ENA primary metagenome ERZ1643249 (study PRJEB29033, sample SAMEA4952264) | chicken gut metagenome | biome: Broiler Chicken; feature: Gastrointestinal Tract; material: Caecum | place: Ireland | collected 2018 | study: Broiler...
AAGGGTATAGTTTTTGGTGAATTTACCGGGATTTCAAAAGAAGATTTAAAAATTGTTGAAAAAGTGCTTTTTGAATATGCTCAAAAGTTTGCGCTGCCGTGTGTGTACGGGTATGACATAACGCATAATAAAAACAATATCGCCCTGCCTTTCGGGGCTGATGTAAAATTGTTTGGCTCAAAAATTTGTTTGTTGTAAGATAAAGTCATGCATAAAATTATACACTTGGATGAGATAGATTCCACAAGCGCCTGGGCAAGAAAAAACCTTGCCAATTTAAATGATTTTGAGGTTGTAAGTGCGGATATTCAGACTTCCGGGCACGGGCAGTTTGAGCGCAGGTGGTATTCAAGCTCCGCTAACGGCGGTAATATTTATATTTCAATTGTATTAAAGCCTGAAAATATTGAACACCTGAATGAACTTACCCGCTATGCGAGTTTTAAAACGGCGCAAACACTGGAACAATACGGTCTTGAACCTAAGTTTAAATACCCCAATGATGTTTTGATAAACGGCAGGAAAATATCAGGAATCCTTGCTGAGTCCGTGTTTACGGGGAATGATTTTAAAGGTGTTATAGTCGGCATAGGAATTAATCTCAACCTTGATGAAAACGAAGTTAAAAATATTGATATCCCCGCTACTTCGGTGTATATTGAAACAGGTTTAAATGTGGATAAAAATGAATTTTTGAATAAACTTCTGGATAATTTCAAAAATGACTGGGAAGATTTTTTACTCAACGGTAACAAAGGAGAAATGATATGTTAGAGAGTTTAGTGCAAAACATTGCCGCTCTTCTTGAAGAGGGCTTTATTGTCATGATTGCAGGCATGGCTGTTGTATTTATGTTTCTCATAGTACTTGTGGCAGCTATGTTTGTAATGGGCGCAATAGTTAAAAAATTAAACCAATTGTTCCCCGCAAAAGTGCTGCCCGCGGCGGCAGGCAAAACAAGGCCCGCGGTTTCGGGCATGGATGAAATTGCGGTTGCAATTGCGGCTGTTTTAAACAGGCGTTAATTTTGGTTGTTATTTAAAAAAGAGGATAAAAATTATGACAAAAAAACAGATTAAAGTTATGGATACCTCGTTCCGTGACGGTTTTCAGTCCGTATACGGCGCGAGAGTTTTCACCAAAGACTTTCTTCCCGCTCTTGAATCTGCCGTAAATGCAGGTTTAAAACACTTTGAAGTCGGCGGCGGCGCACGTTTCCAATCGCCCATTTTCTACTGTAACGAAAATGCGTTCGATATGATGGACACAATAAGAAAAACCGTAGGGCCCGATGTTAACCTCCAAACGCTTGCCCGCGGTGTAAATGTTGTGGGTCTTGACTCGCAGCCGCGCGACATTATTAATCTTCACGCTAAAATGTTTAAAAAGCACGGTATGACAACTATCCGTAACTTTGATGCATTAAACGATGTTAATAACCTTATCTACTCGGGTCAATGCATTGTTGATAACGGCTTAAACCATGAAGTTACAATCACTATGATGGAACTTCCCATAGGCTGCAGCGGTGCTCATGACGTTGAGTTTTATGAAAGAGTTCTGCGCTCTATCTTAGATGCGGGTATTCCTTTCACATCTTTAGCTTTCAAGGATGCTTCGGGTACATCTTCACCCAGAAAAGTTTTTGAAACAATAAAAAGGACAAGAGAAATCTTGGGTCCCGATGCTCATATCCGCTTCCACTCGCATGAAACCGCAGGCACGGGTCTTGCTGCATATCTGGCGGCTCTTGACGGCGGTGCGGACGGTATCGACCTTTCAATGAAACCCGTTTCCGGCGGCACGGCACAGCCTGATATCGTTTCTATGTGGCATGCTCTTAAGGGAACGGAATACGATTTGGGTATAGACGTAGAAAAAATACTTGAAACCGAAGAAATCTTCAAAGAGTGCATGAAAGATTACTTCCTGCCTCCCGAGGCTATGGCGGTTAACCCCGTTATTATCTCTTCTCCTCTGCCCGGCGGCGCACTTACCGCAAATACACAGATGATGAGAGACAACGGCACTATGGATAAATTCCCCGAAGTTGTTGCCGCTATGAAAGAAGTAGTTGAAAAAGGCGGTTTTGCAACATCCGTTACTCCTGTATCGCAGTTCTATTTCCAACAGGCATATTCAAACGTTATGTTTGGACCCTGGAAAAAAATGACCGAAGGATACGGAAAAATGGTTCTCGGGTATTTCGGCAAGACTCCCTGCCAGCCTGATCCTGAGGTTGTAAAAATGGCTGAAGAACAATTAGGACTTCAACCCACAACGGAACTTGTCGTTGACTTAAACGACAAAGACCCCAATAAAGGTATTGAAGCTGCCAAGAAAATGCTTAAAGAAGCTAATCTTGAAGAAACGGAAGAAAATATCTTTATCGCCGCTGCATGCAAGGAAAAAGGTATTATGTTCCTGCAAGGCAAAGGTCAAATCGGTGTAAGAAAAGTAGATCCTAATATGAAAGAGGTATGTGATATGGAAGGTAAACCCGAAGGTTACACGGTAAGCGTAAACAATAAAAAATACGCCGTAAGAATCGAAGGCAACAAAGCCGTTGTTAACGGTAAAACTTACGATATTTCCGTTAAAGACGGAATTGAAGCAAATCAGGGTGTAAGCTCATCCGAGGCTGTACCGATTAAGGCTGCTCTGCCCGGTGCGGTTCTTAAAATTAACGTATCCGAAGGTGATATGATTGAAGAAGGCGATGTACTTCTGGTTCTTGAAGCAATGAAAATGGAAACCGAAATTAAATCGCCCAAATCAGGCAAGGTTGCCTCAATCGACGTTAATGTAGGCGAACAGGTTAAAACAGGCCAAGTTCTGGTTACATTGGGTTAAGGAGGGTTTGATATATGAACTTTACTGATATATTTGCAAACCTCTGGAAGTCGACAGGTATCTTTAATATGATACTTCCTGCCGATCCTAACTTATCGGGTGCTGAGCAGATAATGCATATGTACGGCGCGCCTATTATGTTCCTTGTCTGCCTTGTGCTTTTATACCTCGGTATCAAAAAAGAATTTGAACCTCTTTTGCTTGTACCGATTGCATTCGGCGGTATCCTTGCAAACATTCCCGTGTGCGACATTGCAGGCCCCAAAGGCTTTTTGGGAATAGTTTATGAAGCAGGTATTCACGCAGGTCTTTTCCCGCTGTTTATCTTTATGGGTGTAGGTGCTATGACAGACTTTGGTCCGCTTATTGCCAACCCTAAAACAGCGCTTCTGGGTGGTGCGGCGCAGTTTGGTATTTTCTCTACCCTTCTGTTTGCGCTGCTTCTCGGTTTTACGCTTCCCCAGGCGGCGTCTATCGGTATCATAGGCGGTGCTGACGGTCCGACATCAATATTTGTTACCTCAAGACTGGCTCCCGAGCTTTTAGGCGCCATTGCGGTTGCAGCTTATTCATATATGGCTCTTGTACCTATTATTCAGCCTCCGATTATGAAAATGCTCACAACCAAAAAAGAACGCCTTGTTGAAATGGTTCAGATGAGAGAAGTTTCCCAGCGTGAAAAAATCGTGTTCCCGCTTCTGGTTCTGGGTCTTTGCATAATTCTCCTGCCCGATGCCTGCCCGCTTGTAGGTGCTCTGGCATTTGGTAACTTATGTAAAGAATCGGGCGTTGTGGAAAGACTTTCAAAAACGCTTCAAAACGAATTTATCAATATCGTTACCATTCTGCTCGGTTTGTCTGTAGGCTCAAAACTGCAAGCAAGCCAGTTCTTAACAGTACAAACTCTATACATCCTTGTTCTCGGCTTATTGGCATTCAGCTTTGCTACAGGTATGGGTGTTATATTCGGTAAGATTATGAATAAATTCTCAAAAACACCTATCAACCCGCTCATCGGTGCGGCAGGTGTTTCGGCGGTTCCTATGGCTGCACGTGTAGTTAACAAGGTCGGTTTGGAATATAACCCCAATAACTACCTGTTAATGCACGCTATGGGCCCCAACGTTGCAGGTGTAATCGGCTCGGCGGTTGCCGCAGGCGTTCTGCTTGCAATCTGCCAATAGTTTGGTAATTTTTAAGGGCGGTCTTTGTTAATTCAAAGACCGCTTTTTTAATTTATGATAAAATACAATAATTGAATAGGTTGTGCGTCTAAAGCTCACGGAGTGAACGAAGTTTGCGACAGTTCAAAATTATCCGACTGAGCCCCTGACGCGATGAAAATTGAATAGGTTGTGCGTCTAAAGCTCACGGAGTGAACGAAGTTTGCGACAGTTCAAAATTATCCGACTGAGCCCCTGACGCGATGAAAATTGAATAGGTTGTGCGTCCGTAGCTCAGTCGGATAGAGCGTTGGTCTCCGAAGCCAGAGGTCATGGGTTCGACTCCCATCGGACGCAGTTTATATAAGGGGGAATATGACTGTATTGTATTTAATTCTGGCTTTTGCCGCAGGTTTTGGACTTGCATATTTTATCTCGGCGCGTATTTTGAAGTTGAAATACGAACTTAACAGGGCAAAACTGGAAGCGCAGCTTGAAGCGGCGCAAAGCGGGCAAAAAAGCACACAGGCATTGTGCGACACCATAAAAGAAGAGTTTGTAAATCTTGCAAACTCTGCCATTCTTGAAAAACAGCAAATGCTTGAGGAACAAAACCTCAAGAAACTCGATAATCAGCTTAACCCGCTTAAAGAAAGGCTGGGAGAGTTTCAAAAGAAAGTTGAAGAGTTTAACCTGAACGGGGTGCAAAATGCAAATATTATAAAAGAACAGATTAAATCACTGACAAATGAAAATAACCTCATAAGAACACAGGCTGAGAACCTGACACGCGCACTTAAGGAAAATTCAAAGTCCCGCGGGATTTTTGGCGAGATGATTTTAGAAAATATTTTGAAATCTTCGGGTCTTGAAAACCGCCGCGATAACCCTTCGGGCACATATATAACACAGACGGGTTTTCGCTCAAACACCAATCCTGACGGGTCAAAAATCACTCCCGACGCGGTTGTGTATTACCCTGATGACAATAAAAATATAGTCATAGACTCAAAAATGTCACTTGTTGATTTTTTGGAACTTGTAAATACCGAGGATAATGATGAGCGCGAGAAGTATTTAAAGCAATTTTATAAATCAATTGAAGAGCGTGTAAATGAATTGAGCGGCAAGTATGATAATCTGGACGGTCTTGCAACGCCTGACTTTACGCTTATGTTTGTGCCGGTCGAGGCTTGTATTAACTATATTTATTCCAACCCTAAAATCGTCGAAGACGCCTATAAAAAAAGGATTATAATAGTAGGCCCCGCCTCGCTGATTGCGACTTTAAGAGTGATTAAGTACTCCTGGGCACAGAAAAATCAGGAAAAAAATGTCCGCGAGATAATAAAGCTGGGAGATTCTATTTTTTCAAAAGTTGTTACACTTATTGCCCATCTTGAAAAATTGCAGACAAACTTTAGCACCGTGCAAAAGGGTTTTGACAATGTGTTTACTTCCCTGTCAGGCAGGGGCGGTCTGTTTTCACTCACGCAAAAGCTTAAAGAGCGCGGTATTTCACCCGCAGGCAAAATTGATGAAAAGTACCTTGAGGAAAATAATATTGAGGCTATAGACACTGCATTGTAAATTTTTGTAAAATTAATTGACAAAAAATGAAAAAAACTAACAAATTGAAAAATTTACATGATTTAATGCAGATGTAAACTCCTCTATAAACTCCGTAATACTAATTCTATCCATCACGGCTTCAATGCAATCCGCATAAAGCCGTTTTTTTTACGAGCGCCGCTCGAACGGCAGCGCGCCCGCGCGCCGTAAGAGCAAGCGAGCAAAAGGATGTGAGCCCGTGACGGCGAAGCGAAGAGCTTCGGCGGACAGGGCGACACTGGACTACGAGCGCCGCTCGAACGGCAGCGCGCCCGCGCGCCGTAAGAGCAAGCGCTGACCTCCGGAATTATTGCAGGATTTATTGTACGCTTAATACCTCTTTAATTGCCATAGGTATTACATTTGGCAGATTTGAGGCAAGGACGGAGTACTCGCCCTGTGTCCTGCTAGCGATTTCTCCGCACAGACCGTGCAGATAGGCGCCAAGGCATGCGGCATTTTCCAGGCTTGCACCCTGTGCGCAAAGTCCTGATATCATACCTGTTAAAACATCTCCCGCACCTGCTTTGGAGAGTGCCGAGTTGCCTGTGGGGTTGATAAAAATCTTTCCGTTAGGTACGGCGATAACGCTTTCATGACCCTTTAGGAGCACCATACAGTCAAAGTACTTGCTTGCTTCCCATGCCCATTTTACCCTGTTTGACTGGATTTCTTTTACATCCACCTCAAGCAGTCTTGAAAGTTCAAGCGGGTGGGGTGTTATTATTGAATTAAGCGGGAATACCTTTTTATTTGAAGAGGACAATATATTAATGGCGTCCGCGTCAATTATGATAGGTATTTGTGATTCTATGTGTTTTTCAAGGAAGCTTAAAACAAAATTTTTCGTGCCGCCCAGAGTGGAGAGTCCGCAGCCTATTGATACGGCATGGGAATTTGCAACGCCGTCGAGGTATTTTAGTGCATCTTTCGGTATTGTGCCGAGCGAACTCTGACCTAAATCAAGAAAAGTTATGTCGGGTGAATTTGACGCAACAAGGGGGATAACATCGCTTGCGCTTGCAAGCATTACAGCCCCTGCACCGACTTTAAGCGCTGAAATTGAACTTAAATACGCAGCACCCGGGTAGAACATTGACCCTGCAATATTAAGCACATTGCCGTATGTGCCTTTGTTTGAAATCTGCACTCTTTGCGGTAAAAATTTTGCAACTATTTCTTTTGTGAGTTTTGTTATTGATATATTACTGTCCATTTTATTCTCCTAAATGCTTAAGCTGTCTTATGGCTTCGTATGCACCTATCGCAATTGAGTTTGAAAGATTAAGGCTTCTTGTTTCATCGCGCATGGGTATTGTAACAAGATTATCTTTGTATTTGTTTAAAATTTCATCATCAAGTCCTCTTGTTTCAGGGCCGAACACAATAAAATCACCGTCTTTAAATTCTGTGTCAGTGTAGAGTTTTTTGCCTTTTGTTGTAAAAAAGTAATAATTATTGCTGTCCGGCGGAAAGTTTTTTGTAAGTTCTTCAAAACTAACAAGGTGCTCTATTTCTACTTTGTCCCAATAATCAAGCCCTGAGCGCTTAAGGTATTTATCCGACATTGAAAATCCGAGTCTTCCGCACAGAAAAAGTTTTGCACCGCAGCAGGCGCAAAGGCGGGCTGCATTACCCGTATTCTGCGGGATTTCAGGTTCTACCATCACAATGTTGAGAAATTTTTTGCGCATTTTAATTCTCTTTAAAAAATCTTTTGCTTTCAATTATTACGGGAATACCCCTCAAAACACAGAAGGCTACTGCAATCCAGGCGCAGATGATACCTGTTATAAGCACGCTGTGGCTTGTGTTGAAGGGCAGGTGTCCCGCGATAATAAACAGGAATGCAACGGCTTTACATACCGCGTAGGTAAATCTTGAAAAGTTGGAGGCTACAATAAATTTTGCAACCCTGCCTTGCATCATGGTTTTTTCGCCAAAGGCGGTAAACCCCTGTGCAAGTGCCAAAGAGCGAAGCGAGTCGGTTATTATTCCGCGTGTTAAAACAATAATCGGTATGGCGGCATTTAACCAGCCCAGAGCGCAAAATGTAATCCAGAAAACGTTTTCAACTATTCTGTCGCCCATAATATCAAGTACGGCGCCGAGTTTTGAAGTTTCGTTGAACTTTCTTGCCACATAGCCGTCAAGTCCGTCAAACCACATAACAAAAACGGTCAGTATCAGTGCCGCAAGCGTTGCGTTTTTGTTGTGCAGAAACAAAAGTATCGCGACAATAAAAACCATAAAAATTCTTGATAATGTGATTATGTTTGCCATTTTATTCCCCCGTTAACTCCCTGTTTATCAGTTTTGCAACTTCTTCGACGCAGTGCTTGTCGCCCATCATGGAAGAAAGCTCTTTAAGTCCGTTGATTTGATTTTCTCTGTATTTGCCGTCGTTTAGAAGTTTTATTATCTCTTGCGCAATATCTTTGGACTTTGCGTCATACATAAGAAACTCTTTTACAATGTCTTTGCCTGTAATTATATTTACAAGGCAGGCATTTTTAATACTTCTTACCATAAGATAAATCAGGTAAAAAAGCAGAGGCCCGCGGTAGGCTATTATCATAGGTGTTTTATAAAGCGCCGCTTCAAGTGCAACCGTACCCGAGGCAAGAATGAGCGCGTCTGAAACACTCAAAAGTGCCTGATTTTCGCCTTTTATGGTTTTATAATCAACGCTGAAGGCATCGTCTTTTAAATTATTTGCATGTGAAAAGACAAACTGTACATCAGGGCAGGTTTTTTCGATTATTTTAACCGCGCCTTTAAAAATATTTAAAAGATATTTTATCTCAAACATCCTTGAGCCCGGGAAAACAGACACCAGGCGCTTGTTTTTATCCAGCCCGTGGCGGGTGAAAAATTCTTCCCTGTCTGCTGCGGGCGGAAGTTCAAAATTAAGCGGGTGGCCTACAAATGTCGAGTCTATGTTTTCTTTTTCATACATTTGTTTTTCAAACGGGAAGATGGTAAATACCTTGTCGATATTTTTCTTTATTGTGTGAATGCGCCATTTTCTTGATGCCCAGATTTGAGGCGGGATAAAGTAAAAAACCCTGAAGCCTTCTTTTTTAAGGAATTTTGAAATTGCAAGGTTAAATGTTCCGTAGTCCACAAGCAGGACAAGGTCGGGTTTGAAGGTGTTTTTCAGGTAGTCTACTATCCTTTTGCCCAGCGTAAAATGATCTATGACAAGTTTTGGCGTTATGCCTATGCCGCCCATTTTTGAGTGGTCGCTGAATAGTTTTACCCCCTGCTCTTTTAAGTTCCGGCCGCCAATACCTTCAATAATTGCATCCGGGTTGAGTTTTTTTAGTTCTCTCACAACTCCTGAAGCGTGTTTGTCGCCCGAGGACTCGCCTGTGATTATAAAAATTTTTTTTGCATTCATATTTTTAATATCCGTAAAAGACTTTTTAAATGGCAATGATTGAGATTTTATGTTTATTTGCGTATTCAATCATCTCTGCCTGATTTACTATTATAGTTTCTCCCGCTTCAAGAGCCAGAACACTTGCGCCGTATTTTTTCATTGTTTTAAGTGTCCTGATGCCTACTGTAGGTATATCAAACCTGTTGTCCTGGTTTGGTTTTGCAACTTTTACAACAACGGCTCCTTTGCCGCGGGCAAGTTTTGCACCTCTTTTAATACATCTGTCCGTACCTTCAATTGCTTCAACTGCCATAATCATGCGGTTTTTCATAACGACAGACTGGCCGATGTCGAGTTTGCCCATTTCTTTTGCGGTTTTGTAGCCGTATTCAATGTCATAAAGCTCCTGCTGGGTGGGCTGGCATTTTGTAAGCACACCTTTTTGAACCATAAGATTTTTTATAAAAATCGTCTGGTCTAAGACTGTAATACCTATTTTTTCAAGCTCTTCCACAATTCTGAGCATTATGGCATCATCATTTAACTTAAATGCTTCTTTAATATATTCAATAGCTTTAGGCTCGAGTTTAGGACGTTTTAAAAGCATTGTTTTTGAAACTTTGCCTAAAAAAGTAAGCTGTTTAATTCCTTCATCCTTAAGGAATTTTTCTATTGTTTCAACCTGTCCGAATCCCAGTGACACAACACGCGAGCAGTGTTTTTGCAGTTCTTTGCAATTATCCGACGAAAGTGAAATGGCAACGACTTCAAATCCGTTTTCTTTCGCGCCCTGTGCCATTTTTACGGGCAAAAGCCCGTCGCCTGCTATAAGACATTGTTTGTTTTCAAGTGTTATATTCATAATTTAAGGCATTATCTCCATATTACCGTCTTGAGAAATACTTGTTTTTACATTTCCGTCAGCAAAAAAAGCCTTGGGATTAAGTGTCATTCTTATCTTGTCAGCTTCAACCGTTGAGCCTTCGTTTGTAATTTTTGAACGCCCCGTAAAGATTATAGTGTCGGGCTTATTTGTTTTCGGGTCTACAAAAAGCTGCGCCTTTGGGCCCTGGGCGTAGTAGTCTTTGTATTTTACTTTTACGTTGCCGCCTGCGACAAGTGCGTTTGTAAGTTTATTAAACTGCTGGTATCTTGCCTCGACATAAACTCTTGTCCCGTCTTCGAAAGTGACATCGGAGGATGTGTTGCCCGAAACCTGAAATTCCTCTCTTTGCGGCACATATTCAAACATATTGCCTTTTATGACATTTGCTTTTTCCTTCATAACGACATTGCCGATGAGTTTGAGGTTCTGAATATTGCCGGATTTATCCACAATTGCGCTTGCTTTGTTTGAAAAAGTTTCTAAATCCTGATAATGAATAACAACCGAGCCGTCCGCTTTCATAAGCTTGGTGTTTGTGTCGTATTCCTGGGAATCAGCGTTAATTGTCATAATCGGCTGGCGGTTTTCCATCATAATGGACTGCGAGTTACCCTGGGCAAGGACGCTTTTTTTGATAAGCGAAACTTTTATTATGTCTGCTTTAATCTCGTGTTTTTTGTTTTCTTTGTTTTGAAAGGCATAAGGATTGTCAAAAAATGTCGCAAGAGAAGGTTTTTTGCTGACAGGGTCTAAATCCAGTTCTGCGCGCGGGCTTTTGACTTTTATATCGCCGACGCTTACCTGAACATCGCCGCTGAAAAAGCCTTTGTTCTGATCCATTTTTATGGTTTGTTTTTTGGCTTCAATTACAACATTGGCGCAGTATCCGTACATTGTTGTAAAAGCTGTTAATATAAGTGCCAGAATTATTTTTTTCATTTATTTTTCCTTAGTGTTAAACAGGTTGACTTTTTCTTGTTTTTCGCCTTCTTTAGCGAATATTTGAACTTTTGAATCCCCTATGATTTTAAAAAAAGTAAAATCGGAGTTGAACACAGCTTTTTTGCTTATGGTGGAAAAGTCCTCATTCCTTGCTATGCGGACATTTCCCGAAGCTATAATGTCGGTGTTTTTGCCGCCCCATTCGATTTTATCCGCAAGGATTGAAGAGCCGTCTTTTGAAACAATGAGTGTTTCACCCTCCAGGGTTACGTTTTTGTCGCTGTCGCGGTAAGTACCTTTAGGCGATTCAAAACTCAGGGCGACGTTTTTATTTTCATCGTAAAAATTTCCGATAATCCCGGTTAAAACAACAACCTGCGAGGAACTGTTGTAACTGCCCGTTTTAGCATATAGTTCCCAGTATTTACGCTGGTTTTTTGTTTCGGTCAGGATGAGGTTTTTAACCTCAACCTTTTGAGCCTGATTCAGCGCCCCTGCGACATTTTTCCTGATGTCGCGCGTAACAAACCATGCCCACAGAAAGCCAAAAGTACACAAAAGCGCTATTGATAAAAATGTTATGAAATAAATCTTTTTCTTACTTAAGCCTTTCATAAGCTGTATTTTAACATAAAGTGCCCAAAAAAGTTTAATGAAGTTTGGTAAAAATTAAGTAAAATTAAGGCTTGAAATTTTACTTTCAGCGTTTAATAATTAAATTGTAAATTAAATAACGCGGGATGGAGCAGTCTGGTAGCTCGTCGGGCTCATAACCCGAAGGTCGTTGG
>ERZ1643249.4495-NODE-4495-length-11624-cov-4.572478_pt1 | contig 11624 bp, 10 predicted proteins | sample MGYA00579263_ERZ1643249 | MGnify/ENA primary metagenome ERZ1643249 (study PRJEB29033, sample SAMEA4952264) | chicken gut metagenome | biome: Broiler Chicken; feature: Gastrointestinal Tract; material: Caecum | place: Ireland | collected 2018 | study: Broiler...
ATCTTCCTTGGCCAGCAGACCATCCTGAATATGCAGAAAAACAGTATGGATGCACAGGAGCGGAGCTGTTGTCAATAGAACCGTGGAATACCGGAACAGACGGCGCAGCCGGCTGTGAGGATATGCCGCGAAAGTCTATTGACAGAAAGTTCACGGATGATCCTCTCCGGCAGAAAAGGGGCAACTGCGCCCTTTTCCTGCCTTCCGGCGAGGACGGGTCCGGGCAGAGCCCGATAATGGGTCAAGGGATGGATCCCTTGCGGGTTCTCAGGGCAGCGCCCTGAGCCCTCGGAGAGCTTTTCCTCATCAATATCTACAGTTTTCAAGGTTCTTTTGAGCCTATTTTTTCATGGCTCATTTTTCATAGATTACTTGACACTACCTATTATGATACAAGCGCCAGAAGGTCAGGCATGTTGCGTATGCGCAAACGGGCATGACTTTGAGGTGTTTTTCGGATTGCGGGAGTGCGTCAGCACGGAGCAAGCCGTGTATCATGGGCGTCAAAAGACTTTTTGACGCTTTCACTATATTATAAGAAAGGATCCGGGAAAATTCAACCGTTTACAACCCATTGAAAAATTTCTTCCACCGTGATAATCTGTTGATATGATTTGGCAGTTTGGCCGGAAGGCCGCCGATAAAATACCAGGAGGAGACAGATGGAAGGAAGAGGCATCATGCCGGCTGAAAGAAAACAGAAAATGGAGCAGGAGATCGCCGGGGTACTGGAGGTTCTGCGGCTGTCGGAAGCGCGCCGGCCCATGGATTTTGCCCTGCAGCTGGGGTATGCCGTTTATGTACGGCTGTTTGTGGAGGCACAGAGCCGGCCGGGACTGCAGCAGTATTTCCCCTATGGAGGTTTTCTCATGCAGTGGACCAGGGCGGAGGAACCCATGGAGAGATCCCAGAGAGTGTGGGAGCTGCAGTATCAGGTGAAGTATTGCGCCTCCATTGTGGAGGAAGGCCATTTTATGGAAAAGGCGTCGTTTACGGACCGGGGCGACTGGGCGGAGCAGATCAGCCGTCTGGTGGATCTGGCCGCGGACGGATGCGGCTGGCACGGGGCAGATGACGCCGGAGAGATCTCCTTGCGGGAGGATGGACAGATCCCGGAGGATTTCGGATGGCTGCTGGAGGAAACCATCCGGCAGATCTGCCAGCTGGGAAATTCCGGCTGCTTTCTGCTTTCCCGGCCCCTGATGGAGCTGATGACAGGCATGGCCGATATCGGAGGCAGAAAGCGCGTATGGAATCCGGGCTGCCGCACCGGCGGATTCCTGAAACTTTTGTTTGAGAAGAATCCCCAGTTGCGTCTTGCGGGAAGCGAGGAAGAGAAGGATTTCATCACGCTGGCCCGGATGCTGCGGTTCTGTTTCGGAGGAGGCCAGGTAGAACTGCGGGACGGAGATCCCCTGACAGAGACAGGGGAGGAGCAGTATGATCTGATTTTTGCCAACCCGCCGGTGGGCGAAGTGGAGCAGGAGCTGGCGGACCGTTTTCCGGTATCCACCCGAAAGATACCGCTGCAGTATCTGCAGATGATGATGGAGCGGCTGGCCCCCCAGGGAACGGCGCTGGCAGTGGTCAACGAAAGCGTTCTGTTCCGCTACGACGCCGAGCAGAAGGTGCGGAGCCGTCTGGTGGAAGAAATGGATCTTCAGGGAGTGCTGTCACTTCCGGCCGGCGCACTGCTGCCGTATACGGCTGCCAAGGCTTCCCTGCTGATTTTTTCCAGGGAGAAAAGGGAGGAAGGAGCCGTCTGGTTTTATGAAGCCGGCCCGGAAGAGAAAGAGCCGCCAAAGCCGGAAGAAATGTCCCAGTCCCGGGCGCTGAAGGACGGCGAGATGGAAGAGATTCTTTCCTGCTGGGGACAGAGAGAAGCGCTTTATCAGAACTGGAAAATCCAGCTGGCCGCCGCGTCCGGCTTCAATAAATGGGAAAATCCGGCCCCGGCCCGGTGGGAGGAATCCTGCTGGTTCGCGGATCGGGAAACCATCCGCAGAAATGATTACAACCTGACGGCGGGCCGGTATAAGCCCTGGCAGGAGGAGGAACAGGTCCCGAAGGGGGAATCCCCGTCCCGGCTGCTTCTGGAGCTGGCTGCCATGGAAAAGGAATCTGCCGCAAAAATACAGGAATTGATTGAGATGACGAAAAAGTATGAGTAGAGAGACAAAATGGAGATACTGCCGTCTGGACCAGGTGGCCCGGCTGGTATCCGGAAGGACCCCGGACCGGGGAAACCGGGCCTGCTATGCAGACGCCGGCCTTCCCTGGGTGAAGATTGAAAACCTGGGCAGGGGTGTTGTCCGCAAGGCGGCGGAGTATCTGTCGGAGGAAGGACAAAAAAAGGTAAATCCGGTGCCGGAGGGGAGCGTGCTGTTTTCCACGGTGGGTACGGTGGGACAGGTGGGAATCGCCGGCTGTACGCTGGCCACCAATCAGCAGATCGTGTCCCTGATTTTTCAGGAGGATCAGGTGCTGCCTCTGTACGGCTATTACTGCCTGCGCCATTATGCCGGAGAGATCCGCCGCCTGGCCGACCAGACCACCATGGCCATGATCAGCCGGAAAACGCTGGGTCAGTACCGGATTCCGGTGCCCGGGGATCTTCAGGTGCAGCGGCAGATTGCGGAGACCCTGAAAAAGTATGACAGCTATGTGGAGGAAAAAGAGGGCACAAGCCGCCAGCTTGCCCGGTGGGAGTCGGTGCTGTTTGAGCGGATGTTCGGAAGGGAACTCCGGTTCCATGACCGGCTGCCGCTGAAGGAATATCTGCGGGAGACGCCCTGTGTGGGCCCGGCAAAGGCAGAGGATATGGAGAATGGCGGTATTCCCGAAAAATACCGGGTGACGAAGGGAGATATCCTGATCCACAACGGAAACGTAAGGCTGGGCGCCGGGGAAGGGGAAGAATATTTTGACCGGAATGTACTTTGCGTGCGGACAGATCCCGGCCAGCTGCTTCCCCAGGTGCTGGCCGCATGGCTGAAACAGCCCGCGATTCAGAAAATCCTGTACACGGAGAAAAAGCCGGGGGACAGCCGGAAACGCCCCATCCGGGCCGGAGAGCTGGAAAAGCTGGAAATTCCGTACTTTACGATGGAACGGCAGAGGGATTTTGCCGCCTGTTGGGAAAAACTTGCGGAAATTCAGGAGCTGGAGGAGCGCATGGCCCGTCTGGGCCGGACCCTGTTTGAGGAAATGAGCCGGAGGCTGCTGACCGGGGAAGGTTCTGAGATGAGCTCATCTGGCATAGAAGATGAAGGCCCTGAGATACACCCGTCTATCGCAGAGAATGGAGCATATGCAGCGCGTCAGCCTGCCGCAAAGAGCAAAACGCAGCTGGAGACACAGCCCTGCCCCGCGGCAAAATGCCGTCCCGGGGAACTGCAGGTGGCCCATCTGGCGCTGGCGGTGCTTTGCTGCTGGACGCCCGCGGACGGCAGCATGGAAGCCTACTGCCGGGAGCGTCAGGAGATTTTTGGCGCCCTGCAGCCGTATTTCCAGCCGGCGGCCATTTCCCTGGTGACAGAGACAGACCAGAAGGAATACCTGCTGGAGCGGGATTTTCTGGCTTACCGGGCAGAGGAGCTTGTCAGAGACTGGGAAGATCCCGTGGAACTTCTGATCCATCTGCTGAAAAGGCGCAGGCGCGGAAACCTGAAGGATGCTCACATGGTATTCCGCGGTGAGCAGGGCCTTGTGACAGAAGAAATCTGGGATCCGCAGCGCCAGAAAATGGCTGCCCGCAGGGCCGTCCGGCTTCTGGCCCGGTATGCGGACATGGAAGACTGCTGTTTTCTGCTGGGAGAGGGGGAGACATTATGAACAGAACTGAAGAAGGAAAGCGGCCGGATATCCGTATGATCGGACTGGATCTGGACGGAACCGTATTTAACAACGAGAAGGAAATCACAGAGCACACCCGTCAGGTACTGGCGGAGGCCATCCGCCGGGGAGTGACCGTCCTTCCCGCCACCGGAAGACCGCAGGAAGGACTGCCCGGGCAGTTTCTTGCCATACCGGGGGTGCGGTACGCCCTTACCTCCAACGGCGCCCGGATCCTGGATCTGAAAGACGGCAGCGTGGTGTATGAGCAGCCCATTTCCTGGGATGTGGCCCTGGATGCCGTCGCGCAGATGGAGCAATATGAGGGCTGTAACTGGGAAGTGTACCACGATGGAAAAATCTATGTGGACAAGGATACCTACCATTTTATCCGTCACCGGGACATGGCTGCGGCCCTGTGGGACTATATCCGGCGTTCCAGGATCTTCTTTCCGGATCTGAAGGAGACCATCCGCCGGGAGAAGTGGAAAATAGAGAAGCTGCATATGATGTTTTCCGATACGGAAAACCGTGATGAAAAGCTGCTTTTTCTCAGAGAAAAATTTCCGGAGCTCTCCGTCAGCTGTGCCACCAGCTTCAATATGGAAATTGTGTCCGCGAAAGCAGGAAAAGGAAACGGTCTCCTGGAGCTGGGAAAGCTTTTGGGAATTTCCCGGGAACAGATCATGGCCTGCGGGGACGCGGCCAATGACTGGGATATGCTGAAAAAAGTAGGATTCCCTGTTGCCATGGGAAATGCCGATGACGAAACGAAAAAGCTGGCCGCCTATGTGACCCGTACCAATGAGGAGGACGGAGTGGCATGGGCCATAGAAAAATTTGTGCTGAACCAGGAGAAAGGGAAGGAAAGTTTATGAAAGAAAACCGATATGACGATCCGGAATTTTTTGAGAAATACAGCCAGATGAGCCGTTCCGTCCAGGGCCTTTCCGGGGCCGGAGAATGGCCGGCGCTGGAAAAAATGATGCCGGATGTGGAAAACATGGAAATTCTGGACCTGGGATGTGGATACGGGTGGCATTGTATTTATTTCTGCCAGAAGAAGGCCGCCCGGGTCATCGGCGTGGATCTGTCGGAGAAAATGCTGGAGACGGCCCGCAAAAAGAGCGCAGGCCTGGATATCAGCTACCGGCGCTGCGCCATGGAGGATGTGGATTTTCCGGACAATTCCTTTGATATGGTATTCAGTTCGCTGGCTCTTCACTATGTGGAGGATTTTGCCCGGCTGGCGGAAAAGGTGAAGCGGATGCTGAAGCCGGGAGGGATTTTCCTGTTTTCCTGTGAGCACCCGGTATTTACCGCCCAGGGCAGCCAGGACTGGCTTTATGATGAGAAGGGAGAGATCCGCTGTTTTCCGGTGGACCGTTACTACTATCAGGGAGAGCGGGACGCCATTTTCCTGGGAGAGCATGTCCGGAAATACCACCGGACCTTCACCGGCTATCTGAAGCCGCTGCTGAAGCTGGGATTTACCGTCACGGACTTTGAAGAGCCCATGCCCACCGAGGAGGCCCGGAGGACCATCCCCGGCATGGAGGATGAGATGCGCCGCCCCATGATGATGATTATCAAGGCAACAAAGTCAGCAACAGTTCAGACGGAAGGCTGAAGTGTCACAGAAGTATGTACACAGGCTGAACTGCGATAAAGCCGGCCCCATAAGCAGGTTAACCTGCGGGCTGTACGGTTTCCTCCAGATAAAACTCCAGCTCCTCCCGGAAGCGGTCGCCGGTACATTCCATATTCCAGGTGATTTTCGGATAATTCTGCAGGATGCCGGAGACGATATACAGTCCCATGCCCCGGCCGTTTTCCTTGGTGGTGACGCCCTTTTGCATCAGCTTTTCCAGCGGATGCTGAAGCGGGAGACAAGTATTTTCCACCGAGAATATCAGGCACCCGCCCCGGTAGTACAGGGCAAGGGACACCTGGGGAGCAGAGGTCTGCCGGGCAGCCTCCAGCGCGTTGTCCAGAAAGATCCCCGCTGTCCGGGTCAGATCCACCAGATCCATGGGGATCTGCTCCACCGGGGCTGGTATGTCCAGTCTTGTTTCTATTCCAAGGGCCTGCATCTGATTCAATTTGGACAGAAGCAGGCTTTTCAGTTCGATCACCTTCAGGCTGCCGAGGGTACGGATGATCTTCTGTGATTCCTGCCCGTTGATCCGGCGGTCGGAAATACTGCTGGAAAAGCATTTTTCCAGCGCAGTCTCATCTCTGGCCTCGATGGCCTTCCCCATTTCCATCAGATTCCTGGCGGTTTCCCTCTGAAAATCCCCCAGCTGCCTGTTCAGCCTGTCCAGTTCCCCGGCATATCGCTGCTGCTGTTCGTAGGTGGCCAGCTGCGTGGAGTCCCGGGAAATGGACTGAATCTGCCGGTAAAGAAACAGAATCACCAGCGCCCAGGCACACTGGAACAGCAGCTGGGCGATTCCGATCAGACTCCGTATATGATAGGCCTGATCATATCCGTGTATGGAAAAATAAGAGACATTCAGCATCAGATAATCCAGAAACCAGATCCCCGCAATTTCCGAGACAACCAGGAAGGGAGAAGGATTCGCCTCCAGACGCAGCCGGGGGAAGATGAATTTCCGGATCAGCAGCATGAGAAGCAGGCTTCCTCCATAGACCAGGAGCTGCATGATAATCCGCCGGAGTGTGTCATAAAGCGGATTTTCCATTAAATACAGAAGGCGCTCGGTCTCGGTATAATCCGTCAGCTCCCGGGAGATCGTAAAGGAATCCAGAACTCTGACGATGGAGATATTCAGCAGATATCCCATGCTTCCATAAAAGCCCGGTCCCCAGCGGATGGGCTTCCCCCAGAAAAGGATAAGGAAAAACAGCAGGATCCAGGCGGTGTCCATGTAGAATAAAATATAATAAAAGGCAGAGACGGGTAAGTGTAATGCCATGTAAGCGCTGCGTATCTGGTTGGCAACAAGAAAGGCTACTTCAGCTGCCAGCAATGCGCACAGCTTTCCCTTTCCGATGAAACGGGGCTGCCACACCAGCATGGGAACAATGGAAAAGAAAATTCCCAGCAGATAGTTGATGATGGTAAGGAGCGTAAGCAGCATTTTATCTGTTCAAGGCCTCCTTTACTGATTTCAGATACCGGACAGACACCGGGCAGGTCAGGCCGCCGGACAGCAGAAGCTGCCGGGCGTTTTCCTGAAGCTCCTGGATAAACCGGCGGTTTACCAGCACCGATTTATGACAGCGCAGAAATCCGTTTTCTGTAAGTACATCTTCCAGTTCCCGGAGAGTGCCGTGACAGGAGGACACCTGGGCGGCACTGTGGAAATAGATCCGGTGATCTCCCTTGGACGTATCCACATACACCAGCTCCCTGAGATTCAGCGTCCGCAGAACACCGCCGATTTTTACCGTGACAGGAAGCATTTCTCTGCTGAGGGCGGCTTCCTCCCGGCGAAGGGCGGTTTCCATGCAGCTGCGGAAGCGCTCCGGTATCTGGGAAAACTGATCCTTCAGCACAAAGTCCAGCGCCTCCAGATGGTGGGTGAAGGTGAGATAACTCATCTCGCTGTGAGTGGTGACGAAGGCGATGTAGCACCGGGGATCCAGGCCGCGAAGCTTCTGGGCCAGGGTCAGGCCGTTCATGGAGGACTGCCCCAGATCGATATCGAGAAAATAAATTCCGCACCCTTCTGCGCCGGCACGGGTATCCAGCAGCTGATCCGGACTGGAAAATGCTCCTCCCCACAGGATCTTCCCGGAAAAATCCTCCAGAATCTTTAAAATCGTTTCTTTAAAAAAATCCAGCTCTTCCGGATGATCTTCACAAAGATATACGGTAAGCATCACTTCTCGTCCCCCTCATGCAAGTATTTCTCATAAAACGGCAGCAGAATTTCCCGGTGAAATTTCTCCAGTTTTTCCCAGTCTTTCTGCTCCACATACAGCCGGGCGGCCAGCAGCAGATTGGTGTAATCGTGCCGGTAAATCCGCAGAGAGGTGTTGTATTCCTCCAGGCTGTGGATGTAATCCTGCAGCTGCCGGTACAGAATCTGTTTTTCCTCCAGCTTTGCCTTCCGGCGGAAAGCCCATCCCGTCAGGGCCAGATACAGTACCGTCATCAGCAGACAGGAAGAAAACAGCGCCGCATTGCTCCAGTTGATGGAGATGGGATAGTGATAGCGGGCGCTGTAGGCGTTCATAATCAGGCTGAAGGCCAGGGCGATGCCGCTGCTGACCAGCAGACTGGTCTGCAGCGTTCCTCCCACCAGATACCGGGAAAAATTCAGTTTCCGATGCAGCAGCCAGGACAGAAACCTGGTCACCAGAAAAACAGCCGCCAGAAAGAGAATCCGCTCTGCCAGCAGCTCCCTTCCTTCCAGCCGCATGGGCGTCAGATCCCGGAACGTCAGCAGCAGGCCGTATTCCAGGTATTGGAGCGAAAAGGTCAGCTGCAGCCCCAGAATACAGAAAAACAGCAGATTCCGCCATCCGGCCCGCCGCAGATTTCCATAGGGCAGAAGCCCCAGCGCGGCGGTCAGCCAGATCAGCACGGTCAGACATTTTGCCGCCATTTCTGCCATCCTGCTCACCCCCCTTATACTATGGAAAGTATAGCACAAATTCATGCTTCTGTCACAATAAACAGGGATTTGACCGGATACGTTTGCGACAGAAAACTGTCGTGAACGTAAAAATAATTGTGGAAAAGGCAACGTTTGCGATGGAAAAGGACATTATGCGATGAAAGGGCGAAATGCGTGGATGGATATGATAAAATTAGAAATAAGCAGAAAATAGTGATAAATTTATTGAATTGTGCAATTAAAATTGTGAGCGAGATGGAAGGGAGAGGATGGTATGAAAAGGAAATGGAAGGAAAAAAGAAGGGTTTTCTGTATTCTGACCGCTGCCGCAATGGCGGTGACTGCGGGATGCGGCGGGGAAGAAAAGAAACAGGCAGGTGAAGTGGAACAGACCAATGACAGTCTGACCATCTGCGTGCTGGACACCTTTCAGCATCTGTATCTGGAGGAAATTACTGTCCGATGGAAAGCAGAATATCCGGACATTGAGCTGATCTATGATCTGGTGCCGGCAGATACTTCCGAAGAGGAAGAAAAGCGGGTATCCACAGAGTTGATGGCGGGGAATGGAGCAGATCTGTACCTCGAACCTGCCAGTCTGGGAATCGATGAGTACAAGGCCCAGGAGGCAGGGGCCTGGGAAGATCTGATGCCATGGTTTGAAGCGCAGGAAGATTTTTCAGAGGACAATTATGTCGCCGGAACCTTCGACCTTTACGATAACACGGAGGCCTGCTATGTATTTCCCACCAGTGTGTCCCCCAACTTTTATGCCTTATATAAGGAGAAGATCCAGGAGCTTCAGCTGAACCCGTCATCCTGGACGGATATGGAAGGTATGTTGGATGCGCTGGAACGCTATTATGAAAGGTATCCGGAGAGCAGTCCATTTATTGCCATAGAACCATATACGAACTACCTTATGGGATACGGCTGTAATGTGGCAGACGGAATGAAGAACGCGGAAATTCTGGATAACCCGGATTTTAAGCGGGATATGGAGCTTTATAAGAAGCAGGCATATCCGGAAGGCGTATCTCTGGTGGATGAGCCGGAATCTTTTGATTATATCCAGGCAAAGGAAGAATTGTTTGCCGGTCAGCATAATTATCTGGGCAAAGCATTTTATACACTCGTAGAAGATTACGTTCGCATGGGTGGAGAAGAAGATGCGGAACTGGTGAATATGTACGGGGCCGACGGTTCAAAACTGCTGGGTGCAGGAAATACATGGGCCATCAGTTCTTCCAGTCACAACAAAGAAAATGCGTTTCGTTTTCTTCAGCTGTATATGGAAATGGAAGCCAGCGATCCGGAAATGGTCAGCGGCTCCACGGATAAAAGGGTGACGGAGGAATTTCTGCGGCAGTTCAGAGAAGAGTGGATGAAAGAGGAACTGCTGATTGAGGGAGAGGTATATCCCGGGTTGACGGAAAAAACGTTTCAGATTTTGGAAGATACTTATATGAATGGAACAGCAACGCTGTTTCAGCCGTACACATACGATATTCTGGACCGGCTGGAACCGTATTTTACCGGACAGGCCAGCTATGAGGAGTGTGCCCGGGAGGCCAGGGAATATCTGGAGATCTATTATTCCGAATAGGGGAAACGGGAGGAGATGGAAGAGGGGGTGTTTGACATGAGAAAAAAACAATCAGGTGAAACAAGGCTGCTCAGCATCCTGATGACTGCCACATTGCTTATGACCACAGGATGCAGCAGTGGAGAACCGCAAGAAGATACCGGGCAGGCATTGGAAAATGATTCAGCCCAGGAAACATCTACGTCTCCTGATGCGCTTAGAGTATGCCTGGTGGATCGTGACGTGGGAGATCTGGACGCGGCACTGGAATCTTTTAAGAAAAAATATCCGGATATAAATGTGGAACTGGAGACGATTTCCGTGGATAATCTTGAAGCAGAAAAGGCAAGGGCTTCTTCGGAATTGATGGCGGGAGAAGGCTGTGATCTCTATTATTATGTAGAAAATCTTCTGGAGGATCCCTACAAAGCCCAGCAGGCAGGAGCTTTTGCCGATCTCGTTCCTCTGCTGGAGAAATACACGGAGCTGACCCCGGAGGATTTTGCGGACGGTACCTTTGACACACTGGAAAATGGAGAGGAGTGTTATATCATACCGCTGCTCCAGTCCTTTCCGCTTTTTGTAATCCGTAAGGATATGCAGGAAAAGCTGGGAATTACCACAGATTCCTGGAAGCGTATTCAGGATCTGAGATCAATATTGGACGCATTTTATGAGATGTATCCGGGGGAAGATCCTTTCAGCCCTTATGAAAGTTTCAATCCTGGAATGGAATATTATGGATTCCGTATCTGGCAGGGAACGGATAACGTGGGAATTCTCAACGAAGCTGACTGGAAAGGCGGTCTGGATATCATGAAGGAGACGCGCTATCCGGAAGGAACCTACAATGGGCTTCAGGTAGGTGAGATGCCGGAGGATTATGAGAAAAAAGATCAGGAGGACGAGAAGATCTACCAGAATCAGATTCCCTGTCTGGGAAAGGAAATGAGCAGCGCAGATAATCTGGAAATCTATATTCGCATGGGCGGCGAGGCAGATGCCGACCTTTTTCCGGAATACGATGCACAGGGGCAGATCTCATCTTTTGGATTGCGGGGAATTGCCATATCTGAGAGCAGCCAAAGGAAAACGGATGCCATACGCCTGGCCCAGGAGATTATCATGCACAACATCAGTGTGGGAATTCAGATGACCACATGGAAGGAGGGAAATCAGATTCTCCTGGAAAATCTCCGGCAGCAATACGGTTCAGGGGAAGTTGCGTTGAATGGAAAGGTATATCCGGGACTGACGGATGTCACATTTGAAAAATTGGAGACATTTATCAATCAGGCGATTCCTTATTATCCGGTATATGTGGATGTACAAACTCATATAGGCACCTATATGGAAGAATATCTGCAGGGAAAGGTGTCTTATGAGGAATTTATGAAGAAGGTGGAGGATTATCTGGAAATTTATTATTCCGAATAAAAAGGAAATCATAGGAAAGGGGGCGTTTTGTATGAGAAGAAAGAAGCCATCTGAAACAAGGTTGCTCAGCATCCTGCTGACTACCGCATTATTCCTGACCGCAGGATGCGGCCCAGGAGGAAGTTCAGCGGATACAGCCTCTCCGAAAGAAGACGAGTTTACGGAGGAAACTTCCGACG